>MDTC01237992.1_pt1 | contig 14521 bp, 7 predicted proteins | sample 811181 | NCBI WGS metagenome assembly MDTC01 (sample SAMN05326644, study PRJNA326480) | marine metagenome | isolation source: seawater | place: Pacific Ocean: North | collected 2011 | reverse complement strand
GACGAAGAGGTGGGTGCGTCTCGTTCGCCCCAAAGTCTTCGAGAAGAAGAAGAAGAAGAAGAAGAAGAAGAAGAGAAGGAGCGGTAGTACTCGCGAAAGCGATGGAGACGAAGGACGAGGAGGAAAACGACGACGACGACGACGACGACGAGCTCGAACACGCGTTTGCCACGGCGGCGAGAGGAGGACGCGTGGCCGCGTCGACGTTGGAGAAAGACGACGAGGACGACGATGTAAAAATTCAGATACCAACCGTCCACCCTAGAAAAGAAGACTCGAAAACTGCGGACGTCGAAACGTTACGGTCGGTACCTTTGATTGAAGAGTTATACGAAACGGTCGTAAATCCAGTGAACAAGTTAGAACCGGAAATGAGGAAACTTACGAGCGCGGAGCTGAGAGCAAAAACATTGGAGTTTCGCGCGCGATTGAGTTTAGGGGAGACGCTTGAAGACGTCCTCGTGGAAGCGTTCGCAGTGGTTCGGGAGGCATCCAGGAGAGAGCTAGGATTGAGGCATTTTGACGTGCAGCTCGTTGGCGGGGCGCTACTACATAAAGGCGTTGTCGCAGAAATGGCCACCGGGGAAGGGAAGACGTTAGTGGCGACGTTACCGGCGTATTTAAATGCGTTGAGTCGCAGAGGCGTGCACATTGTCACCGTGAACGATTACTTAGCGGAGAGAGACGGGTTAATGACGGCAAAGATTCATGGGGCGTTAGGTTTATCTGTTGGATACGTCTTGAGCGAAGACTCGCCAGAAGAGAGGAGGAAATCGTACGATTGCGATATCACGTACGTGACGAACCAAGAGATTGGATTCGATTATTTGAGAGATAACATGGCGACGAACGTAGACGAGTTAGTCGTGATGACGAGACCTTTGAACTTTGCTATCGTAGATGAGGTCGACTCGGTTTTAATCGACGAAGGACGGAACCCTTTGTTAATTACCGGTCCGAGTGATATGGACGAAGGGCCGAGGTACGTCGCGGCGGCGAAAATAGCAGAAGGTCTCGTGGAAGGGAGAGATTACAAAGCCGATAGGAAAGAAAAAACAATCGAAATGACGGACGAAGGCATGACTAACGCAGAGATTTTGTTAGACGTGAAAGATTTGTGGGACCCGGTCGATCCGTGGGGAAAATATGTCATTTTAGCCATCAAAGCGAAAGCGTTGTTCATAAGAGATGTTGATTATATCGTTCGGGACGATCAGGTGATCATCGTCGACCCAGGCACCGGGCGAGTGCAGATGAATCGCCGATGGAACGATAACTTACACCAAGCCGTAGAGGCGAAAGAACAAGTAGAAATTCACAGCGAAAATGCAATCATCGCGAGTGTTTCGTACCAGTGCTTCTTTAAACTGTATAAAAAATTATCTGGAATGACTGGCACGGCGACCACGGAAACCGAGGAGTTTGAGGTTATTTATAACTTGCGTGTCATTGTCGTGCCGAAACATCGGCCAAACGCTCGCGTAGATGAGCCGACCGCAATGTTTCGAGACGCGATGACCAGATGGAATGCCGTCGCCAACGTAATCGTTTCTTGTCACTACGAAGGTAGACCGGTATTAGTAGGCACGACCTCGGTAGAAGATTCGGAAACGTTGTCAATGCTTTTAGACGAATATTTATGGCGCGCGCCAGACGATACGGTAGTGAAAGGTGTTGCGCACAATTTACTCAACGCGCGACCGCAATACGCCGCAAAAGAGGCGGAAACGATTGCACAAGCCGGAAGATTAGGCGCAGTTACTATCGCGACGAACATGGCCGGGAGAGGTACAGACATTTTACTCGGTGGTAACGCGGAAGGATTAGCGAGAAGAGCGATGAAAGAGCATTTGTTCGAGGCGCTAGGATTAGGGGAGGTGTTAAAAGAGGAACGGGAAACTGCGTTTCAAAGCGTTTCAGAATCGTTAGCTATGGTGGACTTATCGGATACTCCTGCACAAATCGCACTGGAACAAGCGAAATTAATTGCTACAGCTGCGTGCGAGAATGCTGGACCGATGCGTCTCGAAACGGCGAACGAGATGCTCGTGCGTTCGGTGGAGAAAGCGGGCGAGAAAATCAGACGCGAGGAACAAAAGAAACAGAGATTGTTGTTGACCGGTTGGGAAGCGCAGGGAATTAATATGGAAGAAGATGATGATATCGATGACGAAAATGAAAAGAAAAGAGTCCCGTTTGAAGTTGCAATTGACTTTGCTGCCGAGCAAACGCTTCGCGAAACCGCGCGTTTGTGCAAGCTCGAGTCGCAAGAGGTTGTTCGTCGAGGTGGCTTGCAAGTCGTCGGCACCGCTTTACACGAGTCTCGACGAATAGATAGACAATTAAGAGGTCGTGCAGGAAGACAAGGTGATCCAGGTTCGACCGTGTTTTGCCTCTCCTTGGACGACGAGATGATTCGCACGTACAGCCCGGCAATGTCAAAACAATCGGGCGCGTGGGATTTCGCCGGTTTGGCACCAGAGGAACCGATGTATGGGACACTCGTCGACGTTCAGTTAGAAGGCATTCAGAAAAACATAGAGGATTATTTAAGCGCGGGAAGACAATCTACATTTGATGCCGATCGAGTTTTGGATTCGCAAAGAAACGCGGTGTACGAGTTACGAAGAATGGTGTTAGTTGGCGGTCAACAAACCTTGCGCGAGCGCTTGTTTCGGTACGTCGACTCCATCGTGGATAACTATTGCGTTGCGGCGAACGTGAGTGGTTCAACACCAGTAAAGAATTGGAATATTGAATTGCTCATGGATTTATTGAGAGAAGTCTTCGCGGGACGCAAAGATAGGTTTCGAATGACCAATAAGGAACCGGTGTCTCCGCATCCGCATTATTTGCCCGGCGTCTCTGCGGCAGATTTGAAAGACGCTTTGTTACATTTGGACGATAGGAACGGGTCGAGAACTTTACCAGAACCAAGGCGCATGCCTCCAGTAGACGCAAATCCAGTCGCGGTGAGAGCATCCATTTCGGGCGTTAACTTAGCCTACGCCGATGGCTCGGGGCTCGCTGGTGGGTTAGAAAAAACCGATTCGTCTGGATCCGTCGCCGATACAGAACCAGAAGCAGAAAAAGAAGCCATCGCCGAACGATTGAAAAGACGATTAGAGCGGCCAAAAGGAGAAAACTCTTCACCAAATGTCGTCAAAGCGTTCAGTTCGGGTCGGCACGCGAAGAAAGCGCGTCAACTGAGAGCGTACCTTTCTGAAGCGGCTATTCAGCAATACCTAGATCGGTTCGCGCGCCTGTCGAGGTTGGATTACATTCGAGAGGAACTCGAAGACGTCGAACGCTTGTGGGTTTTACGTGCAATCGACGAGAGGTATAAACAGCATCTCGTTCACATGTCCAGTTTAAAAGATTCCGTGCAAGTCCGAGCGTTTGGCCACTTGGACCCGAAGGAAGAGTTCAAAATTGATGGCGCGAAGGCGTTCGTCGATTGTGTGAGCGATATTCGTATCGACGCGTTGCGGAACGTATTTTTCTTTGTCGGAGCGAGCATTGAACCGACGACGGAGTACGAAACTGTTCCTGCGACTAATAACGATGGGAGTGGTGACGATGACGATAACGCCAGCGGCTACGACCCAGACGAAGACTTGATGAGAGAATTGACAGAAGAAGAGAGAGAAAAAGTACGTTCATTTCTAGCGCGCGCAAAGGAAAACGGCATTTCCGTGACGGAGTCCGAAGACGGCTTTGGCGATTGGACCGGGAGCAGCGGAGAAGACGATGACGCCGACGCAGACGAGGACGAAGATTCGATTTAGAAGATATCTATGAGTATTACATGCTAACTGCTAGAATAACTATCACTATCACTATCGCTGCTACTAAAACTGCTCGACGAACTCGTATCATCGTGTCGACTGCGCTTCTTCCTTCTTTTTTTCTCCTTGTCTCTGTTGCGCTTTTTCTTTTTCTTTTTCTTCTTTTCTTTCTTCTTCTTCTTATCACTCTTCTTCGAACGTTTGCGTCGTCGGTCGTCATCTGTATAATCTTCGGAGCTTCTTTTTTTAGTCCTCTTGTTCTTTCCAAACGCGGAAGATCCGAGGAAAACAGGCGGCTTTTCCTCCTCTTCGGTAGACGGTTGCACAGGAGGCGCATCGACATTCTTCTTTTGTCTGGGGATGAATTTCGGAGGAGGCATAAGTTTATCGTTGGTTTCTTCTTCCTCTTCTTTTACTTCGTGTTCCTTGCTCTTTTCTTCTTCGTCCAAGGAACTTTCATCCTCTTCTGTCTCATCGTCGGAATCTTCAAAAATAGCTTTGAACAAATCCATAGGCTTCTCGCGTAACGGCAGGGGAGGAGGAGGCACTTGCATCGTTTGAACATGTACGTCCTCTTCGTCTACCTCGTCTTGATCATCTTTCGGTGTCTTCTTTGTCTTTTCATCGTCGCTAGGTTTTTTATTCATCTCTTCTCTTTCCTTTTTGGACATAAACTTTGGCTGATTCTCCAACCGGATCTGCGTCGTCTCCGGAAGCAGATCTACCGTTTCTGTTTTAAAGCTCGCTCTGAATTTTGCCGGTCGCGCATGTTCGCGTCCGTAGTACGGATCTTGGATACCGAGACGTTTGCACAACAGCAACGCAGGCGACCACGGAATAGTCGTTCTCGTGTTTATAATCATTCTTGACATCGCTTCGCGTTTTGCGTTTTGTTCTTTCTCGATGTTCTTCAAATTCGCCGCCTCGACGGCTTCCATTTTCTCTCTCTCTTCACGAATCTTGACGAGTTCTTTGGCGGTTTGTAAACCACCGGAAGACATGTTTGCGTTGATAATTTGTCCAGAGGCCGTGAACATACTTGACATGGTCGCTAATATGTGACTTTTATCTTTTTCGTTGATTGTGGCTGAAAGATTCACTTTGGCGGGTTCTTCGTCGATCGATTTCCCCCTCGCTGGGATTTTCATCTTTTCAACGACTGGAGGCGGCGCTGGTGGTACCGTGCGTTTCAAAGGTTCTTCTCCCAAAAGTTTCCCACGAGACTCCACGTCGTGATGCTGTCGTCCTTTCGAGATTTCTTGCTGTTTTGCCGATGCAATCAGCGGCACATTCTTCTTCATGCTCGCTATTATCTCCCGCGCGTTTCTCTTCTCCTCTAACTTTGCTTTTCTCAAGCAGTACGCGTACGAGCTCGCGCCTTCGCCTCCGAACAAAAACGAAAACTTCTTATCATTTTTTTGCTTTTGTTTCGCCAATTGTTCGAATGCTTCGCCATTTCGCGCGACAAAATGCGCTAACGACTCGATAATTTTACGCTTTTCCCCGGAAAGTTTTTGCAATTGAGGCGGCGGCGGCGGTAGAATTTCTTCTTCTTCTTCTTCTTCTTCTTCTTCTTTTCTATCGTCAACCTCTTTCCCTTTGTTGTCTGTTTCAAAAACGTGTCTCTCGTTAAAATCTCTCGGCACTTCCGGCCCTTCAAAGCATTCCACTTCTTCCGGTACCGCGTCACTCTCTATAAATCCTGGAAACTTTTGGCCTTTTTCAATTGCGTCTCTCGTCGCGCGATCCGGTAAGCGTTTCACCCCTAAAGGGTTGCGCAAAGCATCTTTTTGATGGTAACCTGCTCCGCGACCGAACCGCTCGTTTTCGTCGTCGTCTTCTTCTTCTCCCTCCGAGTTTAGTTCAAAAGTATATTCCGCGTTTTTTTCTTTCAGTCGTTCGTCGTATACATTCATATCGTCGTCGACTTCAAACGCGCCTAACCCGAACGCCGTTCCTCGGCGTTTCTTCTCGCCTTCTTTCGAATAGCGCTCTCGTTTCTTCATCAACTCGTGTTGGTCTCTTTTCCGAAATTCTTCTGCTCCCGCGTATGGATCGTACCCAATGCCCCAACTGTTGTTTTTACTACTCGGGTGTCCATCTGCTCCTCCTCCTCCTAACACCGACACCAACTGTTGCCCGTACCTTGTTTTCCACCCCTGCTCGTCCTCTTTCGTCCCTTTGAACACGATTTTACCATTGACTTTCTTTTTACGTCTCCCCAATGACTTCCCCACTCTCCATCCCATTTTCACCAATAAGTTCGTTCCAATACCACTGACAACGGGTTTCACGAAGTCAATTATACTTCGCGCCAAGGATTTAGAAAACCCAGGTTTCCTTCCTTTCGTCTTCTCAGCGGTCTCGAACGCCATCCGACCCGCTCCATCTTCATCCTTCTCTTCGTCTTCTTCTTCTTCAATCCGTCGAAACCCGGCCATCATTTCTTCATTTACGAATGCGTTATACTCCTCTTTCGTCCGTACCTTGTTTCTCTCGTACTCTTCCAGTTCCTCTTCATCCATGAAATCTTTCGTCGACTGCGCCGGGCGTCGCGCCTTCGTCGGCGCATCTCTCGAGCTCTTAAATCGCGTCGGTTGCCACCCTTCTTTACTCCCGACCGTGTTGAAGTACCCCGCCGAGAACCCTCCGGTAAACGCGCCGTGAAATCGTCTCCGGCCTCGTTCGTCCGTGGCGATGCCTTTCTTTTGCTCCTGGTGCTGTTTCCGCGTGCTGTCGTCGCGGTCGTCCTTCTTCTTCTTCTTCTTCTTCTTCTCGTCCTCGTCCATCATTTTCGTCCCGACGAACGCGAAGGCGTAGTCGGAGGCCATTTTTTTTCGATGCCTCTTCTCGGTCGTCCAAGTCGTCGTCTTCTCCTTAGCGCATCGTCGTCGTCGTCGTCGTCATCGCTTCGTTGTCTTCTTCTTCGTCTTCTTCTTCTTCTTCCGCGTGCGACGAGAGTGCGCATCATTCCTAAAGTTCGAGAAGCGTAAAAGGAAATTCGCTTTTGATACCCTAAATACAGAGAGAGAGAAAAAGGGGAAAAAAGCAATACACTTTTTCTTTTCAAATTACATAACGGTACGAGACAAACCCTTTCGTCCGAGTCTTTCTTTCTCCCGAACGCCGACCGAACCGACCGTCGAGGGATCCGAGCGACGCGCGGGGACGGACTCGTCGCGCGTCCGCGGGTTCCCTTCTTTTTTTTCTCTCCGTCTCTCTCTCTCTCTCATTTGTGATGACGCGAATTTGAATTTGGTCGTTGAGGAGATCAATTTGACACACATACCTTCCTCTCTTTTGATGACTCTCTCGGGTCCCGGCAAACGATTTACGCGAGCAGATAATACGAAGACGTAAAACAGATACGAGATGATGGCAGAATACACGAAACTTCAGAAAGTTTTACTCCTGAAAGCGGCCGTGACCGCGTTCTATGTGACCGCATTCTTTGGCGACCGCATTGGAATGCCTTCTTTCAGTGAAAAATTTTTCGACTCGAAGAACAACGCGTTGCGAAAGTCCGCGTCCGATTGGGCAGGCCTCGGTTTGTTGATCGTGACGATCGATTTACTCTACGCGGCGTTGAAATGTTCGAAAGCCGTTCAACAGAGAGTCTGTAACGGCCACATTATGCATAACATGTTGCTGATTGCAGTTCACATGTGCACGAGCAGCAAGAAATATGGAGGCGCCGTCGTGCACAAAGAGCACGTCATGGGATCCTTTATAAGCACGGCGTTATCGTTCATCTTGGCCACTGGTCTTACAAATGGAATGGAACCGGCGAAAAGACATTTCTTGATGGGAGGCAAAGGTTTAACTCATAGGTGCTTAATCATCTATTGGGTATGTTTCTTCTTCTACATCACGTCCTTCCAATTCGGCGATTTCCCGTCTACTCAGTATATCGCCTGTCAAGGAAGAGGCTTCTGCCGAGCAAAAGATTCCATCTTTTACGACATAAACGCCGTCAGCACTTGCATGTGGTTCATGGTCAATTTGATGACTTATTTCATGTTAATATCTGGATCGGATAAAGAACAAAAATCGTTCGCTTTATACCGCATGGGTGTGACTGCGCTTTTGCAAATTCCACTTTTTATGAGCGAAAAGGCCATGATCGTCCCGAAAGAATACACCAGCGGGGTCGTCGCGATGTCCGTCTGTTTGGCCGCGTTGGCTGCCGCGGCATTTTCGGATAAGATTAAGCCAAAAGCGGCGTGAGAGGAGATCAAAATCATTTAAATATTTATTTACGAATCTAATCTTCGTGTTCTTTTCTTCGTTTTCGGACACTTTCTTGACACTTTTTTCTCTTCTTCGCGTCATAAAATTTGCTCAAAAATGCCAAGGAAAAAGAAGGCGTGCACCCCTCTGCTCGAGGCTCTGTCGATCTCTTTATCTGTAGCGCGGAAGCGCGTGCCAGAATCGTCGCGCGTATCTTCCTTTTCGTCTTCATCGGCCGCGCGAGCGTTGCATTACGACGAGAGTTTCGCCTCTGAAACCAATGCACTCTCTGCCGCCGCCGAGATGCTTCTGGGAAGCGCCGACACGAAGGAGAGCGTCGTTTTGGCCTCGTGTTTACGTAAAGTTATTTTGCACGTGTTGGTGAGAGCAATAGAGGTTATGAATACAGACCCGAGATTTGCGAGCGATATCGAGAAGAGAGAACGGGCCATGTGCGCGTTGATATCGGTGGCTAAATTGCTGCCACATTGCCGGCAGTTGATATCGGAGCGAGTTTTAGCGAGGGAGAAATATCCAGTGTTTTGCAGGGTAGCTGGGGAGGCGAGTTTGAATGTGGGTAGTAATAAGAGAGCAACGAAGAAGAAGACAACCGCTGACGAGAAGAAAAAGAATAGTAAAAACGACGAATTCGCGCACCTCCGGATGCTTTTGAGGAGTTCGATGGATATCGCCGAGTGCTTCGGGTGTGAAAAAGGAGCAATTTCTGGGACATCGTGGGATTGGAGCCAATGTGGGATATTTTTGACGCATGAAGACGCTCAGGTTCGATGGATTGCATGTGGAATAGCTTGTAAGGCTTTAGGTTTGAGCGATGATGCCGTGCACGCGGTGAGGAAGAAGACTTTGAGTGGTGAAGACGAAGCGACTTTGACACAGTTCCAGCGAGAGTGGGAGGAACGCGAAACGACATTTCGAATTGAACGCGCGTCATTTTTGCTGCCCAAAGTTTGCGAAAACAAAAAGAATGAAAATGATAGTAGCGAATTAGAAAGTAGCTATACTCTCGAGTGCATAGAGTTAGAAGGCGATAATGCAAAAGAACACGAAGAAAGCATACCTGCGGCGCCAGGATACAAACGGTTAGGCGCCATCGAAGTTCGGGCGACATGCAATGATGATGATGAAAACGACAACATCGCCTCCACATCTTCTAAGAAGAATAAGAAGAATACGACGGATTTTATTTTAGTACCGTCCGCAGAACGTAACTTGGTCGCCGTCGCGTACGCTTTATGTCAAAATAGGCCCGTTTTACTCGAAGGCCCAGCTGGGTGCGGCAAATCAACAACGCTTCGCGAAGCTGCCCGAAGATTCGGACGATCTAGTGAAAATAATGACGTCATAGTCTTACACTTTGATGCTCACACAGATTCAAAATCGCTCCTTGGGGCATACGTTTGCGGAGCGAGTCCGGGGGAATTTGAGTGGCAACCTGGGTCGCTCACGAGAGCCGTGAAATCTGGAAAATGGGTTTTGATTGAAGACGTAGACATCGCTCCATTTGAAGTACTCTCAGCTTTGGTTCCTCTTTTGGAAGAACGCAAGCTGTACATCGCCGGCAGAGGTGAAACTGTTGTTGCACATCCTCAGTTTCAGCTGTTTGGATCAGCCACGGTAGGTGGATCCAAAGTTTCCAATCGCGAGAACGATCCTTTGGGTGGTTTATGGACTCGTGTTAGCGTAGAACAACCAAGCGGTAGCGAGCCTGGTAAAATACTCGCAGAAATGTACCCACAACTCGGCGATGCAGACGTAAAAGGACGCATGCTTAAGACGATGAGAGTTGCACAGACTATGGTTGGCCAAGGTGGAGGCCACGCGACTCGATTGGCCGGTTTAGGTGACGAACGATTTGATAACAGTACAGAGGAAAATGATGAAGAAAATGCGATGGCAATGGATACCGAAAACATTCATCCGGATGATGCGAATGAAATAGATATAGCGGCGGGGGATGACGAAAAATTAACATCTCTTGAAGATTTAGCATCTAGCGAAGTGGCATCGTCGTCTCGAGCCTCGGTGGGTAGGCCTTTCACGCTTCGAGATTTACTCCGTTGGGCAAAGAGGGCTACGGCTTTACGTAAAACAGAACTCAAGCTCATGAAGAAAGGTAAAGCATCTCCTCCGCAAACTCGCCAGGCGATGTATGACGAAGCGGCCGATGTTTTACTGGGCGCTTTGCCTCCCGGCACTGGACGAAGAAAAGCTTTACAAGCGATTGCAGAAATTTGGGGATTAAATCCCGAAGAGACGGCGAATACGACCGATTTACTTCGCAAACCGGATGTTATATCGTCAGAACATAGCGTGTGCGTAGGTCGTACCGTATTACCATGCGAGGAAAACGAGGAGAGTGTAGACAGCTTTCGAAATTTTGCAAAAACAGGCCACGCGCTAAGAATGCTCGAGAGAGTTTCGTGTGCGGTCTCGGTAAACGAACCCGCACTTTTCGTCGGGGAAACTGGTACAGGTAAAACTGCACTAATCCAAGAGCTTGCGCGCTTAACCGGTGCGCCATTAACGGTTGTGAATCTTTCCAATCAATCAGAATCGAGTGATTTTCTTGGAGGATTCCGGCCAGCTGGTGCGCGACATTTATGTTTGCCATTACTGAAACGGTTCCTTGAGTTGTTTGGAGAAACTTTCCCGAGTCGATCTAATGCGGAATTTTTAGGAAGAGTGTCCAAGTTTGCAGACAAAAGAAAATGGATACACTTGTTGAAGGCGTTTCGTGCTGGTGTCGATCGCGTGGCGTCAATTGTCGATAAAGATGACGAAGATAAGATAGTCGATTCTATTGAAGACAGAGAAGAGAATACCGTCAATAACGATGATAACGATGACATGGAAGCCACGCCTGCAGTTGACGTGCCAACAACGCGAGCAACGCGTTCGCAAACTACTGGTAAGAAGGGTAAAAATAAAAAAGAATCCACCCCGTCGGTTGCCGATATCGGTAACAAGCGTCAAAAAATAAGTGCTGCTACGAAGAAAAAAACAGGAAGCGTAACTAAAAAAGAAGCTGCGAAAAAGCCATCATTTACGATTTCAGATGATCTCGTTGAGTCTTGGCAATTGTTCGATCGGGATTTAGTCATAGCCGAACGAGCAATTGGCGACGTGCCCTCGTCATCTGGCGGTGGACCTATTTTTGCCTTTGTGGAAGGTGCTTTAGTCACAGCACTACGCGAAGGTCACTGGATTCTTCTCGATGAAATCAATCTGGCACCTGCAGAAACGCTCGAAAGACTGAATGGCGTGCTAGAGTCGCGGAGAGGCTCCGTTGTTCTTTCTGAACGTGGGGATGCGACTCCAGTGTATCGTCATCCGCGGTTTCGTCTGTTTGGCGCTATGAATCCCGCTACCGATGTTGGTAAACGTGACTTACCTCCTGCTTTGAAACATCGCTTTGCAGAGGTATATTGTGGAGAAACGGAATCCAGAGAAGATTTGCAGCTCTTAGTTCGTGGATATTTAAGGGATGTTCCGAGCGGAGTGATTGCACCAATCGTTGACTTCTACGTCGAAGCGAAGCGAGTGGCGCACACGGTTCTCTTAGACTCAGCCGATCAGAAGCCTAGATATTCACTTAGAACTCTCGCGCGAGCGTTAGAGTACGTTTCTGCGGCGAGTCCGTTATATGGCGTCCAAAGAGCAATGATGGATGGCTTCTCGATGTCATTCTTAACGCTTTTGAAGAAGGAAGGTCAAGAGATTTTAGAAAAGTTGATGCATAAGCATCTGTTGGGAGGCAAAGCGATCAAGGTAAGTGTGAACTATCCTCATGCATCGTTTTTGGTTCGTTTCCGTAGTTAAGCGCTGGGCTTGTCAATATTCCATGGCGTGCTCGGTCTAGAAACTGCGGTATATCTAATTTTCAGTTGGATAAAACACCTATTCCGGTCACGACTCTATGAATGTCCGGAAGACTTGTCCCGCACATTTTGTCCTGTTGGACCTCGGGGTACTAATTAACATTTTAAATCGTCTTCTCTCTGTTTTGAAAATACACAGGGAATAATGAAACCACCACCAGAACCAGAAAGTGATACGCATGTTCTCATCCAGCAATTTTGGGTAGAAGCGGGAGAGTTAGAACGCATCGATCCTGAAGGTAAACGATATTTCTCTTTTCACGAAATTTCTGCTTTGAAGCGAGACACGACTTGGCAATGATGAACAAATATCCGCGCTTCTTAAATTCGTTTATGATGCACAAAAAGATATTATGGTTGAATTTCTTCTACTGAGCCATCGACGTGAGCACGTTTTTGCGCTTTTCCTTGCATTTCCTTTGGTTGGAAATTCATTTTGACACTTTAAATTCTTCCTTGTCATTATAGGTTATGTTGTGACTGAGAGCGTGAAATCTCACCTCTCGAATTTGGCACGTGCAGTACTTCTCCGAAGACATCCTATTTTGTTGCAAGGACCGACCTCAGCTGGGAAAACTTCGCTCATTGAATACCTCGCAAAGCGTACTGGACATCGTTTTATGCGTATCAACAATCACGAGCATACAGATCTGCAAGAGTATCTTGGCACTTACATTACGGATGAGACGGGTAAGTACTTGTTCTGATGTATTGTTTCCTTCTCCTCTCTTTTTTCGGACGCTAGTTCGTTATCCGTCGTTCTTATACAATAGAATCCGGGGGATCGGAAAGCAGTCCGTAGATTTATGCGCCTCGGGGGTTGGTCGTTTGCGGGAATCTGTCGTCGCTCCTTCCTGGAGTGTCTCTGGAGATTCGCGTGACTTCCGAGGCTATATTCTTATTTTGTTGTTATTAAAATCGCTCGTTTCGTCGTGACTGTGACTTTATTGGTTTGTCATCTTCTAACCACTTTCTATTTCATTTTAGGTGCTTTGACGTTCCAAGAAGGCGCGCTCGTGCAAGCCGTGCGCCGAGGATACTGGGTCGTTCTCGACGAGTTGAATCTCGCACCTTCTGATGTTCTAGAAGCTTTGAACAGACTTTTAGACGATAACAGAGAACTTTTTGTTCCCGAACTGCAAGAAACAATAAGACCACACCCGCACTTTGTTCTGTTCGCGACGCAAAATCCTCCAGGCGCAATTTATGGTGGGCGCAAGGTATTATCGAAAGCTTTTCGTAACAGATTCGTTGAGTTACACATCAACGATATTCCTGACGAAGAACTTAAAATCATTTTGAATAAGCGGTGTGAAATCGCGCCGAGTTATTGCATGAAGCTCGTAGAATCTATGCGCGAATTGCAAGGTTTGCGAAGAGGTTCTCGAGCTTTTGCTGGTAAAGATGGATACATCACCGCCCGCGATTTGTTTCGCTGGGCGAACAGAAAATCGATTGGATACGAAAACTTGGCCAGCGATGGCTTTCGCGTGCTCGGCGAGCGATTGCGCTCGGAAAACGAAAGAATGGCGCTGAAGAAAGTTCTCGAGAAAGCTTTAAAAGTCCCAGAGATTTCCATAGAACAACTTTACGAGGCGGCATCCAGTGAAAATTTGGAAAGACAACTGGAAGTGGCTTTGACGGCTAAAAATTGCACCATTCCAGCCGATGAAATCACTATGGCACGATCTATTGCGTGGACACCCGCTATGCGTCGTTTGTATGCTTTGGTCGAAGCCTGCGTCGAGCATAAAGAACCCGCTTTGCTCATAGGAGAAACTGGCTGCGGGAAGACAACTGTGGTACAGATCCTAGCAATGATTCATGGACAGAAGTTGCGCGTGCTGAATTGTCATCAAAACACAGAAACTGCTGATTTCATAGGAGGTTTTCGACCTGCTAGACAAGGAGACGCACCGTTCGCGTGGGAAGATGGACCTCTGATTAAAGCCATGCGAGATGGGGACATTTTACTCGTTGATGAGCTTTCACTTGCAGAAGATTCTGTCTTGGAAAGGTTAAACTCAGTCTTAGAACCTGGAAGAACGATTACTATACCTGAAAAAGGCGGTATCGATGTCGAAGAGCTCGTCGCTCATCCGGACTTTCGATTGATAGGAACGATGAACCCGGGTGGGGATTTTGGGAAGAAAGAGTTATCTCCCGCGTTGCGAAACAGATTCACAGAAATTTGGGTCGGAAGCGTATCTTCCGCAAAAGAGATGGAAGAAATAGTTTCGCGACGTTTGATCTCTTCTCAAAACATGCATGTTGATCACGCGCACGACCATGCGAAAGAGTTGGCTTTATTCTGGGAATTCTATCAAAGCATCGCCGGCGCCGGACAAGCAAAGACATGTTTGCAGACCAGGGATATTTTAGCTTGGGCACAGTTTATTATCGAAGTAGAGAGTAGACAAGGACCGAACGCGATGTTAGGATATGCTGCGTTTGCACACGGGGCTTATTTGACACTTTTGGATGGCCTCGGCCTGGGTTTAGGCATGCCAGAAGAAACGGCAAAAACGCTCAATCGAAAATGCGTCGAGTACTTGTGCACGCGCATACAGGACACAGAGGTACGTCATAAATCTCATTTATTGT
>MDTC01125859.1_pt1 | contig 14522 bp, 5 predicted proteins | sample 811181 | NCBI WGS metagenome assembly MDTC01 (sample SAMN05326644, study PRJNA326480) | marine metagenome | isolation source: seawater | place: Pacific Ocean: North | collected 2011 | reverse complement strand
TTTATTTCCAATTTGTAATGAATAGGATGCACACCGTCATTGAAACAATGGGACTAACATCAGAATCAGATGAGGTAATAATAATTTCCTCTGAAGGGCAAAATGCTGGTGGAACCACTTCTGACTATACAACAGACAACGCTAACGGAGCAACCATAAGAAAGAACTATAAAATTTGGTTCTTAAATAGCGATAGAGATCCAAGACTGGGTAATGAGACACAAGCCCTTCCGAGTCCTTTGAACGCAAAGACACCCGAAGAGTTTATATACTATAGGGAGCTTTTTGCACCGGAAGCCATTTTAGAGATAACAGCTAATGCAATGGTCCCAGCTGTTGGTTTGGGGTGCATGGCTAGAGTGGAAGAAAGAGCAGATGGGAGGCTATATTTATTTGATATTAAACAGATCCAATCAACTGAAATTTATAATCTTTTCAAATCTCTAGGATTAGATTCTACTGTTCAGCAATCATTTGGTAGAAAAGTTTATCCTTCATCCGCTAGTCGTGTAGGAGATCCGTCCTCTAGTAGCACAAATAAAATAAAACCACAGGGATGGAAGACAGCTCCGGGGGTGGTCCTTAACGACCTAATAGTTTCCTTTATTAATGAAGTTGCAAAAAAAGCCCCAACTGTTCCAATTATTATCAATTCAGGTTATAGAAGCCCAGCTGCTCAATCTAGGGCAATATTGAGAAAAATGCAACTTGGTGATAAATTGAGAAAAATTTACGGCTCAAGTACGGTAGCGGCTCTCATAGCAGCAACAGCAAAGGTGGAGGGCGGAACAGCATATGTCGATGGTGTTGCGTCTCCCAATTTTGGTGAAAAACAACGGTTAGAAATTGAGAAATGGTACAAGACAAAAGATTGGACTGGAACAACAAGCCATTTAACTGGCAAAGCTGCCGATTTTAAAACAATTCACCTACCAGATCAACAACTATCTCTACTGAAGGCAGCTATAAGTGCTGTTGGAGAATATCCTCTCTTTGAGTCCACACCTGAACACATTCATGTTTCAATAAAAAGTTTTAAAGCTATTGGAGGTCACGATGGCAAAGGGTAAAAATAGGAGAAAACTAAACTCAAGATACAATACTTTATCCGAAAGAATGGACGAACTAGAAGGCATAGTTCTTGGAGCAACTGGTTTAGGTGGAACGTCAATCAATGAAATGAAGCCAAACTATGATAAGTCCGAAGAACAGATGTTCATTAACCACAAAAATACATACATAGTTTTTGGTAGAGATAGGTTGGCATCCAAACTTAGTGGTAAATCTGGAGAAGGTGGGACCCGATGCGATTCGCTTGATTTGGTTGTAGGGTTAGGATCTGCTCATTCTGAAGACGGACCTCCTGATGTAGATGTTACACTGTCTCCAAATGTTTTTTCCGATGCAGCAAGAATCTATTTGACTCAGCGAGGAAATATTGATGCTGACTTTGGATTAGCAAAAGGAGGCGAAGATTTCTCCACAGATCAGAGATCTGGAGTTGTCATGAAAGCAGATCATTGCAGAATCATTGGCAAGAACTCAGTAAAAATAATTGCAGGTAAGGGTAAGACAAACAAGACGGGAAAACGTGGAGAAAAAAATTCACAAGGTGGGGATGAAGAGCATACAAACTTTACAATTGATCTAATAGCTGGAAACAACACAGACAGTTCAATAATAGAGAATCTCAAAAAATTTGATTTTATGGAGAAGAAACTAGAAAGAAAGTTGCAACCTTTGGTGAAAGGAGACAATTTGGTTGACTGCCTTAAAGAGGTTTATAAATTTCTTGACACCATGTGTAAGCACATAGAAAGCAATACTCAAAGTATTATAAACACAAACAGATATGTTTCTACACATGTTCATGTGTGTGCTCCTATACCATTGGTAGCAACTCCAACTCCACTAGCAGGAATAATAGCAGGCGAAAACATGGCTTTAAGAGCGAGAAAGACGATCTTCAAAAGAACTCAACTAAATCGCAACTTTCAGCAACTAAACTATCTAGAGGATAGTGGATCTAAGTTTATAAACAGTAAATCAGTAAGAACAACATAGGAAACAACATGGCAGAAGAATCAGACTTTTTAGCACTACAGAAAATAACATGTAAACCCGAAGCACAACCAGATGTAGAACCTGAAGTGTGTCCTGATTGTGTTCCCAACCCTAATTTTATTGATCTTAATATTTTTATTGATTTGGATCAAGCTTATTATAACGAAGCAACTTGTGAATATTGCTACATTTTCAACCCAGAGACGCAATTAGAAAATGACGAGTCACTTAAAGAGGCTGAAGATAGGATTAAAAACGAGGTTGAGAAAGGTAATTTAGATCTTGGCAGCATAAAAGGATTTTCTGATGAAGGGTCCAACCCAGATGACGTTTATAATAAAAGAATTTTTATTTACTACCTACAAGAGTTATGTGAATCTTTTAACAAAACAGCAGATGTAGCTTATCTTGTAGAAGGAAGTAGAAACGATGAGAATTTAGTGCCCCTAGAGGTGGTTACAAGCCTTGAAGTAAGAGCAGACGACACAGGACTGCTCTATGCTAGATTGTGTGTCCCAAAAGGCTATTTTGAAGCTTTACCTGAAGATGATGGCGAAGAGGTGGACGATCCAATCCCGGCCGATGGAGAAACGGTTCTTCGAATGAAAGCAGATGAGTTTATTGCTGCGACATATAGGCTGCAATTTGCCTTAAAAGCTTACAATGTTTTTTACAAACAAGCCCTAGCTTTTGATTCGGGATATCTTTATAAAGAAAAGGATTCTAACAAAACTCCGCTTAGACCAGATAACCTACCCACACCTAATGATGTAAAAGCCTTCAGAAACAAGGTTGATAGAATAATAGACAATAAAGGATATAAATTTGGTGTCTTAAGAAACATCAGCCCCTTTCCATCAAAAAGAATTGACGAGATTAAATTAGTTTTTAAAGGAACTGATGATTGGTGTAATTTGAAAAAGATTTCTGTAAAACCGTCCGGTTGTGGGTTTAGAAAAATTTGGACAAATAAGGAAAACCCATTTAAGGTTGATTTCTCAACTCATTGTTTAATTGCAAAACTAGAAGACATTGATTACGACACAAGATCAGAATCTGGTCCAACTTGGCATGAGTTCTATGAGAAATATTTGTTCCCAAAGGTAAAGCTTGAAAGTTCTTTATTAAACAACCCTTTAACAAACAAGAATAACCCATTAAACTGTACGCTAAACAAGTTTGGAGATTTTAAAGACTTCCTACACACACTTATAGGGTCTTTTGAAGATGCAATGGCTTTTTTATCTTTTGAATTAAATAAAGAAGGTTGTGAAAAAACAATTAAAAAGATTGAAGAAGAAAATAAAGAAAATACTCCAACTTTAACAGAATTTCAAAGAATGCAGAAGTTAATTCAAGAGTCTTCCTCAATTTCTGGACCGGTTTCATCCAATATTGATAATAACACAAAGTTGTCCGAAGAAGAAAAAGTGCAACTTAAATTGCAATATTATAGAAAATATGGAACAAAAGATAAAATCCAAAGAAAAGAGTTTAGAGACATAGACCCAAATTCATTTAAAAACATGTACCACAAAACTCTTGATCCAAAAAGAGGAATTTTGGAAGCCATTTTAGTTAGGATCGGAGGAGCAGATGTTGAACCAACCGGCCAAGAAGCCATTAAAAGCTTCAAAGATGCCAACCCAAAACACCCAGGACTTGATCGCTTTATTGCGACAATAACGTTCTGTGAGTTAAATTATCTTTTCCAAAACGTTATAAGTTGTTTGCTTGGAGGAATTCCGTTTGAACAAGCAGCAGTTATTATTTTAAGATCTCAATTAAAGTCTTTGTCAGCTAAGCATCTAGGAAAGCTAATTTTTGCTCTACCTTTGGATAAACAAAGAGAAGTTAGGAGAAAAGTTGAAGCTGCGATTGACACAAAAGTCGAGCCTTGGTCTGACAGTTGGGCTGATGGAGGTTATAAGGATTCTTTAACTCCCGGAAGTAGCAAAAAAGCTTCAGCTGATGGTGAAAGTGATGAAGAAACCGAAGAAAGTGAAGTCACATGGAAAGATAGCAATGAATATGAAGCCCAAGAAAAGGCAAAACCAGATGAGCCTGGGACCAAACCAGACACAAAAGTTTCTGATGGTGAGGTAGATGCTTCATTGCAGAAACAGCTTGATAGTTTAAATGAAAAGATTTCAGTATTAGAGAAAGACCGAGATAGATGGGAAAAAAAGAAGGAGAATAACCCATCAAGTAGCACTGCCCATAACCAAGCAGAGAATGCATTAGTCACAGTCTATGGTGAATTAGATCCATTATATGAAGAAAGCGAGGAACTTAGAATAGCTATAGCTAATAATTCTGCTGTACAAGGATATTATGGTACTCACCCAATGAGACAGGAAGCCAAAAAAGATATAAAAAGTGAGAAAAAACAAGCACTTGAAACATGGAAAAGCCTTAAAGAAGAAAATGAAGCATGGGAAAAACGATCTAAAAAAGCTAAAAAAGCTTGGGAAAAGCAACAAGAAGAAAATAATAAAACTAGCGAGGAAGTAGTTAAAGAAACCACAAAAACTGTTGAAAAAGGATCAACAGAAGAGGAAGGAACATCAAAATGGGATCAACTCCAAACAGCAGAAGAATCAGGAATTGTTGGAGAAACAACACAGATAATACTTGACGCATACATTGAAGCTATCCTAGATTCATTTAAGTTTGATGAGTTGTTGGAAATTCTAGATAAATCACCAGTTGTTAAAATCTCTATAGATTTAATCCTAGGTTTATTTGGACAAGCTTATTGTCCATCGGCTCCTTTAGGACAATTGACAAACAAATATCTTAAAGACGTTACAGAAACAATGACAAAGTTCAAATATGAACCATGCACGAATGAATTTTTGAAGATGCCAAAACTCCCCACATTTCCAGCTAATACTTTAATTCAAGAATTAAAAATGAGATTTGGAGATCTAGTAAGAGCGGCGATAAAGAAAGCCATCAATGCATTAATCTTAAAGCTAGTTTTCAAGGCAATAAGAATTATAGATGATTTATTGTGTAAAGGATTAGCAGTGTTAGGTAATAACGCATTTAATTCGTTTCTAGGAAAACAAAATGATCTAGCATTCGTTGATTTATTTGCCAACTCAATCTGCGAAGATTTAACACCGAACGAAGGTCTGCAAGCACTAGAACAAATAATGTCTAACATGGGATTGACACCCGAGAATTTAGCTGTAGTTGACGGAGACCCAAGACTAGTTACAAGATGTTTGTCGAGATCCATTGGAATAACTGTTTCCAAAAGAGAAGTTCTTAACATTTTTCTTGGAAATGATGTGAGTCCAAACGTTTACAACAGAATCTCAAGCACTGTGAATCTAAATTGTCCTGATTTGAAAAACACAATAGGAAATCCCGATGCAATAAAGTCTTTCTTTGACGGAATAAAACAATTTATCTCACCAGATAGCTTAGATAATATAGAAGAAATGCTGTCAAACATTCCTGTCGACGAATCAGTTTGTGACCTTATTTGTTTAAATAACGAAGCATTAAACCAGTGGGACGAGTTAAGAAGAAATGGGTTGCAAGATTCAGGAATGAATCCTGAAGATGCTGCCAATTCTGTAAACTATTTGAACAACTTAGCTGAAGACGAGTTGGAAAATTTTGTAAACGCATCAAACAATTTGCAAGATATGATAGCGGATGAGATAAACAGTTTATTCAATGATCCACCACCAGGGTGTGACATTCCTGATACACATCCTTTAAAGACAGAATCATCAGATGAGGCTCTTATGAACAACTCTAGCTTTGTTTTTGAACAAATTGAAATGAAGTATCAACAAGAATTGTCTGGAAGAAGAAAGTCTATTTTGTCAATGATTCTGCAAGACACAAGAGCCAATTCTTTGAGAACCCATCAGTTCTATGCAAGTTGGTTAGGAACTAGATGGTATTATAAAGACCAAAAAGATGATGATTCGAAAGAAAGAAAGATCCTCCCAGACGACATGGGCTTTTTTCCAGAAACTGTTGGTGATAAAACAAAACAAGACTTAAACGCTTCCACAATACAAATAGCAGGGGTTGATGTTAAAATCAAAACAGACACCTTTGTTACCAATATTGAACATGGGCAATATTACATAAAGGACAACGGCGTTCAAATTTTTAAAAGCAAGACGATTGATCGAAAGGGGTTTTTAATCGATAACTATGAGACTGATTCATTCCTTTCCAATGGAACTAAAAAAATAACAAAACTTATTATAGATTCAGCAGTCAATGACAGTGGATATGAATTTGGCTTCAAGAAAGAACAATTGGAAGATGATGATTTTAATTATTTAGATCCATCCACAGGGGTAGAATACGACCACGAGGAGAGTGATAAAATCCTTGGTGTTTCTGGAAATCCCGAGAAAGTTATATATTTAAATCCTGCTATTCATGGTGGCAAATATACGAAGCCAAAAATCTTTATTGTAAAAGAAAAGCAAAAAGGTTGGATGGCTATTAAAGATGCACTGTCTACTAATAAGGATTATTGTGGTAACAAAAAAGATACTTCACTAGCCTTTACTTACTTAAAAGAATATACAGATGGTCTTAAAAACAAAATTCCTTTTGATAGGCGATTAGCTCAAGATAAAGATTGTCTAACCCACAATCCATTTGATCTTATAGCTGATCCTGATACTTTGTCTCTACTTTCCGGAATAGTAAAAGCTGCAATACAAGTTTATTCGATGAAAGAAGTTATCGCATTATTTCCAATAATGTCTCAAATTAGATACACTTCCGACGACTTTGGAAATTATATAGGAAATGTTATTTCTAAAAGAATAAAAGAACACATAGGGAGTGAGCTTAAAAGAGGATTGAATCCTACTTTGAATAAAAGAATAAAACACCACAGATATTGGTTTTTGTTTTTAGAACAAGCTGTCGAGACCTATAACAGAGAAATAAAATTAGGACTCAGAGAGAAACCAGCCGCAGGTTCTGAACTTGCAGAGGCAAGACAAAATTGTTCTAGGGTAAGAAAGTTTTTTCCTTATGCCGACAATAATGATAGAAAATTATATAAAAAATTTAGAAGAGATAAAGACACTTATACGATTGAAAGAGTTAAAAATTATCCGAAAGAAGACGACAATTTTCCTTTTAACTTAGAAGATAGCGGATCAAGAAATGAGTTCTATTGTTTGGCTTCCATATTTGACACAAATGGGAATTATGCTTTTGATTTAGAAGAAGATGGTCCGGAAACTAATAAAGAAATACCTAAAATGAAAAACACCAAGAAATTAAACTTTGTTTCAAAAATTTATGCAATTAGTAGGGTTGAGCAAGATTGTTTAAAAATCTTGAATGTTTTGATTTCTGAACAAGTTGAAGAAATCTTCAAAACCTTATCAGAAACACTTCAACCTAAAATCTACAATTTAAGTGAATACATGCTAAGTGGAGAATTTGACACTTTCAAAGGATCAAATTTAAACATCGGACTTTATTCTCAAGAGAAGCTTTTAGCAACAGGACAACCTGTTAATTTTGGAGATGTTGAAGAATTATTTTATTTTTCAAATACGAATCCTTCAAACGATAATTTTATAATTGAAAAATATATCAGAGTAAATGAGAAGCCAGATTCAATGGGGTTCAACTTTCAAGGTGAACAAGTGAATGTCACAACTTTGAAAAAGTTTAAAGACCTCTTAACAGAGAATCAACAACTGGACAAATCAAAAAATCTCTCAGACTACTTCGGTTCTTTTAAAATAGAAGATGGAGAACTGACAGGAGATGCTCCTGCAAGATTTGGAATAAGAGTTTGTTGGATCCAATCAGGAGACAATTCCGATGAGATAGAAAAAACACCATTAGGTCATAAAACAACAATTCTAGATTCTTTTGAATACGACATGTTTGATGAAAAAATAGAAACATTTCTCTCAGAAGATACAAACAACAAGTATGATATTAAGTGTCTTGTTTCCAATTTGGTTAAACAGGAGAAGTTTGTCACTCTTATGAATGATGTTTTTGGGAAAACCGCTGCTCTTGAACATATTCTCTCATTTCATGATGTTAACTATTTGTCATCGATTGGTGTTGAGGATGGTTGGGATCCAAAAAAAGCTGAAGAGGATGATGAGAAGGAACAAGCTGGCGAAGACGTTGATCTAAATAAAATTGAAGAAGCAAAGGAAAAAATGTTCAAGAGAACTTTGAGACTTGTAATGAGGCTTTTCGAATCAGCCTACAAAGAAGATGATTTTGAAGATCAAAGAGATAAGAACAGAGAGTTTGACGCTGAGATCTTTGGATGGCTAAGAAACCTGATTCCAACAATAAATTTGACTGATTTAAATTTGGATTTGTGGAAAAGAAGAAAGATAGTGGATGAAATAGAGAACTGTGATGAAGATTTATTAGAGATTTTGGAAAAAAACTTATAGTCGGAATTAATTACTTTGGAGAAGAAAAATGATTTTTGCACCTACATTCCCACTTAGTTTTGACGACACAAACGGATTTCAAAACGTTCAAGATATAAATGAACTAGCCAAGTTTCATTTAAGGAACTTGCTGATGACCAGTAAGGGTGAAAAAATAAGTGATCCAAACTATGGAGTTGGAATAAGAAAATTCTTGTTTTCTTTAGATTCTATGGATGTTGAGGAGGATGTTAGATCGGAAATAGAATCTCAAGTGGAGAACTATTTAACTTATCTAACAATCGTTAGCATTAATGTTAGTGTGGATGAACAAGAGATGAATGTCCAGTTGAGATTTAAACTTAGTGAAGATTCGGAAACACAAATTATGAATCTAGAAGTTTCAACATTGAATTCAGGAACTCCAACTACAATTTATTGAGGATCTATTAATGCCCAAAAAACCAATTATAAAATATTCAAACAGAGATTTTGATGAAATTAAGTCTGCCTTAGTAGAACACGCAAAGAGATACTACCCAGATAAGTATAATGACTTTAACGACTCATCATTTGGATCCATGTTGTTCGATTCTGTTGCCTATGTTGGCGACATCATGTCTTTTTATTTAGACTTTCAGTTTAACGAATCATTCCTAGAGACTGCTTTACAAAAAGAAAACGTAAGAAGAATAGCAGCTCAAATGGGTTATAAATACTATGGAAGACCATCTTCTTATGGAATGGCAACATTTTATATAAAAGTCCCAGCCAAACAGATAGGAACAGGACCAGATGATAACCACACCCCTGTGTTGAAAAAAGGAAGCCAAGTTAAATCTTCTTCTGGTGCCAACTTTATTCTTTTGGAAGATGTGGATTTTAATAGAGCAGATGTTGAGGTTGTGGCAGCTGATTACGATTCAGCAACTCAGAATACAACTCAATGGGCACTCAGAGGTTTTGGAAGAGTAAAATCAGGAGCTAGATTCCAAAAATCTATAAATGTTGGAGCACAACAGTCTTATTTGAAAGTTTTAGTAGGAACTTCGATTATAAATGAAATAGAATCATGTTATGATTCAGAAGGCAATAGGTGGTATCAAGTAGATCACTTAACACAAGACACAATTTATCTTGAACAGCCCAACCCAAACTACAGTACAGACGGAACACCAGCAGTTATAAAACCACATGTAGCAGCTAGAAGGTTTCAAGTCTACCAAGACGATACTGGAACCTACCTACAATTTGGAAACGGCTCAGAAGAAGATTTAACTGTAAAAGATGTAACAGATCCTAGTCAAGTTGTTTTGCAAAAGCAAGGTCGAAACTACATAACAGATGGGGCTTTTGACCCTAATGAGTTATTGTTGACCAACAAATTTGGTATTGCTCCTGCTAATACAACTTTGAGAATCATTTATGGTGCTAACACCCAACAGAATGTTTCAGTAGGGTTGGGACAACTAAATCAAACCTTTGAAACAATTATGGAATTCCCTAACTCTAGCAACCCTGTTGGTGCAACATATGACGCTGTTAAGAATTCTTTGGAGCCTTCAAACGATGAGATAATCTCTAACAATACAATCGAACCAACAGCAGATGAGATGAAATATAGAGCCTACGCTTGTCATGCTTCGCAAAACAGAGCGGTAACTAAGAATGACTACGAAGCTTTATGTTATAAAATGCCTCCAAACTTAGGATCAATCAAAAGAGTATCAGTTTATAACGATCCAAGCGGAACAAATAGAAGACTAGCTCTTTATGTTTTGTCTGAAGATACAAATGGATATTTTGTTCAAACAAACTCAACTATCAAAAAGAACATAAAAGTTTGGTTACAAAAAAACAAAATGCTGAATGATGGAATTGATATCTTAGATGCAAAAATAATTAACTTTTCAATTTCATATGAAGCCGTGATCGATCCAACCCTAAATTCATTAAGCGTGTTAGCTGATGTTGATAGTAGACTTCGAGAGTTATTTTCTGTCAAAAGATATATCGGAGAAAACATTTACTTGAATGAAATGTACACAACCATTAACAAAACAATAGGTGTTGTAGACACAGTCATTGTTAATGTAAAGATAGAAGATGGAGCCGACTACTCATCTCTTTCTATAGATATAGATAATCTACTGTCAAAAGACGGTAGCTACATCAAAACACCAAAGAACTGCGCTCTAGAAATGAAATATCTAGATCGAGACATAAAAGGAACAGCAACATAATGGCCATTTTAAGAATTACAGCAAGTGCTGATAACACAATATCAAATGCATTCAACCAAACATTAAACATCAGAGGAACAGGCTCTAACATGGGTGCTTCTGATATACTAGAAACTTTTACAATTTATGCCCAAGCTTCCACATCATCAGCAGAGAAAAGCAGAATCTTAATTCAATTTCCTCTAAACAAGATAACAGAATTGTCGTCTTCTGGTGTGATCCCAGCAGCAGGATCTAGAGAGTTCCACCTTTGTTTGAAAAACGCCCCTCATTCAGAAGCAGTTCCAGATGATTTTAAATTGTTTGTTTCTCCTGTTTCTCAAAGCTGGGAAGAAGGATTTGGCTTAGACATGGCAGAATATTCTGATTTAACTTACGATAAAGAGGGTTCAAATTGGATAAATGCTGCCCAAGGAACAACTTGGACTACTCAAGGTGGAGATTATCTTTATGATCAAACGATCACTGCTTCGTTCTCAACAGGAATAGAAGATTTAGAAGAAAACGTAACTGCAATTGTTGAAGATTGGATCTTGGGTTCGTCTGGAGGTCAATATAATAATTATGGTTTTGGAATCCAATTGTCTCCTTCTGAAGAAGCTGAGACCAAATCCTATTATACAAAGAAATTCTTTGGAAGAGGATCTGAGTATTATCTTAATAGACCCTACCTAGAAGTAAGATGGAACGACACAACAAAGGACGATAGAGGGTCATTCTACGCGTCTTCTTCGTTAGCCCCTGCTGCGGATAACCTAAACTCTATTTACCTCTACAATCGCATTAGAGGACGCTTAAAAGACATTCCATCTATGCCTACGAGTGCTAGCATTAGAACAACAGCTGCCGATAGCTCAACAGAACTAGATCTAGCAGCAGTAACAAAGGTTTCAACAGGAATTTATGTAGCAGAAGTTTCAGCATCAACAACAGCTTCTACTGTTTATGATGTTTGGTATAGCGGAAGCACTGCTTATCACACAGGAACAATCTCTGTCAAATCTTTTGCTTCTGATGTTCTACTTGAGGACACAAAATATGTTGTCTCGGTTGTCAACAACCAGCATGAATATAGAAAGGTTGAAAAGCCTAGATTTAAAATCTATTCTAGATATAAAAATTGGTCACCCACCATTTACACCGTAGCTCAAAATAAACCAGAAAACCTAATTATTGAAGATGCAATTTATAGAGTTGTTCGAATAGTAGATGGAGAAGAAATTATTCCTTACGATTCGTCATCAATAAAAAGCACCCAATTGTCATATAATGTTTCTGGGAATTATTTTGATTTAGACATGGCAGTTTTTGAATCAAATTATCAATATGGAATCAAGTTAGCATTTTATAATGAATATATGAGCAACTATGTGGAACAACCTTACGTTTTTAAATTTAGAGTGGTAGATTAATGTCAATTAAAGATTTATTTAGCAATTACAAAAGCAATGAAATAATCGAACAAAAAACCATAAAATCAGCATCAGTTGATATAGAAGGGTTGGATTATTTAAAAGAAAAAACGAGATCAAAAGAGAAGTTTGTTCCTCCGATTGACTTTTCTACCGCTTCCAATTTTGCAAAATTTGGTTCAGCTGAACTATATTATGAATATGGTTTCAAAAGAATCTATGAACAATATCCTTATGATGGAACACTAGCAGAAAAAGAGCAATTTAAAAATTCTTCAACTTATTTTGATGAGTATATTTTAGAAAACCTTTATCCTAGAACAAATGGATATGTGAATTTTGGTGTTGCTGGTCCCGTTGGTGGCGCTGCTGCTCCATCGGGGTTTTATGCCGGATCGACTCAAAAAGAATACATAAAATTTGAAGGTGGACCACACACAGCATCTAGTGGAATGACAGGATTAAAATTTCACGACACTTTTGATAACTCCACTTTATATGACACAGTGAACAAAAGAGAGAATAACTTAAAGGTTGATCTTGCTGTTGGTAATTCTATAGAGTTTTGGCTAAAAAAGACAGGTTTTGATTCATCAGTAGCCAAAAAAGAAGCTGTTTTTGAAGTAACAGACCAACAAGACAAACACTTAAGAATTTATCTAAGTGCCAGTACAGACGGAACCAATCCCCTTTATTTGCATTTGTCCGGAACAGCTGGCGGAACAAAAGAACTTGAAGTTTCACTAGGAGACTCTAGTCTTTTAACTTCCTCAATAGCAGATAGCAACTGGCATCATTATGCAGTGACAATTAAATCTAGCCCTTCTGGGATAACTTCAAAGCTATTTGTTGATTCTGTGCTTAATAATACTAGAACAGATACCTTTACAGGATACACAGAAATAGATGCTTCAAACGGAACAGGGTCTGTGGGGTCAATAGCAGCGCTTGTTTCAGATAGTGGAAATGGGCAGATGTTCTCTGCCTCCATGGATGAATTTAGATTCTGGAAAGCCGAGAGATCAGGAAAACAGATAGGACAAAACTGGTTCACGCAAGTTGGTGGAGGAACAAACGACTCTACAGATAACACAGATCTTGGAGTTTACTTCAAATTTAATGAAGGAGTTGTTGGAAACGCCACAACTGATTCGGCCATATTGGATTATTCTGGTAGATTAAGTAATGGTATTTTTGTAGGTTATCAAGCAGGTTCTACATACCGATCAACAAGTTCGGCAATGGTTGAGTCCGGTGTAGCAACAAGAGAATTCAAAGATCCAATAATTTATAGTTCACACCCAACAGTTGCATCAGAAAAAACTTACTGGATGAACACGGGGTCTATGCAAGATTTGGAAAATCCGGGATTGTTTTATCACCTCTTGCCTTCTTGGTTAATCGAAGAAGATGAGGACAACGGAAAGAACACAAAATACATGTGCCAAATAATGGCTAGTTTTTTTGATGATTTAGATGCCCAAATCTCCTATCAGAACAAAGTTAAAGATGAGTCCTATGTTGGGTCACTACTTTCAAAAGATGATGACTTTAATGAGCAATTTGAAGAGAACCATAGTAACACCAAACCACTTCCTTTTGTAAAGAATCTATTGAGACACAGAGGGTTTGTAATCCCAGAGATTTTTATAGACTCAACATTGAGAGAGGAATTTAGACAACATGATCTAAACGAAACCTACTCTAAAGATTTAACCGAGGTTAGAAACCTAATCTATCAAAATCTTTATAACAACTTGACTTATCTTTATAAATCAAAAGGAACAGATAAGTCTTTCAGAAACCTTTTCAGATGTTTTGGAATAGATTCTGACATAATAAAACTAAATCTTTATGCAGATGGCGCAACTTACATCTTGAGAAATAATTATGAACTAAAATCCAAAGCCAAAAAGGCTGTCAATTTCTATAACAAGAACCACTTCACAGCTTCTGTGGTTCAAAGCGGCTCTACTGGGAGAGACTATGTCTTATCGGGATCTGCTTTAACGGCTTTTACTGTTGAGTGTCAAGCAGTTTTTCCAAAGAAAATTAGAAAAGATGATCCTAACTATTTTAACACACCGTTTTACACTGCTTCGGTTTTTGGATTTCACTTAGTTGATACTGGTAGTTCTAATAATGATTTTTTAGCTAGTGATGCATACTTAAATTTATTAGTTGCCTCTAACGAAGATCGATCTAAAAGCCAGTTTATTTTAACAGGCGGTGTTGGCTCTTACAATATCAGGGCCACCTCTTCGGTTATTTCTAACGTTTATGATAATCAAAAGTGGCACTTTGGACTTAGATTGAGAGATCTGTCTTATGATTTTATAAATCAAGTGGGTGGAGCATCTGCTTGTGATGGTTTTGTTTTTGGTGGAGGA
>MDTC01190661.1_pt1 | contig 14523 bp, 17 predicted proteins | sample 811181 | NCBI WGS metagenome assembly MDTC01 (sample SAMN05326644, study PRJNA326480) | marine metagenome | isolation source: seawater | place: Pacific Ocean: North | collected 2011 | reverse complement strand
TCAAGAAATAATTATTATAAATAACTATAACAAGGGTAAAAAAGGAGTATTATCTATGCTTACCGAAGATCTAATCAAGAAGTGGCAACCAGTTCTTGAACATAATGATCTCCCAGAGATCAAAGACGCACATCGTCGTTCTGTTACTGCCACTCTACTCGAAAATCAAGAGAAAGCCGCTAAAGAAGCAGCTTATGGTTCTGGTGGATATCATATGCCTTCACTACTAGGCGAAGCAGCACCAACTAACGCAATGGGTGCATCTTCCTCTAGTGCTGGTGATGGTTCAGTCGATATGTTTGATCCAGTTCTTATCTCACTAGTTCGTCGTTCCATGCCTAACATGATTGCATATGATATCGCTGGTGTCCAGCCAATGACTGGTCCAACTGGTCTTATTTTTGCAATGCGTTCACGTTTCACAGGTCAGGCTGGTACAGAAGCACTATTTAACGAAGCCGATACTGATTTCTCAGCATCTGCCGCTGGTAACACTGCTTCTATTCAAGCAATTGATGCTGGTGCCGGTACTGGTCAAGCAGGTAGCGATCCAACAGCCCGTGCCTCTGGTTCAGGTTATTCAGTCGCAACTGGTATGACGCGCGCCGAAGCAGAAGCACTCGGTGATGACTCACAAAACGCATTCCAAGAAATGGCATTCTCAGTCGAGAAAGTTTCTGTTACAGCAGTTTCACGTGCTCTAAAAGCAGAGTACACAATGGAACTAGCACAAGACCTAAAAGCAATCCATGGTCTTGATGCTGAGACAGAACTATCAAACATTCTCTCAACTGAAATCCTTTCTGAAATCAACCGTGAAGTTGTTCGTACAGTCAACTATACCGCCACCGCTGGCGCACAAGACAACGTAACAACTGCTGGTACTTTCGACCTAGATGTTGATGCTAATGGTCGTTGGAGTGTTGAGCGTTTCAAAGGCATGATTTTCCAAATCGAGCGTGAAGCAAATGCTATTGCTAAAGCAACTCGTCGCGGTAAGGGTAACGTAATGATCTGTTCTTCAGACGTTGCTTCTGCTCTTCAGATGGCTGGTGTTCTAGATTACACACCTGCTCTCAGCAACAACCTACAGGTTGATGACACAGGTAACACCTTTGCTGGTGTCCTAAACGGTCGTATCCGTGTTTACATCGACCCATACTTTGCTTCTGCTTCAGGCAAGCAGTACTTTACACTAGGTTACAAAGGTTCAAGTGCCTTTGATGCTGGTATCTTCTACTGCCCATACGTTCCACTACAGATGGTTCGTGCCGTTGGCGAAAACACATTCCAGCCAAAAATCGGGTTTAAAACTCGTTATGGCATGGTTGCTAACCCATTCGCTACATCAAATGCTGATGGTGCAATTGCTTTCGCTAAAAAGAATATCTACTATCGTTTGGTTGGTGTTTCAAACCTTATGTAATCATAAGATTGGGGCTAACCCAACAAGAAACTGGAGGGGGGCATTTGCCCCCCTCTTTTTTTGATATAAATAGAATGTTAGGAGGTGTTATGTCAGAACCAACGAATAAAAATATGTTAGGTCAAACTGGTTTTCGTCTAGTGATGGATCGACTACCCACGATGACCTACTTTTCACAGAGAGTAATTTTGCCAACCATTTCTTTGTCTGGTGCGGCAACGTTAGTAAATCCTGTTTTAGATTATACTCTACCAGGAGAAAAGTTGACATTTGGTGATTTTTCTGTTACATTTAGAGTTGACGAAGACATGAAGAATTTTTTAGAATTATATAATTGGTTAGTTGGCTTAGGTGCGCCCGAGTCTTCCAATCAATATAGAAGATTTCAAAATGCTAGTATTAATCAGGATGTTTTATCTGATGGTACATTGATTATTTTAAGTAGTAAATATAATCCTAATATCCGTGTTAAGTTTAGAGGAATGTTTCCAGAGTCTTTATCTGAGTTACAGTTTGAAACATCAGCATCGGATATTGAATATCTTGAAGCGACAGCAACTTTTAAGTATAGGGATTATATGATAGAAACTGTATAGGAGAACAAAATGTGGCAAGCTCTAATTTTCTCTATTAGTTTGATTGGTATTTCATATGCTCTAGGTATGTATATGGGGATGAAATTTCAAACAGTGATAGACCTAGAGAAGATGGAAGCTGAGAAGAAAAAGATGAAGATTAATGCCGATAATGTAAAACGTCAAAAGATTGCAAATGTTAGATCAAGATGAGGATAAATGATGAATATTGATAATATTATAAACTTATGGTCCGAAGATGTAAAGATGGACAATACTGAACTAGATAATGAAAGTCTAAAGATTCCTAACCTTCACGCTAAATGGTTAGGAATCTTGACTAAAGAAAGACAGAAGTTAAGAAGACTAGATATAAAGAAAAAAGAACTAGCTAAAAACCTCGGTGACTACTATCTGGGTCATATGACTGAGGAAGAATTAAAAGACTTTGGTAGAGAACAATACCTCGGAAACGCACCCATTAAAACTTTACTACATACTTATGTCGATGGTGACACTGAGATGATTGAACTCACTCTCCGTGTATCATACCAGCAAGAAATGGTGGATACCGTAGAAGAAATTATGAAGGCGATAAATGGAAGACAATGGAACATACGAAACGCTATCGAATGGAAAAAATTTACTGAGTGATATAATTGTTAAAAAAGACAATGAGGTAAATATTCGTATCGATTGTGATCGTGGAATTGCACGAGAAATATACGATAGATTTTCTTTTTATGTGCCAGGATATAAGTACATGCCAGCATACAAATCACGTATGTGGGATGGAAAGATACGTTTATTTAATGTTAACACTCAGAGAATTTACAAGGGTTTGATTGGTGAAGTCAAAAAGTTTGCACGATTAAAAGACTATACTATAGAGATTCAAGATGACCTAGATGTAGAGAATGAGTTTTCTGCATTTGAGTGTGGACAGTTTGTACAGAGCATAAAGACAAAACATATACCTAGAGATTATCAAATAGATGGTTTTGTAAATGCGGTGAGAAAAAATAGAGCATTGCTATTATCACCGACTGGATCTGGTAAATCACTTATCATATACCTACTGACCAGATTTTATCCACACAAGAAATTGATTATCGTGCCTACAATATCTCTTGTTCAACAGTTGGCTAAAGATTTTGAAGACTATAATCAAGGACCATTTGAAGTCTTAAAAATTACTGGTGATACAGATAAATCTTGGCAGAAAAAAATAGATAGTAAGGTAGTCATCACTACATGGCAGTCGATACACAAGCAGCCTAGAGCGTTCTACGACCAGTTTGGCGTCGTTATTGGCGATGAGGCACATACCTTCAAAGCAAAGTCTCTTACATCTATTTTAGAGAAGATGGTGAATATTAAGTATCGATTTGGTTTTACAGGCACACTGGATGGTTCGCAGACTAATCAGTTGGTACTAGAAGGCTTGTTTGGTCCAGTAAAGTCTTTAATTAAAACAAAAGAACTTATGGAGAGTGAACAGTTAGCAAATTTGAAGATTAAGATTTTACTTCTGAAGTATTCAGAACAAACAAGAAAAGACCACACTAGGATAAAATATAAAGACGAAATGGATTTCATTGTTGGTAACGAGAAGAGAAACAAGTTCATCCAGAATTTAGCACTATCTTTGAATGGTAATACTTTAATATTATTTCAATATGTAGAGAAGCATGGAAAGATACTTTATGATCTTATAAATAGTAAAGCAAATAAAGATCGTAAGGTATTTTTTGTCTTTGGTGGAACTGATGGTGAGACTAGAGAGTCGGTCAGAGAAATCACAGAGAAAGAAACCAATGCCATTATTATCGCCTCGTATGGTACTTTTTCTACTGGCATTAATATTCGAGCTTTACACAATATTATTTTTGCCAGTCCTTCTAAAAGTAAAATTAGAAATCTTCAGTCTATTGGTCGGGGGTTAAGGACTAGTAAAAATAAAGAAAGATGTACTTTATTTGACATTGGTGATGATTTAAAATATAAAGAAAACTTGAATTTTACCCTAAAACATTTATATGAAAGAGTTAAGATTTATAATCAAGAAAAGTTTGATTATAAAATTCATAAAATAGATTTGGAGGAATAATATGTCAGATGAAATTAGTCAAGAAGACATTGATGAGGTTGTACAAGACCGATACAGAATATTTTCTCTTGCCAATGGGCAAATTATTATTGGTAAAATTATTAGCACAACACAATTTGGTATGATGATTAAGAATCCTGTGATAGCAGATTTAGAAGATTCTCAAATTAATTTCACTATAATGTTCAATGGTATGTCTCGTTCCAGGAGTTTTTTCTTTGGTATAAGTTCTATTATGACTGTGGGCTTAGTAGATGAGGACATTAAAAAATATTATGATGATTACATAGCAGAGACAGATGAGGAAGTTGATAGACTAAAAGAAGCAGTAAGAACAGAAAACACTGCTAATGTAGTATTAAATTTACTTAAAAGCCTTAATACCGAAACTATTCATTAATGGTCAACATACAGATAATATCCGTTTGTCAAGGGTGTGTCAAGAATTTTTTTTACTTGACGTAGACTCTGTTATGTAATATTATATGTTATGTTTATGTAAAACATTAAGGAGGAGGTATGAGAAAAAAGAAAACTGAACACTATGTCGATAATAAGAAGTTCTACTCTGAGATGATAAAGTATAAAGCTCTCTGTGATGAGGCAGAAAGACAAGGTGAACAAAGACCACGTGCTCCTAATTACATTGGAGAGTGTATTATGAAGATTGCTTATAAATTATCTAATAGACCAAATTTTATTAATTATCCACATAAAGAAGAAATGATCGGTGACGGTATTGAGAACTGCATCATGTATTTAACCAACTTTAATCCAGAAAAATCTAATAATCCATTTGCTTATTTTACACAAATTGTTTATTTTGCTTATTTAAGACGTATCGAAAAAGAAAAAAAGGCACTTTATACAAAACTTAAAAAGACTGAATTATTTAATCTAGAGTCGGCTCTGAGTACAGAGGATAGAGAGTTTATTAAGTCAAGCGAGGGAGCAACAGAGAATGCTTCTATATTCATTAAAGACTTTGAAGAAAAGAGGTTTACTAAATGAAAGTAGCACTGGTCACTGATACGCATTTTGGTGCGCGTAATGACAACCAAGTATTTGCTAAATTCTTTTCACGTTTCTGGAGAGAGGTATTTTTTCCCTATATCGATGAACATAATATTGATCATATTATTCACTTAGGTGATATTGTGGACCGTCGTAAGTATATCAATTATATTTCATCTAATCAACTACACGAAGATCTTATCAAACCCATTGCTGAACGTAGCATGAAGTTTTGGTGTCTGATAGGCAATCATGATATTTACTTTCGTAGTAAACTTGATATTAACGCTATTGATCAATTGTACGGTACAAGTCAGTATGAGATTAATCTAATTGATAAACCAACTGAGATTAATATCGATGGGCTTGATATTTTAATGATGCCATGGATTTGCAGTGACAATTGGAATGAGAGTTGGGATGCACTTAAAGATACAAAGAGTCAGGTGATGATGGGTCACTTAGAACTTAATGGGTTTGAAATGCACCGTGGAGCGTTCTGTGATAGTGGATTTGACCGAGAAGAGTTTAAAAAGTTTGATCAAGTATTCTCCGGTCATTTTCATCATCGTTCTACCGAGGGTAATATCTCATATCTAGGTTGTCCATATGAGATGACATGGAGTGACTTTGAAGATCAGAAGGGTTTCCACATATATGATACAGAAACACGAGAGCTAGAGTTTATTCCTAACCCTCTTCAGATGTTTTATAAGTTTAACTATGATGATACAAACATGACCATTGAAGGTCTTGACGATATTGATTTTTCAGTTTTTGAAAGCACATATGTGAAACTTATTGTTAAGAATAAAAACAATCCATATCTGTTTGATTTGTTTACCGACAGAATTGAATCTGCTGGTGTACAAAATTTACAGATATTAGAAGACCTTTTAAATCTTGACATGGGCGATGAATCAGATATAATAGATGAAGCAAAGTCAACTATAGAAATGCTTGAAGGATATGTAGACCAGATAGAAACTGCTGTGAGTAAGAAGAAACTCAAGGGTCTATTTCATAATTTATACGCTGAGGCTCTAACATTGGAGTAATTTTTTGATTACATTTTATAAAATTCGGTACAAGAATATTCTTAGTACTGGAAATGCCTTTACTGAAATTGACTTAACAAGAAATAAAACAACTCTGATTATAGGTGAGAATGGTGCTGGAAAAAGCACTATTCTTGATGCATTGTCGTTTGTTTTATATGGCAGACCTTTTCGCAAAATTAACAAACCACAATTGGTAAATTCTATTAATGAAAGTGGCTTGTTAGTTGAGATTGAGTTTGAGTCAGGAAAAAGCAACTATAAGATTCGCCGTGGTATCAAACCAGGAATCTTTGAGATTTTTCAGAACGATAAACTGATTCCACAAAATGCCTCGGCTCGTGACTATCAGGATTTCTTAGAAAAGAATATCTTAAAGATGAATCATAAGTCGTTTAGTCAAGTTGTAGTTTTGGGTTCTTCAACATTTGTGCCTTTCATGCAACTATCAGCATTGCAAAGACGAGAAGTGATTGAAGATTTACTAGACTTGCAAATCTTCTCTACTATGCATAATATTTTGAAAGAAAGATTACAAACAAATCGTAGTGACATTCGTGATATTCAATATCAGATTGACCTTACGCAAGAGAAGATTGATATGGAGAAGAAACATTTAAACAATATCGTAATCAACCATAGGAAAACTATCGATGCAAAGAAACTCCAAATTGAAGACTATAAGGCACGAATTGATGAAGAGGAAACACAACTTCGCTCTACTAAAAGCGAAATTAGAACTCTGGAGGACAGAATCCAAGATCAGGACGCAACTAAAGATAAAGAAGGAAAGATTGTACATGGAATCCAAACGCTCGAAAAGCGAGTGAAGAAAGTTGCTAAGGAAATCAAATTTTTTGAAGATCATGAGAATTGCCCAACTTGTCAACAGGATATCTCTATTCACTTCAAAGAGCAGATGGTAGAGTCTCGCAGCGTCAAAATGAGTGAGGCTAAAGAGACTATTCAAAAGTTAGAAGAGAAACACACTGAACTACTCACAAAGTTAGAAGAAATGTTTGAAGTTAACAAACAAATTACGGTCTTGAATGAAAAGTTATCTGACCACAACCGTAATATTTTCTCTCATAACGAATTTATCACTTCTATCAATAGTGAAATAAATGACTTATCAGACAAAGTAAATGAAGTCAAGGATGATGATGACACTATAGAACAACTAAATAAAGAGTTAAAAGAATATCAGAAGAGAAAGACAGACCTTGGTGAAGAGCAGACTATGTATAGAGTCGGTTCTGAAATGCTTAAAGATAGTGGTATTAAATCTCGGATCATTAAACAGTATGTTCCCGTGATGAATAAACTAATCAATCACTACCTTCAGCAGCTAGGATTCTTTGTAAATTTTGAGCTCGATGAGACGTTTAGTGAAAAGATAAAATCCCGTTATCGTGATGAATTTAGTTATGACTCATTTAGTGAAGGTGAGAAAATGCGTATTGACCTTTCACTTCTATTCACATGGCGTACTATTGCGAAACTAAGAAATAGTGTAAGCACCAACCTATTGATTATGGATGAAGTGTTTGATAGTTCACTGGATGGTAACGGCACAGAAGAATTCTTCAAGATTCTAGATAGTCTTACTGCAGATACAAATACTTTTATTATTAGTCACAAAGGCGATGTAATGGTTGACAAGTTCAGAAATATAATTAAGTTTGAAAAACAGAATAATTATAGCAGAATTGCAGCATAGGAAAAGTAATGAGTTATACACCTTTCAATAGATGGATTGGATTCGTATTACTAAATATTTTAGCAGGATACTTTTTATATCAAAAAGAAATTTTCAGTTTGATTATTTCTTCTGACTTGACTTATATCTCAATTGGTGTTATCATAATCTATATACTAACATCACTATCAATTGGGTTCAAAACTTTTTTGCACTGTCATGAAGATATCTACGTCAGTGTCAAACTTGAATGGTTCGTTCGCTCCGAATTAGCTGCGCTTGGCCTTATAGGTACTATCATTGGTCTTATGTTTGTCTTAGGTCCAACCTTTGCCGGTATCAATCCACAAGCATCAGAGACAATTACAAAGGCACTATCTACAATTTCTCTTGGCGTTGGTACAGCATTATGGACAACTATCACTGCACTGACAGGTGCTGTTCTATTGGGAGTTCAACTTATGAATCTTGAGTATTCTCAAGATGATGTATAATCCACATAATAATGATTCTATCTTCAAGGACTTTTTGTTTAATCTACTATTAGTCTTTATTGTTTTACTTGCACTCCTTCTAATGTTGCCGAAGAAACCCAATGAATCAGAGCAAGACATTACAACAAAGGCTGAGTTTGTTATTCAGATGGAATGGGACTCTGAAAGAAATATTGATGTTGACATATGGGTAAAAGATAGTAACAATAATATTGTGTACTTCTCTGGTAAGAAGGCAATGAACATGACACTGGAGCAAGATGATCTAGGGCATAGTTCTGATAAGTATATAAAGAAAGATGGGACACAAGGCATCTTTAAAATCAATGAGGAGACAGTTTCTATTCGTGGTATCACACCAGGAACCTACACTGTCAATGCTCATATATATAATGATATTGGCGGTTTGTCTGAATCAGATCCTCTATTGGTTAATGTTAGAGTCATTAAGTTAAATCCTTACTTCAAAATATTTAAGGGTACAAGAACTTTTACTAGTAGAAGTGAAGAACAGACCTTTATCAATTTTACGATTGACGAGAGTGGTGAAGTCATAGATAAAGATTTTGAATACAATGAGATTACACACTACAGAAAAAGAGCTAGAGAGTTCCGTGAAAATTTTGGAAACAGCGCAGACAAAATGCAGGAAATGTTAGATAACACTAGAGGATTAAATTAATGGAATATGTATATTATGCATATACTTTGATAACTGTAGTGTTACTAATCTATATGCTTACTAAACTCAAAAATCCATTTTTATATCTGGTTGTTGGTGCTTTAATTACAGGATTTGTTATCATATCACAAATGGCACTTGATGATACAAAAGGTTACCCTGTACATCAAAAAACTATTGACAACGAACCATTCTTGATATATTCTTATAAGAGTGCAGATTGGATATATGTGTGGGTTCGACACGCTGAAGATGACGAACCTAGAACATACCGTATTGAAAGTACAACTGAGAATAAAAAATCTATCGCTAGAGCTATGAGTAAAATCAGAAAAGGTGTCCCTGTAAAAGTTGTTAAGAAAACAAAAAAGCAGATGGAGTATAACGATTCTGAATACTCTTTCAATGAAATTATACCAAGGAACCTTATACCAAAACCAGAGGATTAAGTATGAAACTTGAATTAAATAATGAATATCTATGGAAGCAAACTGAACGATTTGATTTTTATAATCCCCAGATTGACCCTAAAGAACTGGTAGAGATGTTGAGCGAGGCAATGATTCGACTCAACGGAATTGGATTGTCATGTAATCAGGTTGGGCTTCCGTATCGTGTCTTCATCATGGGAGATCCCAAAGACCCAGACTCAATCATTCCTATCTTCAATCCAGACATTATTCACTATAGCGATGAACAAGAGATTGCAGAGGAAGGATGTCTATCGTTTCCAAACTACCTGATAGATATCAAGCGACCAAAAGAGATACGCACACGGATATCAACTATCGACGGAAATAGAGATTCTGCACGTTTCACGGGTGTAACATCAAGAATATTCCAGCATGAATATGACCATATGGAGGGTATTGACTTCCGCAGTCGTGCAAGTCGTATAAAAAAAGAGAAAGCGGATAAAAACTATAAATTGTTACTGCGGAGACAAAAGCGTGCAGCATGAACTTGCTAGGCATCGTTATAGAAAAGTTAATGGCAAGTACGAAGTTTTTGAAACAAGGCTCTTGACATACCAGAAGTTCGACTATATAATGATAAATGATGTTATGGCAAGTATCAAGAGTCATTTGACTCCAAAGATGCTAAGACCTAAGTATCGTCAAGAGGCAAAAACAAATTTGTTGCGTGGCCACTGCTATCATTCTTGTCAGGCACTATTTTATCTAATGGATAAAAAACTTGACAAAATGAGAGCGCCAGATGCATTTGATGACTGGCACTGGTGGTTGCAAGATGATGACAAGGTACTTGACATAACAGCGGAACAGTATTATAATGTGGGTAAAGTTCCACCTTATGAAGACGGCAAGAAAGCACAGTGGACTGGTTTTCGTGGAAGACCACAGCAGACCACTTTGGATATCATGAAACTTGTATTAGGAGAGGGAAACTATGTAGAAAAAATTGAAAAAAAAGCTTAAAGGGCCTTGACACCATACGTCAAATGAACTATATATAATACTATCGGAACAAACACCGATATCTATATCAATCTTACTCAAAAGGAGATCAAAACCATGAGCCCATTAGATGAAGGTCGTGTAGGGCGCGACATCTTAACTAAACTACCGAAACCAAATCCAGAAGACCTTGTTTTGGATTTAACCAAGATCAAGCGATTCACTCAAGACCATTTGGATGCTTCTAACTATCTACTCGAAAGCACTTGGAAAGTTACCTATCCAGAGCTTTTCCTACCTGAATATCTGCCACCTGCAATTCGATTCAGTCATCTTGAAATCTTGGATCGTCTTGTGACTAATCGCCGTCAGTCACATCGCGCCGGCGGGTCAACCATCACTAAGAAGTACAAGCAAATCAAGCAAAACATTGAGCGCAACGGCTTCAAGTTGAAGTATCCACCTATCTCAGTTTTGCGATGGTCTTTTAAAGAGGGCGATACCTCTACCATTACCGGCGACACTCGCACCGAAATCGTCAGTCACTCTCCTTTTGATATGGAGAACTTGATTGTTGCTATCTACGAACGAGTTGATGGTTATTCGGACGAGCAAGTGCAGGATGCCATCGAACTTTGTGGTGGTCGCTTCAACAGCATTCACGACGCTGCTGGTGAACTAACCCTGTTAGATGCGAAGCGTATCGTAGAGCGCGCGATTGCCAGATGGATTGAGACGGATGGTGAAGCTGGTATCCCAGCAACTATAGATGCCATCACTGCGCGTGTACACGCTATTTGTGGAGAGGGTGTCTTCCAACCACAAGTTAGACAAAACCTGATCCTTGAGATTTATAACAACAAAAACCTTATCGGAGATAAGGTTATCTCATGGAACAACAACAAGGGTAACGAAAACCGTATTTCTAACTTTTTGAAGCGTATCAAATGGGTTGATACAGATACGGTGAAGTATCTCCATGTAGCTAACTCCATGGGAACCAAGGCTTTCCGACGCGCTTGCAAGGTCTGCAAGGATAATCCTGGTGTAGAAGTGAGGATTGTTGTTCACACTTCTACTCTCACAGGTTACGATATGTTGGGAACATATGAAAATCGTTTACGGCAATTTATCATGCAGTATGAGGCTGCTGTTGATGATATTTCTGCTGCCAGCGATAGCAATCCAACCTGGAGTCGTATCAAGGTTTATGGCGCGCTTCCAGCACTCAGTTCCGATCATGATACTGAGGCAGGTGTATACTTCAACTCTCGCACACGGACCTTCTATCAGAAGAATAATGATTATTCTTTCGATTTAGATAACGAATATGATCTTGAAGACTTTGTGGAAGAGTAACAAAACTTCTTGACAACACAATGATAATAGGGTATCATTTCTTAATTGACTTGATACCCTATTTCTATATGAGGTGATAATGGAACTTACAAGTGGCATTAGAATGAAGAAACGTAAAAGACCCTCTAATACTAGAGGTCATCTTGATTGCGTTAAGAATGGTTTTTGTTCTTGTGATGACCCTCTTATCTTATCAGAGGAAGATACTAGATATGCTGCTAATGTCTTCATCAATTTTTTTAGTCCACTTGAAAACATAGCAGACTATATGAGAACGAGTAAACTTGACCGCATGGAAAAGAGTACTCTAGAAGATTTCTTTGATGAAGGTCCAGAGAAAAACTTCTTCAATGACTATTCTATGAGCCCTATGGATATGGACTTTGAATTAGTTCCTGTTGATAAGAAACTTGATAATGAATTCAATAAACCAAAAGCATTTGAAGACCATCTTGATATTGTTTCAAGTCATAATAATATGCTTTCAATACCAGGTAGAGAATTAAAAGTTGTTATCAAAGAAAAAGTTACAGATACTATCGTAGGATTCATTCGTCTTGGTTCTCCTACTATCAATAGCAAACCTCGCAATGAATTTTTAAGTGAACCACTATCAGGTAAACATCTTGAGAGATTTAATCAGTCTGCTAGTATGGGCTTTATCATAGTTCCTGTTCAACCGTTTGGATATAATTATCTTGGCGGCAAACTCCTTGCTGCTATTTGTTGTTCTCATAGAATGAAAGAAATATTTGATAATAAGTATGATAGTAATATGTGTTTGTTTGAGACTACTAGTTTATATGGTACGTCAAAAGATAGTTCACAATATGATGGTATGAAACCTTTTCTACGTTTTAAAGGTTTGACTGATTCAAACTTTGCACCCGTATTACCTGATACTAAGTTTAGAGAGATTTACAATTGGTTTAAACAGAAGAACGCTATATACCATGGTATGGACGTTGGAGAAGAACTTCCTTTGATTTGGGAAAAGGCTAGCAGTAAGAAACTTAAGAAGATGACTAGAATGTTTTCTATCATTACAACTTCAGCAAAAAAACATGGAATGACTGAACTACTAAAAGAATTCAAAGACTGTATAGCCCATGCCAAGAATCTTACAGAACAAAAACGTTTCTATATGTCTGATTATGGATATTCGAATGTACCAGAGTATATTCTTGGCAAAGCAGATAAGTTAGAAAAAAAAGAAAACTATGATCGTTTTTCGCTTGACAATGTTATCAAGTGGTGGCAGAATAAGGCTGTGAAAAGATTTGAAAGTTTGAAGAGAGAGGATAGACTAAGGACTAAGTTAGAACTTTGGTCTAAGAACCCAGATGAGATTGACATTATACGGTGATGAAATGACTGATACAACCATATCTATGGATAGTGCCATCAAGCGTTATGAAGTTATGAAATCAGATGTTAAGAAGAGAATTAATGAATACGGTCTGAAGGCACACATTGAAGTCACAGGTCGGCGGAATATTGATTATTGGAATAAAAAAATTAATGAGCGCGCTTCTACGCGTGGATTCTATGAATCAGCTCATTCCTGCTCTATTGCGACAGGACTTATTACTGAGTCTGCATATGAAAGTCTTGTTGATGGTGGCACGTGTACAAAAGATCATGTATATCGACCTCAGTTCGTATGTCGTTTCATGCTAGATAATCATGAAAAATTTCAACACTTTGACGATTTTTTACCGTGGTGGTTAATGTGTTGTTCAACGGTCATGGTTACTAAAAAACAAAATAAGGAACTAAGTATTGAGGGAACTAATAATAATGAAGATAAATTCATCCTTAAATCTCGCACTGATGAACAATACTCTAAAATGGGATTAGATTTATATAGTCACTCTAAAGAAAGTCGCTGGGTTAATAGAACTATAGAACCAGTCTCAAACGTAATTATTGTCCCCCAAGAACTACTAGATTATGAAAAACAGTATATGGAGAATGTGCTATATGATTGAATATAAATTTGATGAAGACCGACTGATTACTGAATTGAAGGCGTATATCGACAGCACCTATGATGCTCACTATAGTAAGACCAAGTTCCAGGCAACAGAGTTTATCTTTGATGCTGGGCATGGTGAAGGCTTTTGTATTGGCAATGCGATGAAATACCTACAAAGGTACGGAAGAAAAGATGGTTACAACAGAAAAGACTTGATGAAAGTCTTACACTATGCTATTATGACACTATACATTCATGATACTGAGAAGGAAGGTTAAATAATGGAAGTTGAAATTACAGTCGAAGAATTACAAAAAAGAAAAATCATGGTTGCCACACCCATGTACGGCGGAATGTGTGGTGGACAGTACACAAAAAGTTGCATTGACTTAGGTGTCGTTGCTAGTAGATATGGGGTTGAACTTGGTTGGTCATTTCTATTTAATGAATCATTAATCACTCGTGCTCGTAATTATTTAGTTGACGAATTCCTCAGATCAGGACACACTCACTTGATGTTTATCGATAGTGACATTGGGTTCGATCCACAAGATGTATTGACACTAGCTGCTATTGCTGATCCAGATAGTGATAAAGATATCGTATGTGGTGCGTATCCTAAAAAGACTATTGCTTGGGAGAAGATCAAGCGAGCAGTTGATAAAGGTGTAGCAGATGATAATCCTAACATTCTAGAAAATTATGTTGGT
>MDTC01209511.1_pt1 | contig 14527 bp, 4 predicted proteins | sample 811181 | NCBI WGS metagenome assembly MDTC01 (sample SAMN05326644, study PRJNA326480) | marine metagenome | isolation source: seawater | place: Pacific Ocean: North | collected 2011 | reverse complement strand
TCCTCAAGCAGCCACTGAAAGACCCGTGTCGAATCGTCGGGATCGACGACTCTGGCGGCGGTTGACCGGCCGAAGATCCGCCAGGTGTTGTCCCCGGTCAGCGTGCGCCAGTGTACGTCGCCGGTGGCCTGGCTGGTCCAACGCTCGATGCGAGCAAAGGCCCCCTCGATGCGTGGGCGGTAGCGAAGGACAGTGTAGGTGACCGTGTCTTCTGTGGCAGTGCGCATCAACGGCGCGCCGGAGCCGTCGAGCCAGGGCACCAGGTCCTCGGCGCCAGCCAGCTGGAAGACGTCGGACTCGCCTTGGCCGTCCGGCGTGTCGCGGTAGCGCGGAAGCCCCTTGTCGGTCTTGCGACGGATGGAGGCCGTGGAGAGCTGCCATCCCAGACCGAACGGGCCGTTGCCTGCGCCAGAGTCGTAGGAGAGCGAGAGCTGGGGAGCCAGGCCCCGTGGCGAGGGGCTGACTGCGATGGGCACGGACATGCCCGCGGTGCCGGTGACGGGGTTTGCCTGGAACGTCTCGCCAATTCCGCGGATGGCGCCACCACCTTGGGGCAGCGAGACCGACGGGGCGGGCGTGAGGAACCGGTCCTCGGCACCGCCATCGGGGCCGGGTGGACCGCCCCCGCTTCCCTGCCCGTCGCGGGCGTCCTGGGCAGGGTTGCGCGAAGCTGCTGGCGTCTCCGCGCGCGCGAAGGGGTTGGGCTTGTCGGCGGCTGGGTCGCGGGAGCCTGGGGGCTGCATGAACTCTCCTCGAACACTCGCGGGCGGGTGCAGGGGACGGTGGCGTCGCTCACGACACGGAGAATTCCAGGACCAACAAGATGTCATCCAGGTCCGCCATTGACACCGCAGCGCCGTCCGTCAGCGCAGAGAGTGCGACGGTGTCTGGCCAGCTGGTGTGCCACGACGAGGTGGTTTCCCCATGTCGCGCCTGAGATCCAGACGACGGCCACTCGGTCAGAGTCACGGACTGCCCCGCAGGTGTCCCTCCAGGGCCAGTCACGGTCACCCCCGTTGGGGCCCCGGTTCCCCCCACACACACGACGTGCACCTTTGCGACCGCATCGACCTTGCCCGTCGCGAAGTACGGCAAGAACGAGTTCCCTACGTTGAAGGTCATGTCGCTCGAACCAGCCTGCTGTGCGGCGTACCAGTCATCGGGCTGGTCCCTCCTCGCGCTGATGGCCACGACCGCGTGCTCGCTGGTCTTCTCGGTTCCCACGGCGTCCTTGAACCCTCCTCGGAGTGCGTCCAGCGCCGCCGGGAGAGCAGTCAGCGTCGATGTCCGGACCGAAGCCCCCCCATCGCGAGCCATGTAGCGAACGTGGAGCACGACATCGGTGACGCTGTCCCAGTCGAACTGCCGGTACTCCTGGTTTGAGAATGCCAGGTGCCAAAGCGAAACAGCACCACGGCCCTCAAACGGGAGGAACCGCTGATCGGCACCACCCCCGCCACCGGAGATCGGCAGACCAGCGTCCTCGACGCCCGTGCTGGTGGTGACCGAGGGGTATTCCCGCGTCGCCTCCAGCTCGAGCTCACCCGTGCTCGTCCGACGCACCTTCGACGCGTGCAGCGTGAGGCGCGCGTTCACGTTGGCATTGGACCCCGAAACGCACGCGATGGTCACGGACACGTGCTGCAGACGGCGCAGGTAGTGGCCGGGGCAGTCCAGATCGAAGATGGCCTCCGGGAGGTCGATGAAGCACTCCCCTGTGGCCCTCAGTCGCACGAGCGCAAGCGGATCGAGCCTTCGGACGGAGATGTGCTTCACCAGCTCGTGCTCACGCGGGTAGTGCTCGTAGTGCGCAGCCTCCATGCGATCGAGGTCGGCGACGAGCCGTTCGCCGGCAAGCAGTCCTTGCCTTCCACGATCGTAGTGGGCAGCGCCGATGAACTCGTCGCTGCGGGCCCGCTCGTAGTTGAACGACGCCTCAGCCTTCCGAGCTGCCGCCACTGCCAGCTGGTACTGCTGGAAGTGCAGCGCGGTGAGCTGGGACGACATCCACGCGTAGAGGTCCTGGTTGGTGAACTTCTTCTCGTAGAAGGCCTGCACTTGCTTGGAGTGCTTGATCTGTTCACGGCTATTCGCGAGCTCCCTCTCGGCGATCTCCACCCGGATCTCCGCAGCGACGATTTGCTTGTCGACCTGCGCAAGCTCGGACTCTGCGAGAGCCAGCTGCTGGCTCCACTCCTGCTCACGCCGGCGATACCCGCCCGTCGTGGTCAGGAACGCTGCCTGCGCTCGGGCAGCGGACGCCAGCGTCGAGTAGATCGCGCTGTAGGCCGACATGACCCGGCTGGCCTGCTGGCCTCCGGTCTCGACCTTGGGGGGAACCGGACCGCTCACGTCGGGGAACAACCCAGCGATCGACCCGATGGTGGAATACACACCGCTCATCACCTGCGCGAGATCCGCAGACGTCGAGAGCGACAGCGCATTCGCCTCCTCTGCGAGCCAGCCGGCGTCCATGAGCGCCTCGTAGTAGGAACGCCGGATTTCAACCGTCGCCCGGGACAGCAGGACACCGGCCAGTGCCTCCTTGGCTTCATCCAGCTGCAGTTTGCGCGTCTCCACCGCGAGGTCGAGCATCTGCACCTCGTGCCCTTGCCGCATCTTGGCGAGCGCTTCCGCGTCCTTCTTCTCGAGTGCTGAAAGGAGGGCCTGTCCGAGGCTTCCCACCCCACTCGCGAGACGCTGAGCCCGCGCCAGCAGCGCAGCGAAACGGTGCCGCGGACGAGGAGCGGTGAGGCCCGCCACGACACTTGAAATGTCCAGTCCGGCCGCCGCAGCGCGCACGAGCTGTGCCGGGTCGATGGGCGGCTGGAACAACGGCAGCGAGCGCACCACGCCGTCGATGTTCATGCCGTTGCGGATCTTGAACAGGCGGTCTTCCAGCGTATCCCAGTACGACTGAAGCTCCGGGTTCCGCGGCACGCAGAAGTAGGGGAAGGCGACGCTTCCGTTCAACGTGACGACGGCGGACCCACCGACAGGAGCCGAGACTTCTCCCGTGTAGGAGTTCTCGAACACGACGTTGCGGAAACGGTCGACCACAGCATCCGACTGCGCTTCGGCAAACGTCTTCGCCGCGGCCGGCGCGCTGCTCTTGGGACGCTCTGGACGCTGACCGAGCACTTGAAGGGCAAAGACATACAGCTGTGTCGCCTCGTTGAGCGTTTCGAGCGTGTCTTGGCCAAACAAGGCATCGCCCCAGGCGATGAGGTTGTCGACATACTGCATCACCACAGCGCGCTGGTAGGTGCCAGGGCGCAGACGCGCGATGAGGTGGGGGTTGAACGGATCCTCGCGCCAAGCGTCCACCTGCCGGTCAAACGCAGCCATCGCGTCGGCATCCCCTCCCACGAATTCGATCCAGTCGGTGACTGGCTTTGAGACCGCCTGCATGAGTGGCGCCACCTTCCACCACCTCGCCGGCCCCGTCCAGGGCGAAGCGGATGGGACGTCATCGTCGCCGACCCGAGGATCGAAAACGGCGTGCAGGAACTTCATGGCCTGGTCGTGGTGCCCTCCGTCTGACAGGCGGCGGGCCACGAAGATGGGCATGTGGAAGAACAGCTCCCAATTGTACTGGGAGTACGCCCCGTCCTCGCTGAAGTCGATATCCTCAATGGCGCGGCTGTACTCCGTGAGCACCGGGTTCGGCGTCAGATTGGTCTCGAAGTCGAAGGTCCCGATGGCCGCCTGTCTGCGAAGGCTGCCGGAGGCGAGGCGAGTCTCAGGACCCGACGGAACGGGGTCCAGGAGCGCGAAGATCCCCCCGCGATTCACCGCGTCGGTGAACGCGCAGCAAAGGGGGTGGTAGAAGATCGAGAACCGGTAGAGCGCAGGTGGAGCCGCGGGCTGGTCGCCAGCATTGAGCATGTCGAAGCGCCCGAGCCAGTCCGTCATCCCAGACACGACGAGGTCGGAGTCGAGCCTCAGGTAGTCGTGGGTCAGCGGCGCCAGGTCTTCGATGGGCTCGGGGTTGTTGTTCTCGGGGTCGCCTGGAGCGTAGACCCCCCGTGACAACGACATGACCTGGGAGACGGCATGGTCGCCGGCTGGCGGAAGGTTGCCGGTACTCTCCACGCGGACAAACCACGACCGTCCCGGCTGCTGCGTGAAGAAGCTCGACTGCGAGACGAAGTCATGGGTCCAGCTCGGCACGACCACGCCTGCCATCCCGGCCGTTGCAAGCAACGGCGCGGGGAGGCGGACCGCCCCGTCCTTGGGCATGCCGTCCTCGGCCTCCTGCCACCAGACCGTCAGCGCTTCAGTGGCTGGCGCTACGTCCGGGTCGTACACCGAGAGCGCACGATTGGCGATGTCGAACCAGTACTGGGATGCACTCCAGCCAAGACCGACGCCAGCATCGCGGCGCGGCAAGAGCGTGGCGGGCGGTGACGCCGGAGCGAACATCCCCGTGCAGGCGTCCAAGTACAGCTCGGCACGGACATCGACCGCCCCGCACCCAGACTCATAGCCGTCGGGGTAGAGCGGCCCCCCGTCTGCGCCTACCAAGCACGCGTCCAGGTCCTGCTCGATTCGAACGCGAGGGCCACTTCCTCCGCTCGCCTGGTACACCGTGAGGCGGGTAGCGGCCTCCACGTCCCCTGCAGGCACAGGCGGAGAGACTCTCGGGGGGGTCCATGCTCCGTTCCGGCGCTCGGACACGTAGACACGCGCTTGCAGCGCGGTGCCGGCATTGGAGAGATCGGCGGCCTCTTCGATCACCGCCCAAACGAGCGTCACGTGTCGACCCGCGGTGGTCAGGACCAAATGCTGCCCTTCCACGCCGCAATCCACCTCCTCCCACGGAGTCCAGCGACTGTCGTTCTCCAGTCGCCGGTACCAATAGGTCGACGGCGTTGCCCGCGTCCGTCCAACCACGTGCAGGACATCGATGTCGTCCCCGCCAACGGCGTCCAGCGCTTCGACCTGGTGGTGGAAGGCGAGTACCTCGATGTTGGCGACGTCGGAGAGGCGCTCCAGGTAGCCAATCGCCACCTTCTCGACGCGCTCCTCGGTGATGTCGCCTTCCGAGAGCTCTTGCTCGAGCTTTCGGAAGAACGGCGTCTTGTCGTCGCGAAGCTCGGGTTCGATCCAGTTCTCCGGGTAGAGAAACACCTTGCGCCCGGCCTCCCACACCCGGTACGTACGCACCCACTCCCACTGCTCGCGGTCTTCGCCGTTTGGCTCGAAGATCATCGCTCCGCTGGGGCTTTCTCTCTCCAATCCGAGCATGAGGCGATGAATGAACAGCTGAACCGTCGCGGATGCCTGGACAATCCGGCTGGTGAGCAGTTCAGGGTTCATGCTCACGTCGATGAGGTAGTGCTCGTACAAGTCGTCCGGAGTGTCGAACGTCACGCCGGTAGGCGGGTGCGCCATCAACCAAGCCACCAGAGCGTCTCGCTGCCGCTTGCGAAGAACGTCGCGAACCGGGCGCGCGGCGGAGCGCCAGGACTCCTCGCCCGCGTGCCTCCCGCGCGCAGCGTCCACCACCGCTGCACTCATCGAAGACGTCACATCGGTGGCGGGGACCGCCCAACCCAACAGGGCCGCTGGCGAAACGCCGGTCCTCCGAACGAGGCCCATTCGGTCGAACAGCGCCTCGAGTCCAGGGACGTCAACAGGAGATGAGCCGGTCTGGCCAGCCACGGATGTGATCTGGTCCGCTGGCCAGCCAGAGCGCTCCGCCAATGCAGCAGCAAACGCGTCGACTTCCGCCGAGCCTCCCCCGGGGATCGCAGAGCCCAACTCCAGAATGCTCGCGAACGACGGTTCACCATCGCGCAGATCGGCTTGGAGTCCAAACAGATCGAACAGACGAACGAGCTGGGCGAAGGAGTACGAAGGTGCGGACGACCCTGACGTGCCGGACGCGAGGGCGAGGTCCCAGCTGGCGCTGGCAGTCTCGTCCAGCCACCACCGCCATTCCGACGCCTCCAGGTCGAGCTTGCTCGCAATCAAGCTCACCTTGTACAGGGCACGCACCCAGGAGAAGTCGTCGGCGAACACACCTCCATCAATGAGATCACCGTATGGATCGTCGACGGGACCCGCCGAACCCACGAATTCATCTCGGAGGAAGCGCCTGACGAAGTCGGGGTTGGGCGGACTACTTGCGAACGCAATGGTCCCCTCGTGGGCTGCAGAAGTCGTGAAAGCCAGGCGTGGCGTCAACACCTGCACCGTAGTTGCCGACGTGAGCGTCCACTCGGTCCCATCTTCCTGATCTGCGACGGGTGTGCCGGCCGGAAGCTCCACCTGACTCGCCTCGACAGCGGTCCCGGCGTCCACCTGGTCCGCACCCGACGCGGACACGGTCCACGGCGTGCCGGGAGGAAGGACCAAGGCGGTGACGCTGGCCGTCGCGGAGGCCTGCATGGTCATCGGCCGGCTCTCCCCCAAACTGGCCGCGGAGCCCCCTCCCTTGGGCGCAACGGACGTGCCGATGGGGACCAGAATGCTCGTTCCGGCCGGGGCCGCCGTGCTCTCCGCAGAGATGGTCAGCTCGCCTTGCTCGACGACGTGGAACGAAGTGTTGACCGCCAACGTGGGCAATCCTGACCACGTATGAGACCGGGTCCGAGCCAAGGCCTCCGGGGGCAGCCCGAGGGCGTCTGCCGCCGCCTCGAGAGCCGCTTGCCGTGCTGAAGCCTCCGTGGAGTCCTCCGTGAGATGGGTCGTGGCCTTGGTGGCGGCGTCGCGGATCCGCCCCAAGGTCTGCTGAAGGAACGCGCCGGTGGGAGCAGCCTCCGGCACCACGGTGCTCGTCAGAACGTACCGAAGCTCGGAGACGGACCAACCCGCTGCGGAGAGTCGATTCGCCAGGCTGCGCAGATCGCGGAGATCTGCGAGTCCAGCGCCGACCGAGCGCGGGTTCAGCGAAGCCAGATCGGAGAACGCCACGGCATCCGTTGGCGAAAGACCTGTGAGTCGTCCGATCTGAACCCACGCGTAGAGCGTCGTGAGATTCGCGATGGTCAGGCCAGCCGACACGGGAAGCACCGCGTCAACAAGGCGCTGTAGCTCCTCTTGGTTCACCCCCAGCGCACCAGCGACGGCCTCTTGGACCGCAGACAGCGCCACGCTGACCGCGATCTCGGTCCCCTGCGCGTTCAATGCGAAACTCGCGCGAGCCGGATCATCCACTCCGAGGACTGCGGGCGACAGGAAGACGGTCTCGTAGAGGGACGGCTGACCGTCCAGATCCGGGTAGGTGTCGATCGCCGAGGCAGAGGTCGTCGCAATGACCTCTGCAGCCATGCCCGTTTCTGCCGCGAGCAAGTGGACGTCGGCAATCGGACGTAGCCAATTGGCCGCGGTGTCCAGCCACTCGCCAGCGTAGCTGTCGTCGATCGCGTGCAGGACCAAGTCGAGGCGACGGGGAGTCCAACCGGTCGCCGCCAGCAGCCGGACGAACTGACGCACGCGCGTCCACTGGTTGTCTGTTGGTGCCGCTCCACCCGACGTCTGCACGATCGTGAACGTCGACAGGTCGCAAGGATCGGTGGCTGCGACCATCAAGTCGTAGGTCCAGACGGCCCCGTCCCAAGTCCTCGGGTTCGCATAGCGGGCATGAAGCACGTTGAGCGTCTCCGGCCACGAGAGGCCCGATGCGCGCAGGAACGTGGTGACGTTCGTCAAGCTGGCCGTAGCGACAGGCCAGAAGTCGCCCTCGGTACCCGAGACCCCGGTCGTGATCGTCGCTACCCGCTCCGCAAACAACCCGAGGGCCTCTTCAGCGAGGTCGTCGACGTCTATGGAGGGCAGGTCTTCATAGGCCGCCAGGATCGCCAATCGGGATGCTTGAATGTGCTGGAGGAACGCCCGCGCCTCTTCGAGTGGACGGTGAAACGGCAGCGAGATCGCAGCGGTGTCCTCGTCGAGCTTCTTCGAAGCGCCGCTGGTCGTGTAGGCATCCTCGTTTCGATGTTCCGGAGCCGCCAACAGATCCGCTGCGTCCATCGTTGTCTGGTTGCCCGCGTCTGCCCCCACGTCACCACCGTTGGCGACCGCGCTTTCCAGTGCCTCGAGGACCAGGTCCACGTACGGAAGAGGCGTCTCCGCGTTCTCGCAGTTGAGCTTGATCTCGACGAGGTCCGGTCGGCGTTCGGTGAGTCGGTCCAGCAGGGAATCCGGAGCATCCGGATCTGCGGGATGGGACACCGGCCGAACCTCCAGCCAGTAAAGGAGATCGAACAGGTAGGCCGCCGGGCCATGCACCGACCGGCATTGCTCGCACGAGCAGTCTGCACCCGAAGCGTAGACCCCTGCCCAGTCAGGGTCAGTCCCCGTAGATGGCGGGGACGCGGCTTCGGGGCCGAATGCGTAGTCGCCAGATTCTGCGGCGTGTCCTGCCATGTAGAGGGAGGTGCTGAGAGACTGCAGCCACTGCGCGTTGCGGACGACCTGTGTGGCAGTCTCAAGGTCGAGGGCTGACTTGGACGCAGCGGCCCGCGCCTCCTGCAACTCCAGGAACCGCCCCTTCGTCATCGCCGCGACACTCTGTGCCGAGTCGAATCCCTGCTCCGCCAGCGTCGTGATCGCTGCTGCGCGACCCACGCCCGGGGCCACCCGGTAGAGCCGCTGGGCCCGCTTGGCCGCCGCCTTTTCGCCAGCGGTGCCCGAAAACGAGTCCACGCGCGAGTCCGCGATGCGGAACGACGGGTTGGCCGTGAGGAAGTCCTTGGCCGGCTCAAGCACGTGCCCGGTGCCAATGCCAACTACCAGCTGCTCTCGAGCCGTCTCCGACGGGAAGAACCGCTCCGCGTGCTCCGCGAGGAGCTCGGCGAGGTACGCGGCTTGGTCTGGAACGGTGTCAGGCAGCCCCGCGGGCAACGAAGCCAAACCCGCGACAATCGCCGCCCACTGTGCGCTGGTCAGCGACGCCACGGCGCTGGCAGGGCTGGACAGGATGACGGCGAGGATCTGCTCGACGATCGGCGCAAAGGAGAGGGCGATTGCACCGAGGGTCAGGAGTCGCTGTGCCTCCGCGACGGCCGCCGGCCCTCCCGCGCCGCCAAACGACGTGGGCTTCGTCGTCGGAAGGTCGGCCCAGAACGTCGGCTCATCCCCAATGTGGGCGACCCAGGCATCGATGAAGTCCGAGATCTGCGAAGGCGACAGGACCCCGGACGCTCGCAGGATCTCGCCAATCGAGGTGTCCCTGGTCGAGTTCAGCTGAGTCTGCAGGGCGGATCGAAGGGCCGAGGTGACGGAAGCTACGTTCGCCGCGTCGGCCTTGGATGCAGCAATGATGTTCCGGAGCACGGCCTTCGACAGTGCAGGGCCCACCGTCGACGCCGGCTTGGCCGCCATCCCTTGGGTGGTACGGGGGAATCCCATCCGCAGCAGACCGTAGAGCGACTCGGCATCCGCCGACAGCGTCAGCGCGAGGCGATGCGCCAGCGACCAGGTCGCGACCTGATTGAACGCCCACCCCGTGCTCCCGGAGATGAACGCCAGCTGCCTCATCGTCGCCTGGTCAGCCGTGAGTGGACTCAAGACCGGATTGCCGGCCGCTTCGATGCGCGACCACTCCGTGCTCCGGCGGAACTCGTCGGAGCAGACATCAAGGTCAATGCGAAGTGGGTTCGGACCGGGGGAGAAGTGTGCCGGCGAGATGGCCAGCAGCGCAGAGGTGCCGGTGTGCTTGGCCTTGACCACCGCCGCCGTGCCGACGGCCACGGGGATCGCGTACCAACCGTCACCGGCCGAAGTGGTAGTTCCGACCAGCGTTTCACCTGACGCTGATGTGTCCCACAGCTCGACCGTCGCGATGATCGGCGAGCCGTCCTTGTGGCGGACGACCCCCCAAACGCCGGTACTGGGGGGCATATCTTGAGGTAGCGACTCGTCTGGCGGCGGGCAGTCGCTCGCCGGAGTAGCACACAGCCGCAGCGGCCCGGGATCCTGGCCTCTCGGCCATCGCACATCGCCGTGGATCTCCAGCTGAACGTCGTCTGCGTCGAACACTCGAATGTCGTGGTAGAGACTCGTTCTGCCGCTGGGAAGCTGGCGCAAGTCGAAGCTGAAGCCGCCCAGGGCGTCGGAGACGCACGTCAGAGCGCCGTCGAATCCTCCCCCACGGGCCACACCGAGCACGACACGCGCTCCAGCCATGGCGGTGGTCGTTCCATCGATGACAACAGTGCCTCGGACGTGGTCACAGCTCATGGACTTTCCGCTCGAAGGAGTTGAGCGTTCAGAGCACGGGCACGACGCGGACTTCGCCCTGGCACGGCCACCCGTCGGGTACCAGTACGCCCACCAGGTCAATCCCTGGTCGACACTCCTGGCCCGACGCGTAGTCCCGCGACTGACGCAGTCTCGTCTCTGCCCCTCCCCCGAGCGCGAACTAGCGTGTCGTCATGCCGAACTCGGCAGCCCGACTTCCTGGCGAACGCTACCAGCCCTCTCCGGTGGTCGCTACCGACTCTTCAGAGCGCCACCCATCGATCAGGTACTGAACGGGATCGGTGGAGGTAGATTTCTCAGACGGTGTCCGTTCCGGGCTCGTCTACCGGTCTTCCGCCCGCACGCTGCGGCGACGAAAGCGACGGTCGTTCCTGACCTCGTAGGCGCACCGCACTCCCGCCAGGTAGCCGCCCAGTCATCGCACAGAGGCGAGCATGACGCACAGGTGAGTCACGGTCGTAGAGCGCGCGGACGGGCCGAGCGCCACCCGCAGCGCATCATCAGTCCGGCGTCCCCAGATCCCATCGATCGGTCCGACATCGGTGCCAAGCCTGCGAAGGTGGCTCTGCATCGCACGGATCCGCGCGGCAGGCAGGTAGTCGGGGTCGTAGAGATGTGGGCGACCGGGTTCCAGGGCAGCTCGGAGCTCCGTGTGAAACAAGGCCCACGGCCATGCGGGTCCCGGATCCGACTTCCGTCCCGGCGCAACCTGATCGTGACCGACCACGTTCTCTGGGAGGATACCGAAGACCTCACACCAGCGCGAGACGAGCCACGCCACCCGCCGAACCTGTTGCTCCGGGTAGGCTGCCCAGAGCGTTCCATCCGGTGCGGACACAGCCGACTGGCGCGAAACCACTCGGACGATCCGTTTGTACGTCTCGTCGCGGTACCACTTCCTTCCACCTGGAGCCGTGAGGAGCTCTGGATCATCGGGACGCTCCAGCTCCCAGTCGAAGACGAGGTGCGGGGAGGTGCCGTCGTACTCGCCGTCGAACGGACCGAAGTTCACGATCTCGATGCCTAGCATGTGCTCGTTGAGCGCCTCGACCCCCGCCCAGGTGCTTGGGCCCGCGTGGTAGCAGCGATGCCTGAGATCGACGTGCTGGTAGGCGGTGCCGTCGCGCTCGACGGAAGCATGCGTCGACAGATCTCTCCTCTCCAACACCTGAAGCGTCGCCAAGCTCGTGCCCGTCGCTGCGAAGTGCAGGACGATCCCCCAAGGAGGTTGGTCCCACCCGCGGCTCCAACGCCGCGCGCCAGACGCTGAGAACTCGGCGATGGGCATCGCCCGAACGATGAGGTTCATCCTGTCCCCCAAGACCCAGTCAGTGGACACTGGGATGGTACCCTCGTCGATGGCACTTCGTGCCGCGTTTGGCGGACGTGGGGGCCGCAGACGCTTCACGCTGGAACGGCTGCTGGTACGATGATCCGTGGAGGGGCGTTGGCCATAATCCCGCAGGCGATCCGTCAATGGGGTGCTCGGTTCGGGCTCTGGTCCTGGAACGCATCGAGCGTTGAAGTGTTGCCAGCCGAGTTCGTCCGGATCTGTTCGGGGGAAGCGACGATCTCGTTGTGCTCTGATGCGGGTGCAGCGCTGGGATCGTTCGACTTCGCACCATCCACCGTCTGGTCAGGGCCCCATGCGACGGCGCCGGATTGGGCGAAGCCTTGGCTCGCCGAGGCGGCCATCGCAGGACTCCCCTTGGACGGCGACCTGACCGTGGAGCACATGTCCTTCGAGGGCACGGCCATTCAGACTTCCCTCGCCGGACGGGGCGTGCGCCTGGTCGAGTTTGGCGGTGTGCTGACGACCAGCACCGGCGCGGAGCGTCTGCTGCGGACCCGGGCGAGATTGGCGGGACTGGCTGGCATCGCGGCCACCGCATGGGGAGCCCTGGCGCTGGTCAGCTTCGCCGCCCGTCACCCGTACTTTGCGGCGTCGTGGTCAGCAGCCCTGCTTCTCCTCATCGGTGCCGCACTGCCCGTGCTGGCCATCGCCGTGACAGCGGCATCACTGGGGCCGGGCTCCATCCGGCGCCGCGTGGCCCTTGGAGCTCCTCCCGCGGCTGCTCTCGTGCTCCTGATCCTGGGCCAGGCAGGCGTGGCTGGGACGTCCGGCCCGTCCGTTTCCGAAGCCACGGCGTTGTTCAGCGGCGGCGAGGCGCACGAAGCCGAGCGCATCGCCGCCGCCGCGATGGATCTCGGCATCGATGCCGACGCAGCCGGAGCGCTTCTCGACCGAATCCACATCGCGGACCTACAGGCCTCGAACGCCCTCACCGTCCGGTCCGCCTACGAGGCGACCCGATGGCACACGCCAGCCGGAGATCTTCAGGCGCGACAGCGGGTGGCTGACGTCACACTCGAAGAAGCGGTGAAGGCCCTGGACTCTGGAAGCCTGAGGTCGGTTCGCGCAGCCCTCCATCGGGTTCCGGAGTTCACCGGCAAGGACCCTCGCCTGCGCCTCGTGCTTGCTGGCGCATCACTGCTTGAAGCAGACGAATGCTTGGAGCACCAGAACGCGCACTGCACGTTCCTGCGGCTGATCGAGGCGGAGTCGTTCGGAGCCTCTGCGGACGAGGTGAAGGCCCGGCGGGATGCGTCCCACGAACAGGTCCAAGCGGCGATGGCAGAGCCCTGGAGCGTGGTCAGGGGGCAGAGGCACTCTTTGGAAGACCGGAACGAGGCCTGCGAGCGCCTGTCTCCGCTGCTTCCGGCCGCAGCCCTGTTCGCCGAGGGCGTGACACCTGCGCCAACCCAGGTCCTGACCTCGTGTGCGGACCTCCGCCGCCGGCTCGACGACAAGCTCGCCAGAGAGAAGGCCGCAGCCGAGCGGGCCGCAGCCAAGGAGCGGGAGGCGCAAGCTGCTCGGGACCGGGCGCGGCGATGGTCCATGGCCCCGCTGCGGTGCCGGGACGGCTCCTACTCACCGACGTGCACGTGTGGTGGTGGCTCAAGACGGGGTTGCTGCTCGCGGCATGGCGGCGTTGCAGGCTGCTCGCAATAGGGGGGACGAGATGCGCTTCCGAAAGTCGATCAAGCTCGCTCCTGGCATCCGACTGAACGCGAGCACGCGTGGCGCCTCCGTGAGCCTCGGCGGACGAGGAGCGACGTGGAACGTGTCGCCCCGAGGCGTCCGGACGACGGTGTCCATTCCCGGGACTGGCGTGTCGTGGAGCAGGCAGTTGTCGGGCCGCGCTCGCTCTCGACCACCGTCACGGAGGGCCTCGCCACGGCCATCGGGCGCGGCGGGCCAAGCGATCATCGCCGCGGAGGACGCAGCGCTGCGCGAGGTCGTCGAGCAGTGGCGCGATACCCCTCCAATCCCCGGCCTGGGGGCATTCAAGGCGGCGTGCCAGCATCAGCCCTACGAGCATCCGGAACCGCCGCCGAGGCCGGTAGACCTCGCCCAGCTGGCCAGCAGAGAACGGTCGAAGCTCCTGGCCCAAGCCCGCCGCGATGCCAAGGCACCGAGCATCCTGGAAGCGATTGGTGTCGGGGTGGCTGTTGCGGCCGTCGGCGGGGCCGTCACGCTTCTTGCTTGGCTGGCGACCGGTTCCCCGGCGGCGCTGGTGGCTTTGACCGGTGGTGCGGTCCTCGCGAGCGCAACGGCCGGCGTGATGGTCGGCGCCGTCTCCACCGCCAGGTCCAGGGCGGCCATCGAGGCCCGGGTCGATGAGCAGCTCGCACAACGCTGGAACGAAGTCCAGGTTGCGGCGAACCGTCGCTACCTCACGATGCTGTCGCAGTTTGAGACGCGTCGTTCGGGGGAAGAGAACACCTGGAACGAAGAGGAGCGCCGCCGAGTGGCGTGGGTCCAGCGGCTGATTCGAGGAGAGCCCGACGCCGTTGAAGCGGCCCTTGAGGCTGCGCTGGAGCAGCTGGACTTCCCGTTCGAGACCGAAGCTGCGATCTCGGTCAGCTCCGACGGAGGGGCCTTCTTGCTGGTGGACCTCCCGGAGATCGAAGACGTCATCCCAGACGAGCGAACCAAGGTCCTGAAGTCAGGGGCAGTGCGGAGCGCGAAGCGATCTGCCGCCGACCGGCAGGATGCCTACGCCCGGCTGACCTGCGGGCTCGTCCTTCAGCTCGCCGCGGCGGCATTCTCCGTTAGCCCGTGGATCGGAGAGGTCCATGTCGCAGCGTACACACAGCGTCGCGTAGCCAAGACCGGAGCGCTGCGCGACGAGTACGTCATCGAGCTGGTCGCGTGTCTCAGCCCACGCTCCGTCCCCGCTCTCGTCCCAGCCTGAACCACCGGTGGCGACCCTGGGATCCGCCCCTCAACGCTGTCCCACTTGGCCACGGT
>MDTC01128917.1_pt1 | contig 14533 bp, 12 predicted proteins | sample 811181 | NCBI WGS metagenome assembly MDTC01 (sample SAMN05326644, study PRJNA326480) | marine metagenome | isolation source: seawater | place: Pacific Ocean: North | collected 2011 | reverse complement strand
GGTCCAAGAGCGATATTTTCAAATGTTGTTTTCCAAGGAAGGAGAGAATATTGCTGAAATACCATGCCGCGATCAGGTCCAGGTAATAACACCTCAGAATCATCAACCCTAATAGAACCCGATGAAGGATTTAAATAACCCGCAATACTATTAAGCAAAGTAGACTTACCACAGCCAGAAGGCCCAAGTATGCAAACAAAATCACCCGCAGAAATATTTAAATCGGCTTTATCAACTGCAGTGACAGCATCAGCGCCTTTACCAAAGACCACGCTAACGTTATCAATACTAATTTGCCCGCATTCCACTTTGGACCTACTTAACCTGTTCGGGCCTGCAGATGAGCTATCATCGGTACTTAAAATTTTGCTTTCTTGGATTATCATTAAATTTTTCCGGTAAGTTACTGTCGGTAGTATTCTCAGTAATAAGAAACTTGTATTAGAGAAAAACTACAATTACCTATATACAACGCTATAACCGTGCCAAAAATTAACAAACCAACCAAATAAAAATATATCCTATTGATTTTATTTGGTTTATTTAATTTTCATTTTATTTAAAAAAATTAACAGAGAATTTTTATAACGAGCTTTACTTGTGCATCCGAAAAATTTGATGCATTGAGTTGGTGCGTTTTTAAAAAGGGTTAATACAAGTGAAAATATTGTTTAATAGGAACGTAAAAAACCTTTAAAAATAATCTAGAGGATTAAGAAAAAGTGATCAGTATTATTAAAAGGGATAAAGAGAAAAAATATAATTAAGATTGAAAACACAATAAAAAGGACTGTCTTGAAGATAGATTTAGTTTTTTAACTTCTTTGATTTTCAATCAATTACGGGCACATAATGTTTTTTAATCCACCAAACCCCCAAAACTAATATAAAATACCGACCTAATTAAAACAGCCTTAAACAGAATGCCAATTAATCGAAAATTTTGCGTTGCCCCAATGTTGGATTGGACAGACCGGCACTGCCGTTACTTTTTACGTATAATGAGTCAACACAGCGTGCTCTACACCGAGATGGTCACGACGGGGGCCATCCTTCACGGCGACAGCCATCGACACTTAGCTATGCACCAAGACGAAAGTCCCGTGGCGCTTCAACTCGGGGGTAGTGAGCCTAGCGACCTTGCCCGAGCCTGCAAGATTGCGTCGAGCTACTCTTATTCCGAAATTAACTTGAACTGCGGATGCCCCAGCGATCGCGTACAGAATGGCCGTTTTGGCGCCGTCATGATGAAGCACGCTAGCACCACAGCAACGTGTGTTAAGGCCATGCGCGATGCAAGTCCTATCCCGATCACGGTAAAACACCGCATTGGTGTTGACGAGCACGATTCGTACGCGTTTTTGTCTGACTTTGTGGGTACCGTTGCCGAAGCTGGCTGCAAGGTTTTTATTGTCCATGCCCGCAAAGCATGGTTACAAGGTATGAGCCCTAAACAAAATCGTGAAATCCCACCGCTGAACTATGCCCGCGTGTATCAGCTAAAACATGACTTCCCCGATCTAAGTATTATCATTAATGGTGGTATCTCAACCACGAGTCAGGCCGCGCAGCACCTAAACCAACTCGATGGCGTGATGATGGGCCGCGAGGCCTACACAAACCCTTATATTTTGGCAACCGTTGACCGCGAGTTTTTTGGGTGCACTAAAGCTTCAAAGTCACGATTAGAAATTGCGAATGAATTGGTGCCTTATATTGAACACGAACTGTCCCATGGCGTAAAATTGCACGCTATGACAAGGCATATTCTAGGGCTGTTTCACGGTATGCCAAACGCACGACTATTCCGACGTCATCTCAGCGAAAATGCCCACAAACCAAATGCCAACATTGACGTTTTCATTGATGCTCTGGCCAAAACTACAGGAACACAGACGTAATGAAAAGTTTACTTGAGCAGTTGAAGGCCATGACGACCGTTGTAGCAGACACAGGCGATTTCGAAGCAATCCGTGAATACTCTCCCGAGGACGCCACCACCAACCCTTCGCTCATCCTTAAAGCTGCTCAAATGCCAATGTATAAAGAGCTTATTACGGATGTCATTACCTCGGTTAGCAAAAACACGTTATCTAGCGACGAACAAATCGCTTTGTGTATGGACACATTAGCAGTCGGTATTGGAACAAAAATTATCGCCGTCGTGCCAGGCAGAGTTTCCACTGAAGTGGATGCAAGATTGTCCTTCAACACTGAGAAGTCCATTGCTAAAGCCCGTCAACTGATCGGTCTTTACGAGAAAGCTGGGGTCGGAAGAGATCGTGTGCTCATCAAAATGGCGTCCACCCTCGAGGGAATTCGGGCAGCACAGCAGCTCGAAAAAGAAGGCATCAACTGCAATCTAACGTTGCTCTTTAACTTCACGCAGGCAGCGGCTGCTGCCGATGCCGGAGCCTTTTTGATTTCACCCTTCGTTGGCCGAATTCTCGACTGGTACAAAGCCAATACCGATGTCGATGAGTTTACACCTGCTGAGGATCCGGGTGTGATCTCGGTTACCCGAATCTATAATTACTACAAGCAAGCCGGTTACAACACTGTAGTCATGGGGGCAAGCTTCAGGAACGTGGGCGAAATCAAAGAACTCGCCGGGTGTGACAGACTCACCATCAGCCCGCAGTTACTACAGGCTCTGGATCAGGATTTTGGAACATTAGAGCGAAAGTTAGACCCCGAAAAAACCGGTGACCCGATCCATTATACCCTCGGCGACGAGAGTGCTTTTCGCTTCGAGGTGAACGATGACGCCATGGCGACTGAGAAATTAGCACAAGGAATTCGCAGCTTTGTAAGTGATCAATTGAAGCTCGAGACGTGGCTAAAGGAGTTTTAAGTTATGCTTGCAAAGATTAAAAAATTCTTTGATCAGAGAATTCTCGAGCCAGACACCCCGTCAACCAGCCAAGAGCAACTTGCCGTCGCTGCGTTGCTTATAGAAGTGATGATCATCGATGGCGAACTGGCTGAGAATGAACTCGCATCTATCACCGCCACATTGGGCGAGTTACTTGCGCTAAGTGGCGACGATGTGGATGAACTGCTGACGTTATCGCGAAGCGAAGTCTCAGACGCTACATCGCTGTACCAATTTACGCGCCATATTAATGAGCATTTCGATCTCGACAAAAAAATGCGTTTAATGACCTCACTGTGGCGTGTCGCCTATGCTGACGGCACTTTAGATAAGCACGAAGAGAACATTATACGGCGTATTGCAGATCTCATTCATTTGCGCCACAACGAATATATACGCTGTAAACTCAGCGCAAGAGATGCTTAAGTGCTCGCCTCCAGCGCATGAATTAAATCAATAAACTGGTCGTTGTTTTCTGGCCTCAGCTGTACCAGTGTTTTATGCGCTTCAAGCACCTGCCGACGCGTTTCGTCGACCTCTGGGGTTACCGTGTCTAAATGGGTCACTTCACCCTCGCAGACAGGCACCTCATCATGGATGTCGAAAATATCGTCAAAACCCATACACAGCAAGGTGCGCAAAATACTTGGGTGATGACAAAAAATCTGCACGTTAATGTCGTATTCACTCCGACAGTGAAGTGCAAGTTTCGCCAGAACACCCAACGTGGTGCTATCGAGACACTCCGCTTCAAGCATATCAATTACCACTTGATTCACGGCCTGACTGCCGAAAATCGTGTCCATGTGTCGATTGAGCGTGCCGCATAGAGTGACGCGGACATCTCCTGTAAGTTTCAACAGAAAATTGCCTGCCTCGTCATAGACCAGTATCTTACCCGCACTCACGCTAAAAGCCTCGCGTCATCAATAACACGGAAATATCATCCTGCGGCTCGGTTACCGTGTCAATCGATAAAACTCGCTTCAAGTCATCAAGATCCCCCGAGTGTTCGGCCAGGCACTCCAGTATGGCCGCCTCTTTTTCCGCGATCTGGCGTTGCGGCATTAAATCAAAAACGCCATCTGATAACAGAATAAGCGCACTGCGCTCAGGCAGCACAACTTCTTCGACCTTCCACGACGCGTCAGCAAAGATTCCCACGGGTTTTCCAGCCCCCTGCAAATAGCGCGCGACCCCGTCCACCACTAATATCGGTTGAGGTAACTGAGCTCCGAGCACATAGCGCATTCGATGGGTGCTCATATCCACCGAACCCGCAACGAGTGTCATATGCTTACCAAGGCCCGTCGCTAACATTTGCGTGTTGATATGCTCGACCAAACCCTGCGGTGCCAGCGCTAGCGCGGTATAGTCTTCCTCCAGCTGGTGGCGGCGTATCAGCCGCCCAATCATAAAACGCAATAACACCGTCACAAAAGCCGATGATGCTCCGTGTCCAGACACGTCTGCAAAGTAAAACAACAAGTACCGACCTAACACCACGTTGTAGCCTACAAAATCGCCACTTAGGTAAAGAGAGGGCACGACAGAATGAGAAATTTGATAATCACCAAATCGCAACGGGCTTTCTGGCATGAGACTTTTTTGTACTTCTAGACCCGCAATTTGATCTTGCTTTAACACGCGCAAGCTTTTTTGTAGCTCATCATTGGTCTTTTCTAGTTGCGCCCTATCGTTCAAGCGCTGTCGTCTTGCTTGTGCAAATTCGTCAATACGGCTGACTGTTTGCTGCGCGCATGCAACACTCACATCGGGCATCAGCACGTCTACCACACCCAACCTAAAAAAATCGACGGACAGGTCCACATCATCATCGCACAAGGCAATAACGATTAAGTGAACCTCACACAGTTGTTTGAATTGCTGGATTTCTTGCTCAGACTGAAGCGTCACATTTTCCGATGCCAAAATAACCGGATGTGCAACTGGGTCGAGACATTTTTCCCCGATCTGGTTGGGTTGCACGCTTTCAGTGTGTCGGCCTATAGATTCAAAACGGTTGCGAATAAACGCTAAACGAGCCTCGTCTTCTATCGCCAGAAGCACCTGAACATGTTTATTCATTGCATAACCATCAATCACTCGTTTTGAGCACTAAACCGCTTGCGCACGATGCAACCGCATCGTCAATGTTCAGTAATCGTCGTCCCCGAAATCGTCCTCAATCATGCCATCGTTGATCAAATAACGCTGTCTTTGGTGATAGATATCCCGCACAAAAACATAGCGATCACCGGTAACAAGGTCGCCTGCACCCAAAAGATCGGCGCGTAAGGCCACCAATCCCAATCCTCTCGCTGAATTTCTCGCGGGAATATCTGAAACATATTTGAGCGGGTTAGTAATACTGTCTACAAACTTGGACGGTGCGTCGCGTAAACTCGAAGGCCCCATAAGCGGCAACATTAAATAGGGCCCCTCGCCAACACCCCACGCCGCAAGCGTCTGACCGAAATCTTCAGGCGCACCCTTCTGAATATGAAACACACTGTCAGCGACATCAAATAAACCGCCGATTCCCAGCGTAGAATTTATAAAAAAGCGCCCGGCACTGGCAACCATCCCACTCCCCTTACCTTGTAAACCACTATTCGTAGCATTCGTGACTTCGTCAAGATTATCAAACACGTTGGCGATACCGAGCTCTACCGCATCGGGTGTGACCAGCACATAGGCCTTAGCAATCGGTTTGACAATGGCTTTGTCTAGCGCCTCATTAAACGCAAACATGGTGCGGTTAAAAGGCTCCAGCACGTCTTTTCCTACGTGATCATCGCCCGCCGCAGCCGCAACCATCGTTAGGCTTAATATTCCCAGCACCCATCGTTTCATAACTGTGACCAATAGACCCTTTTTACGGCAATGGTACTCGGCTTGTCTTCGTTCGCCAACACTAATCATCACTCGCTGGACAGAATCCAACATCTTAACCGCCTATGGCCTGCCCAATGCCGTCGCAACCGCCTTAACTGGGGCGCGGCAACTCAGATGCTATGCGTGACCAAGCCGTCGCTAAGCGTTTCGATGAGACAGGCCTCGGTGTCTTCAATTGCTGTGCGAACAAAGACACGCGCAATTCTTCTATTTGCCAGCCGAAGGCATCCACTGCATCACGAACTAATTCGGGTAAGCACTGTTGCTGCTGCAGAGCGGCATAATAGGGGTCAAGAAATAGAGCTAACTGGTTTGTATAGTCGCGATCACGGCTCATTTGAAGCGGCCACTTGTCCAAACGAATTGTTAAAGCACGAACGTACCGTGCATAATTCCGTAATGCCGGACTTTGCGATATTGCGAGGCTCTCGGGCGACAACAAACCCTTGAGTTGTCGATTTACATCTTCTTTGATGTAAGCTGCATCCCCTTTTAGATCACCCATTGTGCGGCGAATTCTGTTCAAATCAGACAAGAGATCCGCAAGCAGCCCTGCCTGCAACTGCGCAATATCGACAATACGGCCTGCACCCGCAACATGACAGGCTTCGAATTCATCGCGATGTCGTACCACGGTCCCAGCGCTAAACAGCGCCTCATTAACAGCGGCGCTGATCAGCGCATCTACGATTCGTTCGCGCTTGGCAAGGCCTGCTGCGGCGAGCGCCAAATCATGACCGCGCAACAGATTTTTTGCCAAGTAACGAACGGTATCTCGTGATTTTAGAAGCGCCAAACGAAGCTGCCCGTCACGCGATGTAGCCAAGGCGATGTGTGGGTCATCCATTAGCTCCAAGGCAACGCTATCACCGCAATCCCGCAAGGCAGGCCATGCTGTGATGCTCAATGGCCCATTTTGTAATGTCACTTCTTTCGGAAGCTCGTCAAAGTCCCATTTTTTGAGTCCACTGCGCGTGTAGGACCCCTCACCGGCCTGTTGGATCGACGCACTGATCTGTACCTTGTAGTCGTTCTGTAACTGCACCGCATTTCGACTACTCGCCACTATCTGGCCCTGTTCATCAAGTAGAATAAAATTCATTAAATACCACGGGTCGAGCCTTTGAACATTCCAGTCGGTCACAGCCACTATCAAACCAAAATGCCTCTGTATCTGTTCACCTAAAACATCAATTAATGGTCGATTCTGCGCATTAAGGCCACGCAAAACAAGATCGACCGTCGCCGGCACAGGAACGAGCTGACGGCGCAAGTGCTTAGGCAGACTTTTCAGTAGAGTAATACATTTATCACGTAGCATTCCAGGCACTAGCCATTCGAATAAATGGCGCGGTAACTCATGCAGTAACGCCAACGGTATAATCGCACTTACGCCGTCCTCCGAATGCTCAGGTTCAAAGCGATAACGCAATACATAACAATTTTCTTGGTAGTCTAGGCTGCTGGGAAATTGTGCTAATTCTTGCCCATCTATGGCCCGTGACAGCAGGTCTTCCTGCGTCATTTGCAACAATTCCGGGTTTTTATCTTCAGCAACGCTCCGCCATTTTTCAAAATCTGCCAAATTGCACAGCGTATTGGGAACTCGGTCGTGATAAAAACGCTGCACTGTAAGTTCATCAGCAACTAGATCACGGCGTCTGATCCGGTCCTCAAGCGCCTGAAGCTCATCGAGTAATCTTCGATTTGCAGCGTGAAAGGTACCCGTCCCACGATACCCCTCTTCAACTAATGCCTGCTGTAAAAAAACTGTATAAGCTTCATCAGGATTGACCTTGCCATATTGCACCTTTTCGTTATCAGCGATCGTCAGTCCAAACAAAGTCTGGCGCCGCTTGGCCATAACTTGCCCAGAGCGCAAATGATAAAAAGGTTCGCTGTAACTACTGTTAACCAAATGCTGCGCGAGCGGCGCGATCCAAGTCGGATCAATTTTGGCGACATTTAAGGCATATTGCTTCGTAGTTTCCATCAATGACGCTGCAACCATCCACTTAGGCGGTTTTTTTACCTGCCCTGACGTTGGAAAGATGAACACCCGCCGGTTGCGCGTACTCATAAATTCCCTACCGCGGTCATTGACTGCAACATGGCTCAATAGCCCGCAGAGAATTGCCCTGTGCACCGCACTGTAACTCGCCGGTGATGATGTCTCGCGCAAACCCAGTTTCCGACACGCTAAAGAAAGCTGGCGATGTAAGTCACGCCATTCTTGAACACGAAGAGACGATAGGCATTGACGTCGGCAGTACTTGGCAAACTGGTTCTTGGAGAGACTTTGACGATGCTCGTCGAGGCCACGCCAAAGGTTTAAAAAGGTCATAAAATCTGAATTTTTATGCTCCCACTGAGCATGCAACTGATTCGCCTTTTGCTGCCCTTCCGCAGGTCGCTCGCGCGGGTCCTGCACGCTCAGAACACTCGCAATCACCAGTATTTCGCTAAGTGCACTCATCCTCGACGCTTCGATTAGCATCCGCGAAAATCTCGGATCAACCGGTATTGCAACCATCTTCTTACCCAACGCCGTTAACTCACCGTTTCTGGAGACGGCTTGAAGCTCTTCCAACAACTTATACCCATCGTTGATCATGCGCCTATCGGGCTTGTCGATAAAAGGAAACTGATAAATATCGCCCATACGCAGATGTAACATACGTAAAATTACCGCAGCCAAACTGGTACGTAAAAGTTCTGGATCGGTGAACTCCGGGCGCCGCGAATAATCATCCTCTGAATAAAGTCGAAAACAAACGCCAGCGCGCACACGTCCGCAGCGGCCTGCGCGCTGATTGGCACTGGCCTGTGAAATTGCTTCAATCTGTAACCGCTGAACCTTGGTCCGATAACTGTACCGAGATACTCGCGCATGACCCACATCAACGACAAAACCGATCCTTGGCACAGTGAGGGATGTTTCCGCCACATTCGTTGCCAACACAACGCGGCGCGCTTTAGAGGGACTAAAGACTCGACTCTGCTCGTTAAGGCTCAGTCGCGCATACAATGGCACAACCTCAATTGCTGACAGGTTTGCTCTGCGAAGGGCTATGCTGGTTTCCCGAATTTCACGTTCGCCGCTCAGAAAAACCAAGATATCCCCGGCAATGTGTTGACTGAGTATATCGTTAACGCACTCAAGTACAGCCTGTGGTCGCGACATCAGCGCTGTTTCATAAGGACGGTAAACTATCTCCACGGGGTAAGATCGACCCGACACTTGCACCACTGGCGCATGATCAAAATGTGCCGAAAACTTATCGACATCAATCGTTGCCGACGTAATAATCACCTTCAGGTCCCGTCGCTTTTTCAATAGCGACTTTAAATAGCCCAACAAAAAATCGATATTTAAACTGCGTTCATGGGCTTCATCAATAATGAGCGTATCGTATAGACTTAACGAAGGATCTCGCTGAATTTCGGCGAGTAAAATACCATCGGTCATCACTTTGATGTAACCATGCCCCGATGTCGTGTCAGAAAACCGTACTTGATAACCCACGGTTTGCCCAAGCGTCGTGCCTAACTCTTCACTTAAACGCTCGGCAACACTGCGCGCCGCCACGCGCCGCGGCTGCGTGTGTCCAATCTGGCCCAACACGCCCTGCCCCGCTTGCAAACACATTTTGGGAATCTGCGTGGTCTTGCCCGACCCCGTTTCTCCCGCAATGATCACTACAGCATGCGTGCGAATCAGATGACAAATTTCGTCAGATCGTTGACTGACAGGCAGGTCCTCGGGATAACGGATTTCTGGCGCGCGCGCCCGTCTCTGCTGAACCTTTTGTTCGGCTAGCACAAGGCGATCGTTCCAGACCGCCCATTGATCTAACGATTTCTTTGGGTCTTTAATACAACCTTTTAAGGCATCCAGAGCGCGCATTAATTCACCCCGCTCAGAACACATGACGCGGTTTAACACATACCGCTTCAACTGCGAGAATTGCCCAGACGTTTTGGGCATTGAGAGGGGTTGACGGGTAGTCAATTCAGTCGCCGCTATCAAGCCACAGGCATCGCCCGCTCTCCGCCTGAATCTTAACGAGCCGCGCCGCGTGCTCTTGCAACTCTTGATCTGATGCAGCAATAACAGGTAGGCGTGGCCTGTCAGATGAAATACGCGAGATACGTGATATCACTCCCTGACCCTCGTTGTCGCCAGCATGCTGATCGATATTTAAAGTCACCTGACCGCCCGACATGAACAAATAAACGTCGGCAAGTATCTCGGCATCAAGTAGAGCCCCATGAAGATCGCGTTGAGAGTTATCAACACCATAGCGTTTACACAACGCATCGAGATTATTTTTCTGCCCCGGATGCTTTTTTCTCGCGATCGCGAGCGTATCAATCACGCGGCAGTGTTGATCGATGGGCAAGCTGTTAGAGGCTAATTTGTCTATTTCATGGTTGAGGAAACCGACATCAAAAGGCGCATTGTGAATGACTAAATCGGCACCATCGACAAAGTGTAAAAAATCTTCGAAGACCAACTCAAACGACGGTTTATCCGCAAGGAAGTCAGTTGTAATACCATGCACAGCCATTGCGCCTTCATCAATATCACGATGCGGGTTGATGTATTGATGGTAATGACGGCCAGTCAGTTTTCGGTTAATCAACTCAACGCAACCAATCTCTATAATGCGGTGGTCTTGTGAGGTTTCTAAACCGGTGGTCTCAGTGTCCAAGACAATTTGTCGCATAAATACCTGCACTACTCTCGTTGTTCTTAAGTCATAGCCTTGTCAAGCTCGTCTGTGCCGCGATTAGCCAGTTGGTCAGCAATTTCATTTTCTCGATGACCGCTGTGACCTTTTACCCAATGCCATTGGATGTCGTGGCCCTGTATAACGCTGTCGAGCTGTTGCCATAGATCCACATTTTTAACCGGCTTTTTTTGAGCTGTTTGCCAATTACGGCGCTTCCAGTTGGGCATCCATTCCTGAATTCCCTTTAACACATAGGTTGAATCTGATGACAGTATCACCCGACAGGGTCGCTTCAGTGCTTTCAATGCCTCGATTACTGCCGTTAGTTCCATACGATTATTGGTAGTATCACGCTCACCACCCCACAGCGATTTTTCAGTTTCGGCGTAGCGCAACAAAACACCCCACCCACCGGGGCCTGGATTCCCCCTGCAAGCACCGTCGGTAAAAATTTCGATGGCTCCCATCTTATCGCCTTGTGATATTGACATATCAGTTGCCCTCTGCAAATCCTTACCGCGCTATATGGCCGCGCGCTCGACCGTAACGATGCTCTGACTTCGCCCAGATCGCAGGCCGGGTCCCGATACCTTTTAACTCTCGCTTCACCGCATGAATAATGTACACATTGCCAAACGGAACATTCACACGCTCCAACCATTGCTCCACCTTGGGTGTCTCTGCGCCGGCCCTGGTCTCACGGCCAAACGGCCTGTAAGCGCCGTGATGTACATCTAAAACCTGAAAGCTAAGTAGCGATAGCCAGTCGATAACCCGACTACAACGCAGGTTGTGAAAGCCATATTGGGGTCGATGCGACAGCATTTGCATAAAGATTTTAAGGCTTCCGTGACAGCCAAAGGGATTAAAAATGCAAAGTATGATGTGCCCCCCAGGCATGACTACGCGACACACTTCTGCCAGTACCGCTTTGGGTGACGCAGAAAATTCCAGACCATGTTTCAGTAACGCCACGTCCACGACACCTGAGGGAATCGGTAATTGACGATAATCACACAAAGCGGAATGCTCGCCATCAGCCTCCGAAGGGTGAAGACTGAAGCGGTGAAGTTGTGCAAACCCACCTAAGCTGTTCGTGGCGTCAGTCGCTGAAAGTCCCAGCAGCCGATACCCAGGCAATTGCGAGAATTTTTCAGTTAAAATGCGCTCCTCATACCCATTGATGTAGCGACCAAAATCACTGCTAAACCAGGGTCTCAGACGCGCCGCAGAAACCCCAAGTTCAACAACTTCGATACGCTTTGACATGGCTTTTTTAACGCGTTTTAAGTGGTCGAGTAACATAGTGGGTGACTAAACTAAATTAGGCTCTTATTATGTTCTCTCGTGTATATAAACGCCAGCCCGAGAATCTAGTCGAATGCTTGATCGTGACGCAAATCTTGATGTCGTCCCCATTTGTGCAATGAGTGATAACTACATTTGGGCTTTGTGCAACCCCCGCGATGATTCGGTCTTTATTGTGGATCCTGGCGACGCGTCGCCTGTATTGGAGTGGCTCACTAAGACTCAGCATACGCTGGCAGGCATTCTGATAACCCATCACCACTATGATCATGTCGCCGGCGTTGAACAGTTGTTGGCGCATACGATGGTCCCTGTTTACGGGCCTAAACAGTCCCCAGCTACGTGTATTACAGAACCCTTGCTAGAGGGGATTTGCATCATATTGCACGGTCTTGAATGTCTCATCATAGAGGTTCCGGGACACACTCTAGACCACATTGCCTACTATGTGAAAACGCCCGCTCCACAGGCACCAATTCTATTTTCTGGCGATACTCTGTTTGCTGGCGGGTGTGGACGGCTTTTCGAGGGAACTGCCGAACAGATGCACGACTCCCTCAACAAGCTGGCCGCACTGCCCGAGAAGACACGCATCTATTGTGGCCATGAATACACACTAGCCAACCTGCGTTTCGCACTCGTCGCAGAACCCAATAATGCCGAACTCAAGCAGCGGCTTGAGAACGATACCAAAGCTCGCGCCGATAACCGACCCACATTACCCAGTACAATCGCATTAGAAAAACGGACTAACCCGTTCTTGCGCACGCAGGTTGCGAGTGTTGCTGCCAAGTTAACAACAGAAACAGGTCATGAAGATCGCATGTCTGTCGATATATTTAGCATGCTGCGTGACTGGAAAGACCGTTTTTAGCGGCCTTTTACAAATGTCTGCGTCGAACGCCCTAGGGCGCCAAAAAACAAAAAAGAAACCTACCCGCTATGGCTCCTCTCAATCGGCTTGTCTCCTTTACTAAAGCCATCGCTGTCATTATCGCGATGTCGGGTTGCGCAATCATACAGCCCATTGATGCGCAAGCAGGGGTTACGGAAGCGCCTCTTAGTCCAACACTCGATAACCCATTATTTATGTCGCAGGCACTTCTTATTGACGCTAATCCAAGCGATTTAGATGCTCCGACCGACCCGATGGCGAGAATTCAACAAACGGATATTTGGCAACGGATCCGTAATGGGTACCAACTATTACCCAAGAGTCTGCCGCACCGCGTCGCCGCATTTCGAAAAGATTATCTTCGCCGACCCGAGTACCTCGCCACCGTCTTAGAACGAGCACGCCCCTTTATTTATCATATTACGCAGGCACTAGACGCTGCCGACATGCCACTTGAGTTGGCTCTTCTACCCGTCATTGAAAGCGCTTATGACCCCCTCGCGTATTCGCGGAGCCACGCCGCGGGACTTTGGCAATTTATACCGAAAACCGGCGAATACTTTGGGCTCCCGCGCACTCGTTGGTATGACGGACGCAGAGATATCGTGGAATCGACTCATGCCGCAATAACATACTTAAAATATTTGCATAGGCACTTTAACAACGACTGGTTGCTCGCTCTCGCTGCTTACAATATCGGCGAAGGATCATTAGCGCGCAAAGTCAAAGCAAACCGGTCAGCCGGCGGTAAAGGGGACTTCTGGTCACTGCGGTTACCCCGAGAAACCTACAATTATGTGCCAAAGTTATTAGCGCTTGCCGACCTCGTAAAAAATCCACAACACTACGCTGTCGACTTGCCGAACATCGCCAATCAACCTTACTTTGATGCTATTTCGATCGGCAGCCCTATAGAGGTCGCTGTTGTTTTACAAGAAACGGGCCTAACGAATTCCCAATTCAGTCATCTGAATCCGGCTTTCAAACGCTCGATAACGCCCCCAACTGGCCAATACCAGTTACTCATTCCTGTCGGGCATAGCCTGCCATTAAAGAACTTTCTCGCCGACAACAATACCGACGAATGGGTTTCACACGCCGCTTATCAGGTTGTCTCTGGCGACACACTGAGCTCAATTGCTCTGCGACACAAAATTCCCACGCCTTGGTTAATGCAAGCTAACAATTTGCGTACCGATCGTCTAAGCATCGGTATGACGTTGCGGATTCCAGCGTCCGACCAAGCACTGTCTTCCCGCACACGTAACGCGTCGCGACCCGAGAGTGATTATCGTGTTATTCGGGGTGACACCTTGTCAGAAATTGCAGAGCGCTTCGCGATGCCAATGACAACACTACGACGTCTCAATGACCTCGAAAGCGACACCCTCCAAGTAGGGCAGTCTTTGCGCGTCTATGGAAACACATCGAAGAAAGAGCCACATGCGATAAGAAAAATTACCTATCGCGTTAGGTCGGGCGATTCTCTTTATTTAATTTCGCGAGCATTCCAAGTCGCGATAGCTGAGATCACTGCTTGGAACCAGATCGATCGGTCAACGCCGATTCAACCGGGACAACGCTTAACACTATTCGTCAATGCGTTAACGATATAGGGACAATGAGTGCGCTTGTAGCACGTTGTTCAAACGCCTAGATCACCGACAGCTACCGACTGACCGACGACGCCTCTAGCAGACTATTACCATACGCCTGAAACTCTCGGTTGGCCATGGACCGAGCGACTGCACGTCGCAAACCCACCTGCTCTTCTTCGCTCACCGCAGAAAAATCACCCAGATCATTTCGCTCAAGGGAAAT
>MDTC01003062.1_pt1 | contig 14533 bp, 11 predicted proteins | sample 811181 | NCBI WGS metagenome assembly MDTC01 (sample SAMN05326644, study PRJNA326480) | marine metagenome | isolation source: seawater | place: Pacific Ocean: North | collected 2011 | reverse complement strand
ATGAACATAGCGAATTCGGCAAGAGTCAATAATGAGTCGCCTCTTTCTGGATACTAGAGTAAAGCGGGGACAGTGGTTTGAAGGATATCGTCAATAAGAGTTTGAAACTCAACAATGACCTGGACAGGTATGTCGAGCAGGCATTAGAGCAAGGTCGACCTGTAAAAATAGGATGGGGTCGAGCTGGTGATGAGAGGCCAAAGGATGGGGAATTTGGAGTAATGACTCACTTGCCCGAGGGAGCTAGAGTACTATGTCTTGGGTCTCTTGGAGATTGTGTTGGAGCAGCAAATCGTGGTGGGACCTTGACCCTACGTGGGGACGTCGGTTCTATGCTCGGAGCGTTTCACCGTTCTGGAAAGACCGTTGTGGAGAAAGATGCTGGCGACAAGGTAGGATTCGGAATGAAGGGCGGGGAGATTTCCATACAGGGATCAACAGGAGATGAGTCCGGATACTCGATGACTGGGGGAATTCTTCTAGTCAGGGGACATTCAGGCGATCGCCTAGGTTGTGGAATGTCAGGGGGCTCGATAGTGGTGATGGGTTCGGTCGGTTCGGAGCCTGGGGTAGGCATGACTGGAGGTAGGGTCATAATTTCTGGAAGTTGCCCGCCTCCGCCGGACGGAGTAGAAATGAGGTCGATAAAGAAATCAGAGATTTCTGAATTCTCAAAATTTCTAGATCCAATGGGCTTGTCCCTGAATGAAGATGCTTTGGTTCTAGAGCCTACGGGAGCGTTCTCTTCAAGCGTTGAGGAGACAGAATTTTTCATTTCTGAGGGTTTTGAAAATATTTCCCTATATCCGAATGAGGACTCTTTATCAGATAATTCCCCTCTAGACCACTACACCCTTCTTGTTCAAGATGGAGCAGATTCGGGAGGTGCACTATTGAAAATACCCTGGATAATGACTTGTGAGACAACTTTGGGTTCTGAAAAGTGGAAGGGAGTAGATTCACCGGCAATAGTCAGAACAAAATCAAGAGATAGCGACTTACTATTAGTTGGAAAAAATGAGTTCTGCGATGCGATAGATCATGTCGGAAATTGTTCGGGCATTGTTTTTGACATCACAGACTTCCCAGGGCTGAATGACGCGGAAATAGAAGGAATGATTATTTCACTTCGTAGTAGAATGTCTGGAAACTCGATAATATTACTAAGGGGAAGGATTGACAGAATAGAGCGACTTTTTAGGCTCGTCATGGACTTGGAGTTGGATGGAGCAGTGGTAAAATCGGCAACTATAGGCGGGACTCGTCTAGCCTCATCACTCCCCAAGATTGGTTTATCTGCTAAGGCTATGGGAATGAGTGAAACGGGAAAATTTGTGATGATTGAGGTTTTACAACAGCCTATTGCTAAGGATCTGATAATTGCAGTAGCTTCAGGATGTACTGCATTGGTTTCGCCGTGCCCTGATAGTGACCTGAGTGCAAAGATCGACGAATTGACAGTGGGTATTCGTGAATTGATGCGAGAGATAGGAGTGGATAGGATTGAGAGGATAGGGAGAAGAAATCTCCGAGCCAATAATTTCGATACCGCTGCAATTTCTGGGCTGAGGTTGGTCGGATATGATCGCCCTCTAAAGATGTGGCTAGATCTGAGGTGAGAAAATTCCTACTCTCGAATTCAAACACTCTGTCCTCAGTTACATCCAGAATATTCACCGAGCTAGCCATGTGTCTGAGGAATGGTCCGAATGGTTGCCGGAATTAGGTTGCCCGGTAGATAGCAATAGCGATGATATCATAGAAGTCGAGGTTTTTCCGGATCGCCCTGATCTTCTCAGTCATGAGACCATTGCAAGGGCGTCCCGTTCATTCCTTTCAACTTCTGAGGTTGGAGTTGACTTGCCTGTTTCCCAGGGTGAAATCAAACTTTCAGTCTCCTCCGATCTGAAGAATATCAGACCGATAGTTATGGGAGCCGTAGTCAGGGGAGTCGACACTGGGACAAATACTGAAGAAAAAGAAGATTTTATTCAGACCCTAATGGATCACCAAGAAAAGTTACACATGACACTAGGGAGAAGAAGAGAATTTGCATCAATAGGAGTCCACGACCTAAGTACTCTGAAACCTCCATTTAGAGTCATTACCGTACCGCCTGATTTCTCTTTCATGCCACTCGCCTGCTCAGAAGAGATGACAATTGAAAGAATTCTGAAAGAGCATCCGAAAGGAGCAGAGTACTCCCACCTGATGGATGGAATGGAGCGTTTTCCTGTGATTATTGATTCTGAAGACATGGTTCTCTCATTTCCGCCGATTATCAATGGAAATCATACAACTGTTCACGAGGGGACTAAAGATTTCTTCATCGATGTTACTGGTTGGGACATTAGGTCATGTGAATCCTGCCTGCTGCTTGTATGCCTATCGATGTCAGAAAGAGGGGGCGTGGTTGAGAGTATCGAAATATCTGACTCAAATGAAGAATTTGCTCGAATACCCAATGGAGATGCGCGTAAGCACCGAGTCCCAGAGAGTCTGATTAGGAAAATTCTGGGCTTAGAGTTGGGCTCAGAAGAGTTATCTCGTTCAATAGCAAAGATGGGCGGAAGACTGGATGGAAGTCAAACGGTGACTGACGGTCCCAATGAACGTGGACGGTGGGCGGACTGCGTCGTAGGAGAGATTGAGCACATTATTTCGATGCCTCGCTGGAGGAGTGATATCATGCACCCGGTAGATGTCGTAGAGGATATTGCAATTGGCCACGGTTTCGAAAACCTACCAGAAGTTTTGTCGAGTACACACCTAGATGCGATTCCACTTGATTCATCGAATCTTGACCGGAGGTTTGGGGAAAGTATGAGATCTTGTGGGCTTCAGGAGGTGCAAAGTCTAACTCTCTCGAATGAGGTAGATCAATTCGAGATAATGAGGTGGCCACAAAAAGAGGGGTTGGCATTGATCTCCAATCCTATTACCTCGGATCACGCTATTCTGAGGCAATACATTCTGCCTTCTCTGCTAAAATTGCTTGCTGCCAATAGGCATCACGAATTACCTCAAAGAGTGTATGAATTGGGGACCGTTGTAAGAGGTTACAATAATTCTCAAAGGGGTGCTTGGACCTGTGCTGAAGTTGGTAGTGGTTTCACCGCTTCAAAGGGCATCGCACAGGCCCTGCTGCGAGACCTAGGTGCTGAAGCTGGAAGTGTGGAATTTTCACCTACCGAACCGGGACATGGACCTTGGATTACCGGCAGAGGAAGCCACATCATAGTAAAGGGAAATATCATCGGTGAATTCGGGGAAATTGCTCCCGAGGTGAGTGTTAGATTCGGAATAAAATCGCCAATTCAGGCTGGAGAAATTGACCTACAAGCGATTAGATCGGTAATACCTGACCCCGTCTCCTAATCACCCTTATCCTCTGACAAAAGCTTCATTGCGTCCAAGAATTTCTTACTCTGTAGATGGCTTTTATCATCATCCTTACTTTCTTTCTTTCCGGATTTTTTCTCATACTCAACCACGTTTTTCATGTAATTTGTTCGTGAAATAGTCGGCCTTGCCGGTTTCTTCTTTTTGAAGGGCCATATCGGTCCCATGACCTGTGAGTGACGGACGTACGAATGATGCTTTCCCCATTTCGGGTCAAAAAGCAGCATTTTTGATGACTATTGGGGTCGCTGGCGTGTTATGAGGACCCACCACATAGGGGTTGACGAGGCGGGCAGGGGGCCAGCCATTGGACCACTGGTAGTTTGTGCACTTTCGATCCCAAAGGAAGACAGGGCAATTCTGACTGAATTAGGAGTGGATGATTCGAAGAAACTTAGCAAGAAAAAGAGAGAGGCAATACACTCTGAAATAATCGCTAGTTCCAAATCTAGAGGTTGGGAGATTGGTTTGATATACTGCGAACCAGAGAGAATTGACTTGTGGATGGAATCTAGAACTCTGAATTCTCTGGAGGTATGGGCATTTTCAGAGGCGATCAAAGAGGTTTCAGATAATTCATTAGAATACAGCATTTTTCTTGATGCTTGTGATGTAGATGCAGAACGTTTTGGCAAGAATATTTCTTCTTCCTTGAGAATGGAGAAGAACGACTGGAAAATATTTTCTAAGCATCGGATGGACTCTGATGATGTAGTAACCGGGGCTGCCAGCATAATCGCCAAAGTGAACAGGGATTGGGCGATGGAAAGGCTATCTGAGGATTTAGGAATTGATCTGGGGTCAGGATATCCCGCGGATCCAAAGTCAAAGGCTGCAATCGAAGAGCTTTGTAAGGAAGAAGATCTCAATGATTGTCTCAGAAGAAAGTGGAAAAATGTCGATAGGGTATGGATGATGCATCATCGAAAGCCGATTCCATCAAGGTCCATTTCACCTAATAGCGGGGTTCAATCCGCTCTTGATGAATGGAATTAGCAAGAATGGTGAAATGTAATCATTGGCTGGTTTGATTGATAATCATGGGAGATAATGGAGATTTTGATCCCGATGATATTCAGACGGTTAGGAAATATGCATTACAGAATACCATAGAATACAATGGAGAGGGCAGGTCAGGGAGTGTCCTAGGAAGGTTATTGGCAGAAAGATCGGATCTTCGACCTCAAGCAAAGAGGCTTGTCGGCCTGATTGATAACGAAGTAGAAAGGGCAAATTTATTGGCAAAAGAGAAAGGATTGGGCGTGGTTATAGCAGATCTTGAAGATATCGATCCGGAGGCTTTGGAGAGAGAGAAGCACAAGAAAAGGGAAGGTTTGCGCGATCTGCCGGGCGATACTTCAAACGTTGTGCTTAGATTTGCGCCTAACCCAAATGGGCCCTTATCAATCGGTCATTCTAGAGGAGTAGTGATTAATTCCGGTTATGCGGAAAAATACGATGGGAAAATAGTACTAAGATTCGATGACACGGATACCAGGGTGAAACCTCCATTGCTAGAAGCGTACAGTTGGATTGAGGAAGACTTCGAGTGGTTGTCGGGAAGACGCGCTGATATTGTCATTAGAGCCAGTGGAAGAATGCCAATTTATCTCAAACAAGCGAAGAAGATGATTTCAGAGGGATATGGATATGTATGTCGGTGTGAGGCTGAAGAGTTTCGGAAATTTCGCGAAGAGAAGTTGGACTGTCCGTGCAGAGAAAAGAAGATTTCAAAGAACCTAGAAGAATGGGTGGCGATGAATTCTGGCGATTTAGTGGAAGGGGCTGCCGTAGTACGTGTAAAGACAAGTATGAGTCTAGCAAATCCTGCCCTTAGAGACTGGCCAGCACTTAGGATTCAACACTCGCCACACCCAGTAGTTGGAGAGAAATACAAAGTTTGGCCGCTGTTGGATTTCCAAAGTGCAGTGGAAGATCACATGCAGGGAGTTACACACATAATTAGAGGTAAGGACCTAATGGACAGTACTAGGAAACAGACTCTTCTGTACGAACACTTCGGTTGGACATATCCGGAGACTCTTTACTGGGGGAGGATAAAAGTTCACGAGTTTGGTGGATTCTCGACATCGGGAATGTCATCTTCAATCACAAAGGGAGAATATGAGGGTTGGGATGATCCTCGTCTACCTACTCTAAGAGCCCTGCGAAGAAGGGGTTTTGAGCCTCAATCTCTAATTTCTCTTTGGAGTGAAATTGGCCTAACTCAGAAGGATATTTCAATTTCAATGCAAACCTTAGAGGCTTTCAATTCAAAGAATATTGATGGCATTTGTGAAAGGAGATTTTTCGTTTCCGAACCAGTAAGGATTCAAATTAATGGTGAAAACATCCCCTCTGAAGCGAAGATTGCTAGGCATCCGGACGGATTAATTGCGGGAATGAGGGAATGGGTGGTGAAAAATTCCATTTTCATTCAAAATGAAGATTTAATACAGGCAAAATTGCGTTTGAAGGACTTCGCCAATATTGAAATTAATGGTTCTAATGCACAGATTGAAGGTGAAGAGAGAAGCGATAATCGACCAATCATACATTGGCTTCCTGAAGAAATATCCAGAGAAGCAAGGATGTTTGTTCCAGAAGGAGAGAGTATTAGGGAATTGGAGGGTATGATTGAAGATTTTGAATTGACGATTGGGGAAGTCTACCAGTTTGAGAGGGTCGGTTTCGCTAGGCTTGTGAAGATTAACGACGGAGTTGCAGAATTGGTCTGGCTTCACAACTAGTCGTGATGTAAACTATTGTGGGGAAGAGCACAATTTTCCCGTATTAATTGCGTCGCATTGAAGGGTACGATATGAATCAGAGTGGCGTGGACCGGTCCCGAGCAAGGCAAGTGACCATATTTTCATTGATGCTGGTAGTAGTAATTATCTCACCAATAAATGCCCAAGCTGCAGAGAGCGATGATTGCTGCGAATCTCCGGATGAGTTCAATCTGTTCCTTATTGGGGACCCGGACAGCGGACAACTGACTCCATTCGAATCGGACTTAGAGGAGAGGAAGTCTGTAGAAGTGACATCATCCGTTCTTGGAGAAGTAGAAATTGGCTCATGGATGATTGAGTGGGGAGAGGTAGGGAGTTACTCTTCTGGAACCTGGACCTTCTCGATACCATACGAGGTGTCAGACTCTGCTGGAGTGTCGGCCAATGCGACAGTAGTTGTAAAAGTCGGTGGAAACACATACGAAAGTTCCTCGCAATTACCGGCAGTCTATCTTTCTGAATCTGGAGAGGTTCAAGTAGATGTAGAAGTGCAAGATGGCCAAGTCTCGAAAAACGAGAAGATAGAGGTTATCTTTTCTGTTAGGAGTCTGATTTTCTCCAACCCTGGGAGCGAGTCGGGTATAGTTTTCTATTGGGGTTCTGAAGAGGTTGATGCTGCAATATCAATCTCATTTCCACTGGTTAACGTGGTGATTAGGGAAGCCAGCGTAAAGGGAAACCTGGTTTTCTTTCCAGTGAGGTTGACTTCTGGATTTGGTGACAAGATATGGACCGGATCAACGGGTGGCTTGATGGTTCAGAATATCGAGATCTCTGAAAGTCCGATAGTGAACTCCAATGAAGAATGGGTGGATGTGACATTTGTTTGGGAACCAAGCAGCACCAGTGGAGGGACCGTGAGAACTGACTTCCAGATTTCACTGCAGGACTCACTTGTTGTCACAGTAGACAAAATCCACGAAATTACACTTGGCCAAGATACCGGCGACAACAGCTGGTATCCCGAGGAGGAGCCTCCTCGAACTGGTGGTTCGGACCTAACGGTTGAAGTAAATTGCAAATACGACGGCAATTCAATAGAAAGAAAGACTACGATTACCCTTGATGGAGCTATGTCACAGTGGATGAGGTGGGGCCTTGACAATATTGGAAATAAGAGCCTTGGGTCGAATAGTTGGTGGAAAAATCTGAATACATTTTCAGATTCCATTGGCCAATCAGAGAAGTCAAATGCCAGAGTAGACAATACAGAACTGACTGCACTGGAGAGTCATCTGAAGGGTTCAAAGTCCGATTTGAAATCTTTTCTCTCTATTGGCCTAATGATAAATTCTGAATCCATCTTCGGAGTAGATCCTGTTGATTTTGGACCTTTAGTAGTGAGTATAGACCTAGGACCATCTAGGGCTTTCAACTCAGATGAGATTTCCATATATGTTGAGTCGAGTTACAGAGTTGAGAGAGACTCGAGACAGACTCTGATTGAGGATTTCATCAGACCTGGGGGATATGACTTTTGGGAAGAGGTTGATCTTTCATTCGAGATTCGGACGGGAATGCTATCAGGATTCGATGGGGTTAATCTGGACAATGGAGACGTCGATTATACGCATAGAAGATGGATTGTGATGGAAATCCTCACTATGGAACAGTCGGGAATAGAATCTGATACTGATTTTAGACTTGATTTTGAAGCGAAAAATGCCCTCCTATTCAGTCCTCTAATTTCGGCTATGATTTCAGTGTTCGCTCTGTGCTTGGCCTTAGGAATAGGAATGGCACTGACGAAAAGGAGGACTAGGGTCCCCAGTATGATCATGATTGGCGTATTGGGGGTTCTTTCTCTCTCAATATATTGGTTTGGTCTGCCCATGCCAATTGTCCTTGGAGTAGTCGGGTCAAGCGTGTTACTGGTTTTCCCTGCTGCCATAATTTCACCAGTGATTGAAGATAGCGATAGTCAGAGAAATTCGAAGAAGGGTGGAAGAGTGAAATGCCCGTCTTGCGGGAAAAGGAACTCAGTTGAATCTGATATTAGGCCAATAAGGATTGAATGCTCCGGGTGCAGCAGTATTCTCAGGATCGAATAGTCAAATTTGTCCTGTGGAAATAAGAGAATCTGCAACAATAGAAGCCGACTCGATTGGAGTGAAATTGTCCCAATTGGACTGAGCTATGCTGATTTGAGATGCTAGATCTGATTTCCAACCAGATCCTAGAACACAGTGCCAAAGCAATTCCTCTAATCTTGATGTTGAAGGGAGGCTGGAATTAAGAACTGGTCTAACCAAACTCTCCATGATTCTTTCACGGTTTTGCAAATCAGAATTATTCCAGAGCATAACTGCTTCCGTTATATCACTACGTTCAAGCCATGAATAATTATTGAAATCAAGATTAACTACTTCTGTGACTGGGATTACGCGGATTGATCCCTCTGCTGAAAGGTGATCCCTCAAGTAGGAGTAAACTGGATCATATGTTGTGTCTAGTGCTCCATTGATCCAATTTCCAGACAAAATCCATGGTCGCATCCTCCTAAGACGGAGACTTAGAGGATTCAGTGACATGGCAAGGGCGTGCGCCTGAGCAACTGAGGTGAGAGGACCCTTGCGGAAGTCGCCTAGCCCCCCTCTCAAACCGTCGACAATGATTGTAGAAAGCGATAGCCCAGAGGAATCATTTTTTGTCGTATCTGAGCCATCTGAGATTTGGATAAAGGGGGCATAATCGGGTCCAGAATGAGTAAATCTACGCTTGTATGGAATTCCGGCATCTAGTAAAGCGGCTTCGATTGGAGCAATGGAGAGGGCGCCTTCCAAATTTGGTTTTGAGACTAGTAGAATCGGCCTTCTCCTATTGATAGTATCGTTTGTGAAAAATTGTATTGAGTCCCGAACTGGATTAAAAATATCCTGCTCGATAAGAGGTTTCACCCCACATCGATCGGGAGCAGGTTCAAATCACTACTGATTATTCGACCATTAGTCTGAGTTGGTCTCTCTTGTATGTCCATTCTGAGTCAATCTGGTTATTTTCCCTGTAATACCTCGAAAGTCTCCTAATCTTAGATTCACAAAGTTCCAGTTGCCTCCTGTTATGGATGTCCTTAGAATTTTTAGTGAGGTGATCGATCAGGCGAAGGGCTCGCCTCATTAGACTCATCAAATCCTCTGGGAGTCCTGAAGACAGGCCTAGTCTATTCAATGTCTGGGATATTCTCTCCCCGGTTACTAGCCTAACGTCTGGAACCCCGTGTTTGTCCCTAAGTATGGTTCCGATTGAAGCGTTTGAATGTCCTTCATCTGATAACTGAACAATAATCTCCTCTATCTCTTTCTTGTCCGAGTTTGACCACTCGGGAGGCGTCTGCGAATGAGGCTTGCTGGAGCCACTAGACCCCTTACCTTTACTGTGCATCCTTGACAAATCTAAACCTCTGGCAGCCGGGCGACCTGCTCTCCCTCTTTAACCGCTACGCCAGATTAATTGAAATTCAATAATCAGAGACGGTGTCTAGATTTAGCCAGTTTGCCGGGACCTAGGGGCCATTCCCATCCAGGGGCAAGTGCTCTAGCAGAGCCTATGAGTTCTCCTTCCTGAATCACCAGAATCTCGTCTCCAACTAAAATCGAACTATCATAGTGTGCAATCATGCTTGGAAATATATCTCCAACCCAGTCTGCTCCGGGATGGATTTCCACGGACTTTAGGAGACTTAGTCTCCTCATGGTTTCGAGGCTTGCCTTGGAAAGTAAGAATCTCCCCCTTCGAGGGTCCCATTTTGCCAGTTGTATGTCATCCTTAGTAATTGTAAAGATTGGGGGCCTACCTCTAATTTGACAGTCTTCCAGCCATTCGTCCGAACCAAACTGGAATCTAGAAATTGATTTCATCTTCTCCTCTCTAACGCTGAAATCGGTTCCTCCGCCGTCATCTTCAGAAAATGAGGAGGAAATCGCTTCTTGTAGCCTTTCCAACGATTCTCCAGAACCAGCACTTGCTCCCATCCTAGTATCAATTACAACCCGATCGCCGAGAAGTAATTCGATTCCAGAATGATTCACTATTGTGGAGTAACCGACTCTTTCTACTAGTCTACCAATCATGCCCCTAATTGTAGATAGTTCATCTTCGTCCCAGTCTCCAGTTACTGGAATATCATAGTGTGAAGCAGGCCACAGATCTTCCAAATCTCTTGGAACTAGTCCTAAAGGAGCCGTCACCATTACCTCATGGGCTCGTGAATTTCCAATCGCACGTCTGAATCTAGAATGGCTTTGTGAGAGTCGATAGGGCTTCTTTGCCGAGCAAGGGAGTAAAACAAGAACTTCACATTGTCTTGAAGGTGGATCATAATACTCAGAAATTGCTTCTCTCCAATTCCTTATTGTTGCATCGTTCCTACTCTCGAAGGAGTGACAACGGAGTTTTTTCCCGGAATCCACAGAACTGCTGGACAATCCTATTTTCTTTGAAAGCTCAAATGAGAGTTGATCGTGCCTCCTCAAATGTTCTACAGAACGGGGGCTAGAAGTACTCTGTCTCTCGGCAAAATCCCTGAGTGAACTATCTCTAATTGCCGATCTAGTGGCTGAAATTGCTCGAATCCACATCTCTTTTTGCGATTCCATTGATGAGTCCTCTTTTGTTGAGTGTTCAGGCATCCTAGGACCGGTTTCAGTAAGTAGTACGCCCAAGGAAGATGCTTGTCTTGAACGGGCCATATCGAAAATGTCTACTCCCATCCAGGAGAGCAAAGCACAATTATCCGGACCTCCAATCCCCGGAGTCCAAATCAGCGAAGAAGGGAAGGTTGTCCTGATAGTCAATAGGGCCCGTTCTAACAAACCTGGGCTGCTGGACAATTGGGGAGCGTCGGTCAGTACAATTAATGACGGTTGCAGCCCAATAGTTAGAAGAGACTGATCGTGATGCAATGAGTTCCATGTTACCGGTACTAGCTCGATTCCTGACCCAAATTCGCCCGAATCTGAATCTACTAAACTTGGTGGAAGGGCCAAGCCCTGGGAAGCTTTCCAAGTATCCAGAGAATCGAATGGAAAACATAGTTTGGCACGAGTTTTTACCTCCATTGTTGAAGGAATATTGGAATTGTCCATAGAAGAGTAAAATGGTGCGACTGAAATGGGAAAATCCGGATCGCCTTCTCCAATAATTAATCCTGGGGCAAATGAAGCTGGGTCGTTCCTGTCTCCAAGGGAAAATAGTCTGGAGAACCTATCTCTCGATATCACGCTCCTACCTATTGGCCGCTCATCCATTGTCTGTCCATGGAAGCATTTCGCTTGAAGGATTCTAAGACCTAGTTGCCCTCCCAAACGTGATGCACGGGGCCAGAGTTGTAATTTCTACCTCAATTGTTGCCCTAATTTTCACATTTTCTTGTACAGGAGAAACCCAGCAAAACTCGATTTTGGAGGAGTTAGGTGATGCTCCAAGCAAGTTGTGGGATTCTGATGAAATAGGCGAACAATGGCAGATTATTTCACCAAATAATTCAACAACCTTGGGGTCTTTCTCATCGAATGACTCTGTAGATGTTTTTGCCTTGGAAATTTCTTCGACGAATTGGACGATGGTTGGATTCTGGGTCTCAGATAACGAGACAGTGAGAATTAGCATACAGAGACTGAATCAAAGCACTTGGACGATAGTTGAATTTGCCGGTGGTGATCAGGGTGAATTGGGTCTTGATCCCGGAATGCATGCAATCAGACTAGAGAGGAATGGTGACTTCGAGGGAGAGATTGCATATCGATTCACTCTGCAAAATAGGGGTTCTTTCGTGGACGAAGGGGAATTTGTCAATTTGGCATGGATGTTTACGCCGTTCTACGTAGTCGCCGGGCTATTCCTAATATTCCCGCTACTAATTGTACTATGGTGGAATAGGGGTGATCTCTTACCTTCAAAGAGAGAAGGTGAATTAGCAAAAAATGAGAAGCACGTCTTGGATGCTCTTAGAAATAGATTCTCAATCAAAGACCTGACGAAAGGCCGAGAAGAAGTTTCTGCAGCACTATCAATTCTAGGTAAAGGGTCTTGGAATTCTATTTCTGAGAATCTTGGGGCGCCCGAGATAAGGCATTTTACTGAAAATATCGACATATGCGTCTGGAGATTTGTAGATTCTGGTAGTTCACTTCTTGTTGGTGTCAGGACTGAGGCAATTGAGTGGAAAATGGCTGCAATAAGAATTTTCTCACCACTCGGTGAAGTTGCTGCGATTCAGCGAGTTGTTCCAGAAATGATTTTTCAAGATGATGAGGTTTTCTTGGGGGATCTAGAGGAGGGTTCGACGACATTGGTACAAATTGAAACTCTGGGAAATCCGCCAGCGTTCAACATTCAAGTTTCTGGATTAGTGGGCGGGAAACCGATAGCAGCGGTCCCAGTAAATTCGATAGAAATGGGAGAGGAATGATTACTCAGAGTCCACGTCTTGATCTTGCTTCGTCCCTTATCCTCTCCTCGACGGGCGGAATAAAATTCTCCAGTTCAACTCTAATTTCTTCGATTTTCTTCTTCAACTTGCGAGAAGGCTTGTTAGGCGAATGGAGCCTTAGTACGGCGGTTACGGATCCCCTTCTGGATCTAGGATGATTGTAAGGCAGACCCCTCCCGGGAATCGAAATTGTTTCTCCTGGGTTAGAACCGGGAGGCACTTTAATCCTAAGAACATCAGAATCTATGTGTGGAATCTCTATGGTAGATCCGAGAGTCAAGTCAGCGAAGTTTAGAGGAAGAGCCATGAGAAGGTCTGATCCGTCTCTTTCGAACCATGGGTGAGGTTCGACATCAATTTCTATGTATAAATCTCCGGGGCTTCCATTGAGTGATGTTGAAGCCTCTCCTTGTCCACGCATCCTAAGGCGGTTTCCAGATGTTATTCCCGGCATAATCGAGAACTTGACACGATTTGTTTGCAGGGCCCTTCCGTCGCCTCCGCAATCAGGACAGGGTTCGGAAATCAATCTTCCAGACCCACGACATGGGGCACAATCCTTTCTGACTCGTTGTCGGAATGGCCCTATCATGGAAATCTCTTCTATCCTGCCCCTTCCATCGCATGAAGGACATTGCCGTGATCCTCCATCCTTAGCGGAGCCAGAGCCATTGCAACTATCACAGCCCTTCAAGGCCTCAATTTCTATTTCATCTTCCAAGCCATCCATCGAAGCTTGAAAAGGTACTGAATGCCTTACTAATAAATCAGAACCACGTGTTCTATCTTCCTGTTGACCGCCGAAGAATTGACTAAAAATTGATTCAAAGCCTCCGCCGAAAAGATCATCGAAGCTAATATCTACCCCTTGGAATCCTCGTGATCCAAATGGGGAACCGCCAGGTCTTTCATGCCCAAAGGCATCGTAATTCCGTCTTTCTTCGGGGTTAGATAGGATTGCATAGGCCTCTTGGATTTCCTTAAATTTAGTCTCTGCTTCTGGGTTATTTGGATTCTTATCAGGATGATATTTTCTTGCAAGGGAACGGAAAGACTGCTTTATTTGGTCCTCTGAAGCTTCTTTGTCGACTCCAAGAATAACGTAATAGTCTCTCTTACTGGCCATTACGCTCCCGACCTAGGCTCCTGAAGGAGTCATATCAACCGTTCCCCAATTAAGCGATTAACGAACCGCAGGCTGAGCAATAGTTTGACTCTGGGTCATTGTACGTAGAACAACTGCCGCATAATATGGTTTTCATCTGCGTCCCTTGTGGGATTGCCCAGCTAGAGTTTTTATCGCCCACTAAAGGGTAGGAAGACTCGCTTTTCTGGAGTACTGCTTTCTTCCTTCTTTCATCCCTCCTAGACGCGGTTTTTTCTACTGAAGAAGAAATCAATTTTGAAACTCGTGAGATTAGGTTCGGTTTGTCTTCTGGGGGTTCTTCGATGGTTTCCCTTTTCTGCTCGACTCCATCGACTGAAACAGTGAATTCTGAATTATCTCCAATCTTTTGTTCGAGTTCTTGGGATTCTCGATTTATCTCACCAATCTTGCCATGCATTCTCCTTCTGGAGGTGATAGCCTTTCTACCTTTGAAATCGGAATGCGCTCTTGCTTCCAACTTCTGAATTGCTACTTCTCCCTTTTCCCAAAGGCCTCTATCCTCCAATTTGTAAGTTTTTGATAAGGCACTTATTGCCTTAGTTCGACGGAATTCGTGATCATGGACAACAGAATATCGATAAGCCATAATTACTCCAATCATTAGTGCTATTAAGTGGGCTAATATTTGCGCAGAATCATCGTTTGATAAGGCCTCACCAAGATCGGATGAGAGGGTTTTAAAAGAAAAAAGAACAATATTAGGAATTAAAAGAAGAGCAAGTGAAATCACCCCAGAACGTT
>MDTC01160321.1_pt1 | contig 14534 bp, 13 predicted proteins | sample 811181 | NCBI WGS metagenome assembly MDTC01 (sample SAMN05326644, study PRJNA326480) | marine metagenome | isolation source: seawater | place: Pacific Ocean: North | collected 2011 | reverse complement strand
GATTGTATACCAACAAATGCTGATAACGCACTTAAAATATATCTTTTTAATTTACTTTTATTTATTAAAAATTTGTTTAGCAAATATAATACCGTCTTCTCTACCATTTTGTGAGGGGTAATAATCCTTTCTTAAGCCTACTTCAGAAAAACCTTCCGATTCGTACAAATGTATCGCTATTTTATTTGACGGACGACATTCTAAGAAAATTACATTACAATTATTTTTTAAAGCATTAATATACGAGTCCTGAATCATCATTCTAGCAAGCCCATGATTTTGAAATTGTTTCTTAATAGAGATATTCATTATATGGAATTCTAGTGAGAACGCCGATGATATTGAGTATCCAACAATTTTTTCGTCGTTACATATAATTTTACATATGTATCCATTATCAATACAATCATTAAAAATATTCTGAGACCATGGAAAATTAAAATTTTCTTTTTCTATAGTAAAGACTTGCCCTATATCAGTTTTAGACATTTCAAAAATTTCAAAGTTTTTTTCTTTCTTAACGCTACTCATCTTACTTTTATTTAATTTTTAATAATTCATAGAGTTTATTTAAAGCATCGATATATGCTTTTGCTGATGCAACAACAATATCGCTATCTGCACCCAATCCATTAACAATAACATTATTTTTTTCTAGCCTTACTGTGACTTCGCCAAGAGAATCTGTTCCATCAGTAATATTATTAACAGAGTATAATCTCAACAAAGAATCACTTTTAACTATTTTTTCTATTGCTTTAAAAGTAGCATCAACTGCCCCACCGCCAGATGCAGTAGTTTTATTTTCTTTATTTTTATAAAAAATTATCACTTCGGACTCAGCTTTGTTGTTAAAGTTACTTGAAGATTGAATATTTATTAATTTAAAATATTTACTTGGTTGATCAGAATATTTACTAGATACAAGCGTATGTAAGTCATCGTCATAAATTTCATGCTTAATATCAGCTAACTTTTTAAAATTATCAAATATTTTGTTAAGATCGCTATCTTCAGTAAAATCATAACCAAGTTCGTTTAACCTGGTTTTTAATGCATTCCTACCAGAATGTTTACCAAGCACGATTTTATTATCGTCCCAACCAACATCTTGAGCTAGCATAATTTCATATGTTTCTCTATGTTTTAATACTCCGTCTTGATGAATGCCTGATTCATGTGCAAATGCATTTGCACCAACTATGGCTTTATTTGGTTGTATCGGAAACCCAGTTATACTCGAGACTAATTTAGATATTGGAACAATATGTTTAGTATTAATCTTTGTATTGCAATTAAAAAGATCTTGTCTTGTTTTCACAGTCATCACAACTTCCTCTAATGAAGCATTCCCAGCTCTTTCACCTAAGCCATTAATAGTGCACTCCACTTGTCTAGCGCCATTAATAACCCCTGATAGAGAGTTTGCAACAGCTAAGCCCAGGTCATTTTGGCAATGGGTTGAGAAAATTGCTTTATCTGAATTAGGTATATTTTCTATAAGCCTTTTAATTAACATGCCATACTCTTCTGGGATGCAGTATCCCACAGTGTCAGGTATATTGATTGTATTAGCACCAGCGTTAATGGCTTGCTCTATTATCTTACATAAAAAATCAAAATCAGACCTGCCAGCATCCTCTGATGAGAATTCAATATTATCAGTGTACCTAGTTATTCTTTTTATTGATTTCACAGCTTGACTAATCACTTCGTCTTTAGTCATATTAAGTTTTTTCTGCATATGAATTTCAGATGTAGCAATGAAAGTATGTATTCTTGAGCTTAAGGCTGGTTTAATAGCTTCGCCAGCTATATCAATATCTTTCTCAATGGCACGTGCTAAAGCACATATTGTACTTCCTTTAATGGTTGAAGCGATCTTATAAACTGCTTCAAAGTCACCTTTACTGGCGATTGGAAACCCAGCTTCAATAACGTCCACATTTAATTTTTCCAAAAGCTTAGCTATTCTTAACTTTTCAGAACTATTCATAGAAGCACCAGGGCTCTGTTCTCCATCTCTTAATGTAGTATCAAAAATTACAAGATTAGAATTATTCATTGTTTGGATTCTGATTTTTGTTTATTAAAAATTATTTTAGAAAGATAACGTATTATGAAAACTACCGGACCTGACAAAATATATACTGAGATCAAGAAAGAGGCTACTAATAATGGATTTATCATAATTAGAGTAAATAACACTATAAATACAAAAAGCCAGTAAAATTTAATTTTTTCAGAGCTCCCTACGGATTTAAAACTTAAATATGAAAATTTACTAATCATTAAAAAAGAAAGCAGTAAAACCACAATTGAAGCTTCATAAATATAAAATATAATATCAAGATTAATACTTTCAAAAAGAATAAGGAAAAGGCTAAAAAAAGCTGCAGGTACTGGGCACGGAAGCCCAATAAAAAAATCACTTTTTGATGAACTATTAAATCTCGCTAATCTTAAAGCTACAGATGAAAGATAAATAAATGAAATAATGAGGCCTAAATTTATTAAGGAATAATTAAAAATATCTACTTCATGCAAAAACCATGAATAAAGTAATACAGCAGGAGCAACGCCAGATGTGACAATATCACTTAAACTATCAAGTTGCGCTCCAAATTCACTTGTTGTTTTAGTGATTCTAGCGATTCTTCCATCTAAAGAATCTAAGAATGTTGCTACAATAATTAGTACAGCTGCTTGGTAAAAATTATTATTAAATATATAAATTAATGATAGAAAACCACAGAATAAGGATCCAATAGTCAACATATTTGGAATCAAATATATTTTATTTCTTATCATAAATTGTTATTTTGAAATTATAAAATAGATAGCCTATTACATTGCTACTAAATTAACTATTAGATACGCAAGAAAAGCGTAAACTCCCCAAAATATTAACATATGAAATAAACCACTCATTGTTTTCTCCGTTTTTTATTTAAATATATCTTAATTTTTATCTTTATCAACCAATTTATTAGCAGATATCCAGGGCATCATACTTCTTAACTTATTTCCAACTTCTTCGATAGCATGATGCTCACCTTCTTTTCTCATGCTGTTGAAATTATTGTTTCCACTCCTATATTCTTTAATATATTCATTAGCAAATTCACCACTTTGAATTTCAGCTAGTATTTTTTTCATTTCGTCTTTAGTGGAGTTATTTACGATTCTTGGCCCTCTTGTAAAGTCACCATATTCAGCTGTATTTGAGATTGAATATCGCATATTGGAAATTCCCCCTTCATACATTAAATCAACAATCAATTTTAATTCATGAAGACATTCAAAATATGCCATTTCTGGTTCATAGCCTGCATCTACAAGAGTTTCAAAACCCGCTTTAACAAGAGCAGTAGCTCCGCCGCATAGAACTGCTTGTTCTCCAAAAAGATCAGTTTCTGTTTCATCTCGAAAAGAAGTTAAGATTACTCCCGCTTTACCTCCACCGTTTGCTGATGCATATGAGAGAGCAATTGATTCACTGTCACCAGATGGATCATTTTCAATTGCAATCAAAGTTGGAACGCCGCCGCCTTTTAAGTATGTAGATCGGACTAAATGGCCAGGGCCTTTCGGAGCAATCATAATAATATTAATGCTAGGGTCTGGTTGAATAATTTTGAAATGGATATTAAAACCATGTGCAAATCCTAAAGTAGCACCAGACTTTAAATTATCTTTGATTTCACTTTCATAAACATCTGATTGATTTTCATCTGGAATGAGTAACATAACAACGTCAGACTGTTTAGTAGCATCGGCAACGTTGAGAACATTGAAACCAGCAGACTTAGCTTTTTCAATAGATTTTGATGAGTCATGAAGGCCTATTACAACTTCGACACCTGAGTCTTTTAAATTGTTTGCATGAGCATGGCCTTGTGAACCATAACCAATAATCGCAACCTTTTTATTTTTTATTAAATTTAAGTCTGCGTCTTTTTCATAAAAAACCTTCATTTTCAATCTCCATTATTATTTAATTATTATTAATCCCAACAGTTCCAGATCTAACAATTTCATACTCAATGTTACCAATGTTATGAAGAATTTCATCAATTTCTTTAGGTGATGAGCATAACTCAATTACAACGCTTGTGTTCTTTTCATAAATGTTAACACTTTTATCATTAAAAAAATTCTTACTTTTAATTTTTTGATACTCATTACTATCAAGTTTTATTAATAGAACTTGTTTTTCTATATGATCGCTAGATGTGATATCAACTACATCTAATACATCAATAATTTTTGAGAGTTGCTTAATTATTTGTTCTATTACATGGTCGTTTCCTGAGGTAACAATTGTCATTATTGAGGATGATGGATTATTTGTTGGTGCAACAGAAAGCGATTCGATATTAAAATTTCTAGCTGAAAATAAATTTGCTACCCTTGATAAGGCTCCAGATTCATTTTCTAACTTTACTGAAATAATATGTCTCATTTTAATTACTATGAGAGGATCATCTCATTGTGAGCTTTGCCTGTAGCTATCATAGGATAAACGTTTTCATTTTGGTCTGTTATAAAATCAATAAAAACACATTTGTCATTTATTTTTAATGCGTTTTTGATAGCAGATTCTACATCACTTGGTTTTTCAACTTTCACGCCAATATGACCATAACTTTGGGCAAGTTTAACAAAATCAGGTAATGCATCCATATAGGACATTGCATATCTACCCTTATAAAAAAATTCTTGCCATTGTCTAACCATTCCCATGTATCTATTATTTAAGTTAATAATTTTTATAGGTAATCCATACTGAAGACAGGTTGATAACTCTTGAATACACATTTGAATACTTGCCTCACCTGTGACACAGCAAACTAAAGAATCTGGATTTGCAATTTGAACGCCCATTGCAGATGGCAGACCAAATCCCATGGCCCCTAAGCCACCAGAATTAATCCATCTTTTGGGATACTTATACTTATATAGTTGAGCCGCCCACATTTGATGTTGCCCAACATCTGAGGTTATAAACGCTTCACCGTCTGTTACTTCATATAATTTATCTACAACAAACTGTGGTTTAATAATTTTATCGTCTTGCTTGTATGAAAATGAATTTTTTTTCCTCCATGTTTCAATTTCCTTCCACCATAAATCAATGTTTGGATGTTCAAGTTTATTATCCTTGATACTTTTTATCAAAAGACTTAATACTTTTTTTACATCTCCAATCACAGAGATGTCAACTCGAATATTTTTTGAAATTGAAGATGGGTCAATATCAATATGAATTTTTTTAGAGTTTGGACTGAACATATCCAATCTTCCTGTAATTCTATCATCGAATCTTGCACCTATTGCAATCATTAAATCACAATCATGCATAGCCATATTTGCCTCATATGAGCCGTGCATACCTAACATTTGAATAAATTGTTTATCATTTCCTGGATAAGCTCCTAAACCCATTAGCGTATTTGTTATTGGATAGCCTAAAAGTTTTGTAAACTCTGTAAGTTCATTTGAAGCGTTACTTGTAATCACACCACCCCCAGAATAAATGATTGGTTTCTTAGAAACCTTAATTGCGTCGATGATTTCTTTAATCTTATTATCTTCTATATCGACATATGGTTGGTAAGATCTAATATTTACTTCATTAGGATATTCAAATTTACATTTTTGCTCAGTGATATCTTTTGGTATGTCAACAACAACTGGGCCGGGTCTACCTGACGAAGCAATGTAAAATGCTTTTTTAATTGTCTCAGCCATTTTATTCACATCAGTGATCATAAAGTTGTGCTTTACACACGGTCTTGTAATACCAACTGTATCAACTTCTTGAAAGGCGTCATTCCCTATTAGAGCTGTTCTTACTTGACCAGTAAAAACAACAATTGGAACAGAGTCCATATAAGCGTCAGCTATGCCCGTAATCGCATTAGTTGCGCCTGGCCCAGAAGTAACTATTACAACTCCTGGTTTGTCTGACGATTTAGCATAGCCTTCTGCCGCATGAACAGCTCCTTGTTCGTGTCTTACTAATATATGATTAACGTCTGTTTGTTTATATAATTCATCATAGATATGCAATACAGCGCCGCCAGGATATCCGAATATAGTATCAACGCCTTCGGCTGCAAGACTTTTAACAAAAATTTCGGCTCCCGTTATCTCGTGGTTAGAATCTTCAGTAGATTTAGGGTTTGTGCTCATAAAAAAATTAAGATTTTTTTATTAGAAAAAAGAATTTTCCACCTTCTTCTTTTGAATCTAACAGCTCATTTCCTGTCTGCTTAGAGAAAGCTTCAAAATCTTTTACAGCTCCGGGGTCTGTTGAAATAACGTGCAAAACCTCTCCTTCGCCCATTGAAGAAAGTGATTTTTTTGCCCTTAGGATAGGTAGTGGACAATTAAGCCCACATGCATCTAATTCATGGTCAAAATCTGCCATTAAAATCTCCTTATTTTATTGTATAGCTTATTTCAAAAAAGATAAGATATAATACATTAATATTAATCAAATCACATCAAATTATAAGTAATACTTAGGACATATGAAAGTAAATATTGGTATACGAACCTTAACTATTTGTTTACTTGGATTGCTTAATTTTACTCCAAATATTTCATTTAGCCATAACATTGATCTTCCCGATTTAGGCGAAACAGCATCGCAACACATGAGTGTTTCTCAAGAAAAAAGATTGGGTGAAGTTATATATCCAATGATTTTAGGTGATCTAAGCATAATTTATGACCCAATAATAAACAATTATATACAATTTTTGGGTTCAAAACTTGTTAAATCATTAAAAGACAATAAGTTACAATATAAATTTATAGTAATTAATAATAATAGAATTAATGCTTTTGCGGCTCCTGGTGGAATAATTGTTTTGAATAGCGGCTTAATAAATGCTACTAAAAGTGAATCAGAATTAGTTGGTGTTTTAGCTCATGAAATAGCACATATCAATCTTCGTCACCATTCTCGAATGTTTTATGAAAATAAAGAATTTTCATTGACCGATACTATAACTGCCGTTGCTACATTGATTGCTGCAATGCACGACCATGCTTCCATTGGAAGTACATATTTCGTAGGACAAGCAGCAAAAGCGCAAAGAAAACTAAATATTATTAGGGAGAAAGAGGTCGAAGCAGATCTTAAAGCTTTTAGTATTATGCGCAATACGGGGTACAACCCTGGTGCAATGGTTAAATTCCTTAATAGAATTAAAGAGCAAAATATAGATCAAATCTATGAATACTTAAGCACTCATCCTATTACAGAGAACAGAATAAAGTTTTATCAAAATATTAAGAATAGGCCTGTAAAACCGTCTTTTATATACAATATAGTTAAAAAAAGAACGGCAAGCTTAACAAATTACTCCAACTTCGAAAATAAGAAAACTGAAGAAAAAATATACCAAATACTAAATAAATATAATGATAATTTTCATATTGGAGAATTTGATAAATCTTTAAATTTCTTAGAAGAGCTTGAGAAAACATTAAAAAATAATGGGAGATTGTTTGAAGAAATAAGAGTTTATATAGAGCTTCTTAAGGCAGAAATTTTTTACGAAAAAAAAGACTACAATAAAGCATTAACGATAACGTCAAATCTATATCAACTTTATCCAAATAATATATACATAAGAATAATACTTGCGGAAATTTACTATAAAAAGAAAAATTATAACCAGGTATTTAATATATTAGCAGTGCAAAATATATATGAAAAAAATATTGTAGCATCAACATTATTAAGCGCATCTGCGCACAAAAAGAACGAAATTTCATTAGGTCATGAATATAAAGCAGAAGCTGAAAAACTTAAAGGAAGGTATTTTAATGCTCTTAAATTTTATGAACTTGCCAAGAAGTATAATCTAAAAGGTAATATAGTTGATAAACGAATTGATGCAAAAATTAGACAAATACATAATTTACAATCTGCTAGAGACATATTAAAATAAGATTATGAATAGAAGATTATTTTTTAAAAAGTTTGTAAATTTTTCATTTCTCATATACACCTTATCATTTGCAAAAAATATTTTTGCATCCTGGAATGAAAAAGCATTTAATTCTGAAAACACTGATGATTCAATCAGTAAAATTTTAAATGGTGCAAAATTAGATGAAGCTACAAACGATATGCTTACTATTGACCTCCCAGATATTGCCGAAAATGGTGGAAAAGTGCCAATCAAAATTTCATCAGCAATTAAAGATACACAAGCAATACATATTTTTGTCGAGAAGAACCCGCTTCCTCTTATTTGTTCTTTTATGTTTACAAACAATTTAAAACCTTATGTTTCTACTAGAATTAAAATGCAAGAAACTTCTAACGTTATAGTTGTTGCGACATCGCCAGGGGGTAATTACAAAATTACTAAATCTGTAAACGTTGCAGCTGGAGGTTGTTAATGTCAAAAATTAGACTCAAAACCAAACTTTCTAATAACGAGATTACAGTCAAAACAATAATCTCTCATCCGATGGATACAGGAAGAAAGAAAGATGCTGAAGGCCAGATAATTCCAAAACACTTTATTAAAAAGTTATCTTGTTACCACAATAATGAATTAGTACTTGATGCTGATTGGGGAACAGGGATTTCAAAAAACCCTTATTTATCATTTATTATAAGTAATGGAGCATCGGGTGACACTGTTACTATAAAGTGGTTAGATAATTTAAATCAATCAAGTGAGCAATCTGTGACTGTATCTTAATTATAAATTATATCCACTCTCACCATGGGTATTAACATCTACTCCATCTCCGTCTTCTTCAACGCCATCAATTCTTAATCCAAAGATAGCTCTTACTACTGAAGTTATAATGATTGTTGCAATAAGTGTATACAAAGCTACAGATATAACTCCCACGAATTGGATATATGTTTGTTCACCTATAGAAGTTTCAAGGCCCAAACCTCCAAATTGTTCTGTTGCAAGTACACCTGCTAACATCGTACCAATTATGCCACCTACTCCATGGACAGCAAACACATCAAGTGAGTCATCTAAGTTTAGTTTATTTTTAATAAAACCAACTGCGATATAGCATATTACACCTGAGGAAATACCTAAAATTATTGCACCCATGGGCCCAATAAAGCCAGATGCTGGAGTCACAGTTGCAAGTCCAGCAACCATTCCTGTAATCATGCCTACAAGTCCAGGTTTACCATTTCTACTTATATCCATAAACATCCAGGTTATAGTTGCAACCGCGGCTGATATGTGGGTAACAAGCATTGCCATTGCTGCATTAGCATTTGCTCCAATAGCTGATCCAGCATTAAAGCCAAACCAACCAATCCACAGCATTGCTGCTCCAATCATTGCTAAAACAGGGCTATGAGGGGGTTGCACTTGGTTAGGAAAACCATTTCGGCTACCAAGATAATAAACAATGACTAATGCGGATACCCCTGCTGTGGTATGAACAACAAGTCCTCCAGCAAAATCAAGTACACCCATGTTAGCAAGCCATCCGCCTCCCCAAATCCAATGTGTAACAGGTGCATAAACTATTATTAGCCACAGAATTGTAATCATCATAACTGAAACAAACTTTATTCTCTCAACATATGCTCCAACAATTAAAGCTGGAGTAATAATCGCAAAAGTCATTTGAAACATTACAAAAAGAGTTTCAGGAATATCTCCGCTTAAAGAATCAAGAGATACACCATTTAAAAATAATTTATCTAAGTTACCAAAATATTCTCCATCGCCGCTAAAGGCAATTGAGTATCCACAAATGATCCATACAATAGATGCAATGCATGCTATTCCGAAACATTGTGCAAGAACTGATAAAACATTTTTAGATCTAACTAGACCGGCATAGAATAAAGCTAATCCAGGTAAAGTCATAAAAAGTACTAGTGCTGTAGACGTTAAAATCCACGCTGTTGTTGCTTCATTCATTGTTAATCTCCCATTGAATTGATAAAAATTATAATTATTTTCTTTAAGAAGTTGTTTTTCTTAATGTGATCGGCTCTAAACTATGTTGAGGAGATATTGCCCCAGCTGGACAAGCATGAACACATGCATAACATCTAATGCACTCATCCTCATCAATGTACAAAGTATTATAATATAAACCTGAAGTCATAGAAGGATCAACACGCTGAATATTTGCATATCTACCATTTTCTTTTTTATCAGATAGCGAGGCAGCTTCAATAATGCAATTATGAGTTGGTTTTACAAGCAAGCATTCATCACATAAAACGCATCGAGAATTATCAATTACTGGTGCCGGTGATCTTGCATCTTCAAATCTGTCAAAAAACATTGAAGATTCACTTACTCCAGCATCAATTAAAACTTTTACACCAGCATCAATCATTGGCGGTGGACCGCAAAAGAAAGCCTTGCAAGAGTTTTTATCAACAATACCGTTATTAAGATAATTATCTCTAAAATAATCAGTAACAAAGCCTCTTCCTCCATCCCAGCCAGAGTCATCTGGCTCTTCACTCAACACAGGAATAAACTCAAATTTGTATTTTTTGTTCCAATTAGACTTAATTTCATTCATTTCGTCGATCAAATAAAGGTCATCTTTTGTTCTTGCTCCATAGAAAAAATAACAGTCTCTTTCAACTCCTAATGCAACTGCCTCCTCGACGATTGCATTAACTGCACTCATGCCACTTCCACCAGCGATACATACCATTGTGTCATTAGAGTTATCCAAGCCAAAGTAACCCAAGGGCCCAGAGATAGTTACTTCTTCACCAACATGGTTTTTTTCTAGCCATGAGGAAAGTTCTCCACCTGGAACTTTTCTTATAAAAAAAGTATGTTCGTTTGGTTTTTCATTTTTTGGAGATTTAGCCAAAGAGTAAGCTCTTGGTTTTCTAACACCTTCAACTTTAATTGTTGCAAATTGTCCAGCCTTTCCACTAAGCGGTGAAGAATTTTTGTCACATTCAAGCACTAATTTAATTGTATCATGAGTTAAATCATCCATTGATTTAACTTTTGCAGTATTAATTTTTACCCTTGAGTTTTGAACATCTGGGTCAGGTTTTGGTAAACCATTTTTCGGATATATAAAATCTGGTGCGCTTGACATTAAAATCTCCTTATTTAAGTGCTTGTTGCTTCATTTCTTCATTAGCTTTTTCAATTTCAACTAATACAGAATAAAAAGTTGGGCTTAATCCAAAGTCGGTTAGCATTTCACTATTTAAACTATTTACGTTTAAGCCTCCTGGTGTATTACTGCCTTTAAATTGCTTTTGAGTCACGCAGACACCATCTAAAAGATCTTCAATAATAACTGCATAACAAAAAGTTTCCCCTCTATCATTAAAAAGTCTTACCAAATCGCCATCTTTAATATTTCTGTTACTTGCGTCCTCAGGACTTAATTCAACAGTTGGTCTAGACATCATAGCTTGAAGTCTTGGAACTGATTGGAATGAATCTCCAATAAAGTAGTGTGATGCACTGCTTAAAACTTGAATTGGATACTTACTCCTTAAAGGATCCTCTTGGCCTTCCACTTCAGGAACATATTCAGGGAAAGGACTTACTCCAGGATAAGCATCTGATATCGCTTCACATTTAATTTCTATCTTTTTACTTGGAGTTTCCCAGCCATTTTTCAAAAAGTCTCTTCTTTTAGAATTTGTTGAAGCTCTTGCCCATCCATTCTTAACAAGGTCTTCGTAATCAATACCTTCAGTTAAGCAATTAAATCTTTCTCCTTCGTCATTATTTGCTTCAATTAGAATGTCTTGAATAATCTCCTCATCGCTTTGTGTAAATGCGTTATCATTTGGATCAACATAATCCATTTTTTTTGCTAGCATTCTAAAAAGCTCAGTATTATTTATGCTCTCACCAAGTGGTTCAATAACCGGCCTAGCTACGCCCATAAACCAAGATCCATAAGCCCAATGACAATCAGTTCTCTCAAGGGCTGTATCTGCAGGCAAAACAATATCTGCATACATACATGAGTCAGTCCAAAAAGTTTCATGCACAGTTATAAATAAATCCTCTCTCGACATTCCCTTTCTGACGTTACCACTGTTTGGAGTACAATTAGCTATATCACTATTATAAACAAATAGAGTTTTAATCGGCGGATCAAGTTGTTCGCCATCGACCCCAATATTGTCTGCCAGCGCTCTTCCAATTTGAACCATATTTACAACCCTTTTTTCAGCTCTGCTTCCTAAATCAGGTCTTTGTAATTTAGCAAGATCAAATCTTAACCACATTTCTTCGAGTTGCCCAAATGCAACTCCACCGCATTTTTCCTCTCTCCAAGATCCATTAAAACATGGAAGGATTAAAACAGCTCTGCACATTTGTCCAGAATTTTGATGTCTGTTTAAACCATAATTTGCTCTTATATATGACTTTTTAGTTTTAGCATACATAATTGCTAAGTCCTCTATTTCTTTAGCTTTAACGCCAGTAATTCTCTCAGCTTCCTCTAAAGTGTATTTAGGTAAGATATCATTTACAAATTCTTCCCATCCATGTGTTTGATCATTTAAAAAATCAACATCATGCAGATTATTGTCAACGATCACTTTAATCATAGCGTTCGCTAAAAAAGCATCTGTTCCAGGTCGAGGCCTTATGTGGATGTCTGCCATCATTGTTGTTCTAGTAGTTCTTGGATCTATAACAACTAATTTCATTCCTCTTTCTTGTGCTTCTCTAATAAATGGAATTGAGTGAACGCCAGTGCTTACTAAATTGGCTCCCCAAAGAATCATCAATTCACATCCATCTCTAGCTGCTTCCCCAACATGAGGTCCATTTGCTAATCCATAGGTATAAAGACCAGCCCACATTGCAGCATAAATGCAAATAGATTGTTCTAATCTTGCAGCTTCCATTTTATTCCAAAATCTTTGGTCCATTGTCCAATAACCAAGCATTCCTAAAGTGCCTGAGTATGAGAATGGCTGCACAGCTTCCGTTCCATACTTGGAAATTGTTTCTTTAAAATTATCTGTTATTTGATCTAAAGCTTCGTCCCATGTAATTCGTTCAAATTTTGCTCCTGGTCCCTTAGGCCCAACTCTTTTATGAGGATACATTACTCGATTATCGTTATATACTAGGTCTAAATAATGATTCACTTTATTGCATAAATAACCTTTAGTGATAGGGTGAGATGGATCTCCTTGAACTTTTACAGCTTTACCAGTAGAGTCATCGCGAGTAACTAGCATAGAACATGTGTCAGGACAATCATGAGGACAACAAACGTGATGGATTGAGTGACCATCAGGTGCTTGAATTTTTGGTTGATAGGCAACGCTAGTTTTTTTATATGCTTTCTTTACATTTGCGTTACTTGAACTATCTTGTGAAGCCGATTTTGCTGGCATATTTCTCCTCCCTAAATTTTAATCTAAGATTATTCTTATTATTAATATAGTATATTATGAATAAAAAAATTGACAATACATATTGTTTAGACAATGGTGGGGCGTATAGGATTCGAACCTATGACCCTCGGCTTAAAAGGCCGGTGCTCTACCGGGCTGAGCTAACGCCCCAAAGTCAAATAGTATGTTATATGAACGCGAAATTTTATCACACTACTTAGCAAAATTGATACCTGAATATTTATGAAACAGGATCAAATTTTCTTATTCCATTTGGTAGTAATCTTAGATCACACATACCGCAAACAAAAGCTGCAATATATGAACAATCCTCGTATACCATTTTGTAAAGCTGAATTTTCATAGTTATTGCACTACCAAAAATTATAAAAGTTAGTGACAGCATAGAACCAATCGCAAGTGTAGACATGCCTGATACCCCTTGCCCTATAGTGCAGCCAAGTGCTAAAACACCACCTACTCCCATTAAAAAACCACCAATTATATGATTAATAAAATCATTGAAAGATGAAAACCATTCAACTCGAAATTTTTTAAATAAAATTGCGTAAGTCATTGATCCTAATATAATTCCTAATGCAGCAATTAACGAAAAATTAATAAATATACTATTAAGTCCAGTTTCAACAAATCTTATAAAAACCGCTGACGGCTGAACAAATGTTAAACTTTGAATACCGCTGGCATAGGGTTTTTGATCACCTTCCAAAAACTCAGCTTCTTCCATAAAATTTAAACCTAATTCACCAGCAGTCAAATACCACGCAATTATCACTGCTATGCCAAGGACACCTCCAGCTAACAAATTATCGTGACTTTTGTGAAAATCTCCACTTTTAAAACAAAAATATAAAATTAAAATAGCAATAAAAATTGATACGAACGGAAAAGATGTCTCATTTAAAAACCCAGCTGTAATAAGGTGATCAAAACTTTGGCTAGTATAGCCAAAAGAAGCTAAATTAATAGAAAAATTCATCATCCATGAAGTGAATAGATGAAATCCAAAATTTGTAAATATCATTAAATAAGCAGCATAACCCATTGTAATAAAAACAAATATTGATTTAATATTTCCGCCGCCTATTCTTACTAGAGTTCTGTTACCGCAGCCTGAAGCAAGGGTCAT
>MDTC01058237.1_pt1 | contig 14534 bp, 13 predicted proteins | sample 811181 | NCBI WGS metagenome assembly MDTC01 (sample SAMN05326644, study PRJNA326480) | marine metagenome | isolation source: seawater | place: Pacific Ocean: North | collected 2011 | reverse complement strand
TGTGAATGGCGAAGGAAGAAACACTCGAATTCGAGGGGGTCGCGATCGAACTCCTCCCGAATGCCACTTTCCGGGTGAAGCTGGAAAATGATCACGAGATCATTGCCCACACGGCAGGCAAGATGCGCAAGAATCGCATCCGCGTGCTGGCGGGGGACAAGGTGCTCGTCGAAATGACGCCCTATGATCTGACCAAGGGCCGGATCACCTCCCGCTTCAAGTGCCCCGCCTCGTTCTCGCCAGCGCCTCGCCCCGAAGGCTTGCGCTGCTTGCGCAGATCGGCATCGAGCCGGACCTCGTCGTCGCGGCCGACATAGACGAAACCCCGAAAAGAAACGAGCTTCCGCGTGATCACGCGGAACGTCTTGCGCGCGAGAAAGCGGAAACCGTTGCGTCAACGCATGACGACGCCTTCGTTATCGGCGCGGACACGGTCGTTGCCTGCGGAAGACGCATCCTTCCGAAACCGGAAATCGCGGCAGACGCCCGAAAGTGCCTCGAGCTTCTCTCCGGCCGTGCCCATCGCGTCTATACAGGTTTTTGTCTCGTTGCGCCGGGGCGTAAAGCGCTGCGCGTCAGCGAGACGCGCGTCACCTTCAAAAGGCTTTCGGACGAAGAGGTGGCCTTCTATCTCGCCTCCGGCGAATGGCGCGGCAAGGCGGGCGGTTATGCCATTCAGGGGCTTGCCGCGATGTTCGTTCGGTCCCTCGCCGGCTCGCATTCCGCCGTTGTCGGGCTGCCTCTCTTCGAGACTGCGGCGCTTCTTTCCGGAGCCGGTTATCCTGTGATTTCAAAGGCCTGACGCGGCCTATCATCCCGGCTGACAACAGTGTTAGGATCGACGCGTCGAGAATACGGAGAGAATTGAGGGTGAAGAGGGGGCATTCGATCGCGTGGGGGCGCGGTGGATGCAAATCAGGGTTTTTATGTCCGAAGAAGTTTTGATCAATGTCGGTCCTGGCGAGACGCGCGTTGCCATCGTCGAGGATGGACGTCCCGTGGAGCTTTTTCTCGAACGCACCATGGAAGACGACCTCAAGGCGAGGACCGGCAGGGCGGGACACTCGCTCATCGGCAATATCTTTCTTGGCCGCGTGCAGCGCGTGCTGCCCGGCATGCAGGCCGCCTTCGTGGAAGTAGGGCTGGAGCGCGCGGGCTTTCTCGGCGCGCGCGAGGCGCGCTGCCTCTGTGAGCTGACGGGTCTCGATGAGGGAACCTTGCCTCCGATCAGCGCCTGCGTTCAGGAGGGACAGGCCATTCTCGTTCAGGCGGTGAAGGACCCGATCGGCGACAAGGGCGCGCGTCTCTCAGCGAATGTCACCATTCCTGGCCGTCTTCTCGTGCTCGTGCCGAACCAGTCCGGCGTTGCGCTTTCTCGCCGCATCGAGGATGAGGCGGAGCGCGAAAGGCTGACGGCGCTTGTCGAGGAAATGGTCGAACGCTTCAACCCGATGGGCGTCACCGGTGAACCAGCGGGCTTCATCGTGCGCACGGCGGCGATCGGCGCGACCTCCGAGGACATCGCGGCCGATGCGCGCCAGCTTGCGGAAGAGTGGCGCAAGGTGCGCGAGACGGAGCGCAAGTCGAACGCGCCTTGCGTGGTCTTTCACGACCTCGATCCGGTTTCGAAGACGCTGCGCGATTGCGTCAGCGCGGAGACGGCGCGTGTCCTGATCGACGATGCCGACGCCTTCGGCGAGGCGCAGCGTTATTGCCGCCGCGCCATGCCGGAGATGCTCGACCGCGTGCAGTTGTTCAACGGGCCGGGCGATCTCTTCGCTCTCTACGATGTCGACGGCGAAATCGAGGCAGCGCTGGAGCCGCGCGCGGAACTGCCGTCCGGCGGCTGGATCACCATCGAGACGACCGAGGCGTTGACCGCGATCGACGTGAACTCGGGCCGCTACACTGCCGCGACCGGTCTTGAGGAAACCAGCGTCAAGATCAACCTCGAAGCCGTGCATGAAATCGTCTACCAGCTTCGGCTTCGCGGTACCGGCGGTCTGATCGTTATCGACTTCATTCATCTGAACGATCCGGCGAACATCGAGAAGGTGCTCACCGCGCTGAATGAAGGCTTCGCAAAGGATCGCGTGCCGACGCAGATTTCGGGCATGTCGGAATTCGGCCTTGTCGAAATGACGCGAAAGCGCGTGCGCGAGCCGCTCGACAAGCTGCTGACGGAACCCGCCTATGCAAACGGCCGCCCGCGCCGCAAGACCTGCGCGACCGTGGCGAACGACCTTCTCCGCAAGATCGCTCGCGAAGCACAGGCTGCACCTGGAAGGCCACTTCTTGCCCGCGCTTCCGCAGAGGTTGTCGACTGGCTGGAACGCGGCAACCCCTATCTCGTCGAAAGATTGCTGAGGCGCGTTGCCGCCGAAGTGAAAATCGTCGGTGAGCCTGCATTTTCGCGCGAGCGCATCGATGTCGGCGTCGTTCAGTAGGAGTGCGGGAGGCCATCGTGGCGAATGAGGGTGACAGCAAGGTCGTGAAGCTGAGGGCCCCGCGCCCCTGTCCGATTTGCGGCACGCGCTCGGCCTCGAAGTTCCATCCCTTCTGTTCCAGGCATTGCGCGGATGTGGACCTCAACCGCTGGCTCAAGGGTGCCTATGCGATCCCCGCCGTCGAGCCGCCGGATGAGTGGGACGAGGCTTCGCAAACCCGCTCCGCCGAGGAGGAGGGAGAGCGTTAACTCCCTGTTGCGATTGATGTTTGCGAGGGGGCAGGGTGCCTCTGGACAGGCCGGATTCTATCTCCTATAAACCGCGGACCTCGCCGGAGCGCCGCAGAAACCCTGCCGCTTCGGAGCTTCCGCCCAGGTAGCTCAGTTGGTAGAGCATGCGACTGAAAATCGCAGTGTCGGTGGTTCGATTCCGCCCCTGGGCACCACTCTCCTTCCATTTCCGAAGATGTTAGCCGGGGACAAGTCGCCCCGACCGTCATCGTAACGTCACGCGAACGTCACAAAGCGTTTGGCGAAGACCTGTTGCCGCTCGCGGTTCGTGGCGGTTGATGAATTAGGGTGCGCGTTTCCCGGAGCGGATTCCCGGCCGGCAAATTCCCGTTTCGATCGCGGTTAGCGATATCCCCGCAGTTGAAGCCGCGCGGGAAAGTTTATCCCCGGCTTCCATCACCTGCATCAAGCTCTGGCCGGAAGCTCATTCTTCACAAGGGAAGAAACGACATGACGAGATTTTTCGAAGCGGCCACCGCCGACGGTTCCTCGGCTGCAACGGACTGGCCGGGCGGCACGGGCACATTCTGGGTCTGGGGCGAGTTCGCCGGCGCGACGGTCACGCTGGAAGCGAGCCCCGATGGCGACAACTGGTTCGCCATCGGAGCCTCGCTCAGTTTCGGCGAGAAGGGGGTGGGGGCCTTCGCACTCGGACCCTGCAAGTTGCGGGCAGCCCTTTCCGGCGCCGGTGATGCGACGAGCGTCAGTGCGCGGCTCTAGGTTCCAGCCCGGGCTCCGGCCCGGCGCCTAGCGGCGTCCCGCGAAAGGATGCGTGCTGGACAGGCCGCCATCGACCGCGATCGCCTGTCCATTGACATAAGAGGCATCGTCGCTCGCGAGGAAAAGCGCGGCCTGCGCGATCTCGGGCGGCAGCCCGTAACGCTTCAGCGGATTGAGCTGGCCGATCTTGTCCTCCGAGCCGCGCGCCCTTGCACCCTCGAAGATGGGTTTGGTCATTCCCGTCTCGATAAGGCCGGGGCAGATCGCGTTGACGCGAACGCCAGTGCCGTAAAGCTCGTTGGCGACGGTCTGCACCAAGCTGATGACGCCGGCCTTGCTGGCGCTGTAGGGCGTGCCGCCCGCATTCGCGCGCAAGCCCGCGACGGACGCCGTGCAGATGATCGAGCCCTTGCGCTGGGCAATCATGTGCGGACTGGCATGCTTGATCGCGAGGAAGGGGCCGATGAGATTTACGGCCAGAACTTCCTTCCAGTAGTCGACGGTCTGTTCCTGCAGCGGCACCATGCCCCCGCTGATGCCCGCATTGGCGTAGAGAATGTCGACACCGCCGAATTGCGAAACGCAGTGATCGACGAAACCGCGGACGGCTTCTTCGTCGCTGACGTCGGCGGCGACGGAGGAAACCTCGCCGCCCTCCTTGCGGATCATGGCGGCGGTCTCGTCCACCGCTTCTTCCACGCGGTCTACCGCGACGACCTGCGCGCCCTCATGGGCAAAGAGAAGGGCGCTGGCCCGGCCTATGCCGCTGCCAGCGCCCGTAACGATTGCGCGCTTCCCCGACAGACGTCCCATGATGTTTCTCCCTGATTGGCTTTTCGATCAGCCGACTTTAGGGGGCGGGACGTGCCGGGAACAGACGAAAGAACTCAGAAGCCCTTGCCTTCGGTAACGGCCCACTGGACCGCACCCTGTTCGCCCTCGATCGTGCCGGAGCTGCCCACCGTGGGCGCTTCCTCGACCGGCGCCGTGCAGTTTTCCGCCGCATCGGCGACCGTCGTGCAGATCTTGTCGCCATCGACGCGCCAGGTTCCCTGCGCCTCGGAACCGTCGGCTCCCTTCACGACGATGCTCGACGCGTCGGGATAGTAGATCTTCGTCACGGCGCCATCCGGCCCGGTGAGCGTCACCGTATTGCCGACGAGGCCGGCACCCGCATTGGCGAAAGCCGCGCCCGCAAAGGCGACGGTGGAAACGGCGACGGCAAGTACAAATTTCTTCATGGATACCCTCCCAGATTATATCCGTGTCCGGAGCAGGGACTTTTCCCTTGCCCGTTAACCATGAACTCTACATGGCGTGAAGCAGCGTGCAAGGGCCGGAGGCGCGCGTTCGCCTCAACGGCGGAAGCCCGGCGGCTTCAGCAGGAAGATGATCAGCCAGATGGGAATGAGCACCATCGCACCGAGCAGGAAATGCGGAATCGCCCAGCCGATACCCTCGCGCACGAAAGCGAGAATGGCTTCCGGCGTGAAGCCGATGTCCTGAAGGACTTGCTCCGCTGTAATGTCGAACGCATTGAGGAGCGCGCCGATGGCGACCGCTCCAATGAAGAATTTCACCAGCGTCGACAAGGCGTTCTGGATCATGAAGGCGCCGCCCCGGTCCCGACGAATCACTCAACCGCAGTCTAGACGGGACGGCAGCCGGGGACAAAGGCCCGGCTGCCCATAGGGAGAAATTGGCTCGCCGGAGCCCCGGAAATCCCCCGATTTACTGCCCGAACAGCTTTTTCAGGGCGTCTTCGGGGCTCGGCTTCTTCTGTTCGGGGGCAGGCTCTTCCTGCGCGGTTCCGGCCTGATCGTCGTTCGCCGGCTGCCCCATGAGGTTCTTCAGAAGCCCCTTGCCGCCATCCTCCTTGATGGAATCGATGGTCTTCTCGATGTTTTCGCGATTCTGGATCATCGATTTCAGGTCGGGCGCGAAGCGCGGGCTCGACCAGGGGCCGGTAATGAGGATCGGAACCTCGATGCCGCTCGCTTCCTGCTGACCGCCCTGACCCTCGAGCGTCGCCGCGAGCTTCGGCTCCACGCGGTAGTCGAGCGTCTTCTTCGGCATGTTGGCCTTGCCCGCGCCGGTGACGCGGATGAGGGGAGACAGAAGCTTCAGGTCGTCATTCTTCAGAATGCCGTTGGTGATGGTGAAGGTGCCGCCGAGTTCGGAGAAGTCGGTGTCCTGCGAGCCGCCCGCCTGCCAGCCCGTGGTCGCGGCGCTCAGCACGGTGCGCGCGAGGGCGGCGAGGTTGATGCCCTTGATCTTGCCATTCGTGAATTTGATGCTGCCCCTGCCGTCGAGTGCCGACACCATATCGTGCTGGCTCTGGCCCGCGGTCGCGACGGCGATGTCGAAGGCGCTTGCGCCCTGAAGCCGGCTGAAACCCGCCGCATCGGTGAGGAACGGCTCGGCGGCGAGGCCGGAAAGCGCGAAATCGGCCTTGATCCGCGGTGTCTTCCCTGCGCCGTTCACGCTCAGCGTGCCGGAGCCCTGACCTTCATAGAGGTTGAGCTTCGAAAGGTTGGCGTTCAGCACGCCATTCGCGAGCGCGAGCTTCAATGCGCTTTCGCCGATCCTGATCTGCTGGAAGAGGATCTCGCCAGCCGAGAAAGTGAAGTTCGCATCGACCGCCTTCAGGCCGGAAAGGTCGATGGGCTCCTTGCTCCAGCCTGCATCCCCACCGGAGCCGCCGCCTTCGCCGCCGGAGCCGCCGCTCTCGCCGCCGCCGGCGAGATAGGTGTTCACGTCGATCCTGTCGACGGCGAGATTGCCATTGATCTTCGGTCTTGCGCCGCCCGTGACGACGGAGAGATCGCCCGTCGCGTTCATGCCGTCGAAGCCGATCTTCGCATCCGAGAAGCGATAGGTATTGTCTGTGCCGCTCGCCTGACCGGAGATCGAGAGCGGGCCGAAGCCTTCGCCTGCCGGCATCAGACTGCCCGCCCATGAAGCGAGCTCGCGCACCGAAGGCACATCGAGATCGACCTTGCCCGCGAAGGCGACGCCGCCGATGACCTTCAGCGTGCCTTCATAGTTCGTCTTGATCTTCGGGGCGGCGAGGGCGAGGGTCACGGGCGTTTCGCCGCCTTCCGTCAGCGCGCGCGGCCGCGCGGCATTGAGGTCGATATTGATTTCATCGCCGTTCCACACCAGCGAGCCGTCCGCGACGAAGGGTTCGTCCAGACCCGGCATGGCGAGATCGAGATTGACGCTTTCCATCGCGTAATTCGCGCCGGTCTGCGCATTGCGATAGGTCGCGCTGCCGTTCTGGATGGAAACCTCGCCGAGGCGAAGCTCGCTCACCGCCGCGCCGCCGTCTGCTGGCGCCGTTTCTTCGGCTGCGGGCGCCGCCGCGGGCGCGGAAGCCGTCTCGAACTGCCAGTTTGGCGTCCCGTCCTTGCGGACTTCGAGATGGATGATCGGATCGACCAGCACGAAGCTGTCCACCTCGACATTGCCGCTGAACAGCGGGACGAGCTTCAGCGCGGCACGCATCTCCTTCATCGACGCCATTTCCGAATCCCGCGCCCATTCGGGGTTCGAGAGGCCGACATCGCCGATGGCGATCGCGATGTTCGGGAAGAAGGAGAGCCCGATATCGCCGTCGATGCGCAGGTCGCGGCCCGTCTGGGCCTTCACCAGCTCGACCACTTTCGCCTTGTAGGTTTCCATCGGGATCAGCATCGGCACGACGATGACGACGGCAATGACGATCAGCAGCAGACCGGCGAGAATGGCGATCAGGCGGGACATGGATTCCTCCGGCTTTCGTTTTGGTCACACTGGCGGCGAATTATGGCTGCAGCATGATAATGCAGCCGGAAAGACTTCGCACATGCGGGGGCCCGCGCGATTTCGTTTCTCCCGGGGCTCCCGGGCGGCGGGACGTGCGGCTTTTGCCACAGCATGGTGAAATCGGCCGTCTCGCGGCTGCCGCAGCGTCACTTTGTGTTTGCCTCCCGCGCGAACAGGTGTAAAAAAAGTCTGAATTCAGCCGGCCGGGGCATTTCCCGGTCCTCACGGTCCAACGCTCAACAGGGGAAGCGGAATGCAAATCGTAGCAATGCCTTCATATCCGCATCTTTTCCCGGACCGCTGTTAAGCTGAACGCCGCGTCCGGGTAGTCAGCCGGGCGTTTTTCCATCCGAAAAGATATCGCCATGCCGCGCCTCGTGCGCCGCCATGCGCGCCCTTCGATGGTCCCGGTTCCAGAACAACCGGAGGCGGCGCTTTCGCGCATGTTTCCAGCATTTTTCAGGGATACCGCGAGGGCGGCACGGGCTCCGCGGTTCAATCAGATGACAGATCGCATCACCGCGCGGCGCACGGCCGCGTTTCTATGGACCCATTGGCGCCGCTTTCCCGGAGCGGCGGCGCTGCTGATATTTCTCATGCTTCTTTCGGTGGCGTTCGACGTCGCCTTCCCGCTCGTTTCGGGCAGGCTTGTCGACGCCGTTGCGCAGGCGGGCTTTCCGCCGGCGGAGGCGGATGTGGACCTCGCGGTTCTCGCGCTGCTGCTCTTTCTCGGCCAGGGCGTGGGCTTTCATGTCTCGCGCCGCCTCGCCATGCTCGTCTGGGCGGGTTTCGCCTCGCGCGTCATGCGCAACATCGTGACGGAGGCCTTCCATCGTGTTCAGCGCTATTCCGCGGAATGGCATTCGAACAGCTTTGCCGGTTCGACCGTGCGCAAGATCACGCGCGGCATGTGGGCTTATGACACGCTGGCCGACACGCTTTTCATCGGCATCTTTCCGACGATTTGCGTGCTGATCGGCGTGATCGTTTCCATTGCCTTTCACTGGCCGCTGATCGGGCTCTATGTTCTCGCAGGCATCGCCGTCTATTTCACGCTCACCATTCTCCTCGTGAAATACTACGTCGCGCCGAAAAACCCCCTGAACGTGGCAGCCGACAGCGCGATGGGCGGCGCGATCGCCGATGCGATCACCTGCAATCCGGTCGTGAAGTCCTTCGGGGCGGAGGCGCGCGAGGATATCCGCCTCTCGCGCCTGACGCTCGACTGGGCGCGCAAGGCTCGCCGCGCCTGGCGGTCGATGGATATTTCCATGCTCGCCCAGGTCGGTGTGCTGCTGGCGATGCAGGCGGGTCTGATCGGCCTCGTCATCCTCTTCTGGACGCGCGGCGAGGCGACGGCGGGCGATGTCGCCTATGCCATGACGAGCTACCTGCTCATCAACGGCTATCTGCGCGATATCGGCTTTCACATGCAGAACCTGCAGCAGGGCATGAACGAGATCGAGGATGTGATCCGCTATGCCGACACCGATCCCGAGGACCGCGCCGATGCGGGTCTGCCGGCTCTCGGTGTCGCGGGCGGCGCCATTCGCTTCGAGGATGTGCATTTCCGCTATCCGAACGGCAATGGCGCCTTCTATCGCGGCCTCTCGCTCGACATTCCGGCTGGCGCGCGTTTCGCGCTGGTCGGACAGTCGGGCAGCGGCAAGTCGACCTTCGTGAAGCTGCTTCAGCGGCTTTACGAGCCCGATGAGGGCCGCATCCTGATCGATGGCCAGGATATCGCGTCGGTGAACCGCGAGAGCCTGCGCCGGGCGATCGCGCTCGTCCCGCAAGAGCCGGTGCTCTTCCATCGCTCCATCGGCGAGAACATCGCCTATGCCAGGCCCGGCGCGACGCAGGCGGAAATCGCGGAGGCCGCGCGCCTTGCCCATGCGGACGAGTTCATTGCGCGTCTTCCGCAAGGCATGGAGACGCTGGTGGGAGAACGCGGCGTGAAGCTTTCGGGCGGCGAGCGGCAGCGCATCGCCATTGCCCGGGCTTTTCTCGCCGATGCGCCCATCCTCGTTCTCGACGAAGCGACCTCGAGCCTCGATTCGATCACGGAGAGCTATATCCAGGATGCCATAGAGCGATTGATGGAGGGGCGGACGACGATCGTCATCGCGCATCGCCTCTCGACCATTCGCCGGATGGACAGGATTCTCGTGTTCGAACGGGGCCGCATCGTGGAGGAGGGAAGCCATGCCGATCTGATGGCGCGCAAGGATGGCGTCTTCCGCCACCTGCAGGCGGTCCAGCTCTCCGCCGCGCGCAACGTGCTGGCGGAATCCGCATAAACTCGAACGGATACTTGAAGGCCTCGGGGGTGGCTCCTAATGTGCGGCACGCGCGGAAGGAGCTGCCCCCGATGACCGGAAACGACGACACACCTCTCTGGATGCCTTCGGCGGAAGCCGTTGCCGCGTCGAACATGATGGCCTTCATGGGCCTCGTGAACGAACGCCACGGCCTCTCGCTTGGCGGGTACGACGCGCTTCACGCCTGGTCGGTCGCCAATCCGGCGCTCTTCTGGGATGCCGTCTGGGATTTCGCCGGTGTGATCGGCGACAAGGGCGATGCGGTTCTCGCCGATGCGGACAGGATGCCCGGCGCGAAGTTCTTTCCGGAGGGGCGTCTCAACTTCGCCGAGAACCTTTTGCGGGAGGAGGGCGGCGAGATCGCGCTTCTCTTCAACAATGAAGGCGAGATGCGCGAGCCCGTCACGCGCGCGGGACTGCGCCGCGATGTCGCGCGCTTTGCCGCGGTGCTGAAGTCATGGGGCGTGACGGAGGGCGACCGGGTGGCCGCCTTCATGCCGAATTGCCCCGAAACGATTGTCGCCATGCTTGCCGCCGCGAGCATCGGCGCGGTCTTCTCCTCCTGCTCGCCGGACTTCGGCGTGAAGGGCGTGCTCGACCGTTTCGGCCAGATCGAGCCCAAGGTGCTCGTTGCCTGCGACGGCTATCGCTATGCGGGCAAGGTTCTGCCCGCGCATGAAAAGCTCGGCGAGATCGTTGCGGGGCTGCCTTCGCTGAAACATGTCGCCATCGTGCCTTTCATCGGCGAGGGAAAGAAGGATCTCGCGAAAGCGGAAGACTGGCTCGCGCTTCTGGAAGGTGCGCGCGAGGAAGAGCTTTCCTTCGCGCGGCTTCCCTTCGCCCACCCGCTCTACATCATGTATTCGAGCGGCACGACCGGCATTCCGAAATGCATCGTGCATTCGGCGGGCGGCACGCTTCTTCAGCATCTGAAGGAACACAGGCTTCATTGCGATATCCGCCCCGGAGAGACGCTCTTCTACTTCACGACCTGCGGCTGGATGATGTGGAACTGGCTCGTCTCGGGGCTCGCCGCGGGCGCGACGCTCGCGCTTTATGACGGCTCTCCCTTCGCGCCTTCGGAGCACGTCCTCTTCGACTATATCGATGCCGCCAAGATCGACGTCTTCGGCACCTCGGCGAAATTCATCGATGCTGTGAAGAAATCGGAACTCAAGCCGCGTGAGACGCATGATCTTTCTTCCATGCGCATGATCCTCTCCACGGGCTCGCCCCTCGTGCCGGAGAGTTTCGATTTCGTCTACGAAGATGTGAAGAAGGATGTCGCGCTCTGCTCGATCTCGGGCGGCACCGATATCGTTTCCTGCTTCGTCCTCGGCTCGCCGGTCCTTCCCGTCTGGCGCGGCGAGATACAGGCGAAGGGCCTCGGCATGGCCGTCGAGGTCTGGAATGAAGATGGACGTCCGCTCCCGCAAGGGCAGGGCGAGGCAAGCAAGGGCGAACTCGTCTGTACGCGGCCTTTCCCTTCCATGCCGGTCGGCTTCTGGAACGATCCCGACGGCGCGAAATACCGTTCGGCCTATTTCGAGCGTTTCCCGGGTGTCTGGTGTCATGGCGACTATGCCGAGGTCACGCAGCATGGCGGCATCGTCATTCACGGCCGCTCCGACGCGACGCTCAATCCCGGCGGCGTGCGCATCGGTACGGCGGAAATCTATGCGCAGGTCGAGCAGCTCCCGGAAGTGCAGGAGGCGCTTGCCATCGGCCAGGACTGGCAAGGCGATGTGCGTGTCGTGCTCTTCGTGGTGATGAAGGAGGGCGCCGCGCTCGACGAGGCGATGGAAAAGCGCATCCGCGAGCGCATCCGCTCCGGTGCATCGCCGCGCCACGTGCCCGCGAAGATCGTCGCCGTCGCCGACATTCCGCGCACCAAGTCCGGCAAGATCACCGAGCTAGCCGTGCGCGACATCGTGCATGGCCGCGAGGTGAAGAACAGGGAGGCGCTGGCCAATCCGGAAGCCCTCGCGCTCTTCCGCGATCTGCCTGCGCTTTCTTCCTAGTTCTCGGCGATAAGAAGCCGTCCGCCGAGCCCCGCCTGCGGCACATGACGTCCCTCGATCCAGGCGCGGATCATGGCGTTCACGGCTTCCGGCGCCTCCTGCTGCACCCAGTGGGAAACCTGCGGCAGGTAGCGCAAGGTGAAATCCTTCACCAGCTCGTCCGTGCCATAGGTGAGTTCCTTGCCGAGCGCGGCGTCTTCCTCGCCCCAGATCATCAGCGTCGGCACATCGACGATGGGCGGCTCCGCCCACTCCGCCGGGCGCTCGCCCCTGAAATTCGCGCGATAGTAATTGATCATCGCGGTCATCGCGCCGGGAAGCTGCGCATTCTTGCGGTAATGGTCGAGCACTTCCTCGGGAAAGCGGCTCTTGTCCACCGCCATGCCGCGAAAGGCCTCCGCGATGGCGCGTGCATTGCCCGCGAGAAAGACTTTCTCCGGCAGCCAGGGAATCTGGAAGAAGAAGATGTACCAGCTCTTCTTGAGCTGCGCCCATGTCCTGAGCGCCTTTCCCATAAGCGTCGGGTGCGGCAGGTTCATCACGATGAACCGCTCGAGCGGCCTGATCTTCTTCAGCACGAAAGTCCAGGCGATGGCACCGCCCCAGTCATGCGCGACGAGCGTTACCGGTCCCTTGATGCCGCGCGCGCGGGCGGCGTCGATCAGCCCCGCCACGTCGGCGAGCAGGTGATCCATGTGATAGGCCGCGCGCTCCTTCGGCCGCGAGGTGCCGCCATAGCCGCGCAGGTTCGGCGCCCAGGCCGTGTAGCCGAGTTCCGCGAAGAGCGGCAGCTGGGCGCGCCAGGAATACTTGCTCTCGGGGAAGCCGTGCAGCAGCAGCGCGAGCTTCTCACCCTCGCCGCACATATCGACCTCGAAGGCGAGGCCGTTCGCCTCGATATAGGCCGTGCTGATCGTCTGGCTGCTCATGTTCTCCTCTCGCCTCGAATTGACGCCGCACTATAGGCGATTCCGCCGCCGGAAAAGTCCGCAAGAGGGCATTTCCGGGCAGGGGGCCTGACAGAATGCGGCGATTTCCGTATTGTCTCGGCACAATCCGGACGAAGGGCAATCGGGGGCGGGGGCTCCGGCCCGGCCGCCACAGGGGGAATGTTTAGAATGACCACTCCGTTTACGCCGCGTCACTGGTCGTCGCGGTTCGCTTTCCTGATGGCTGCGGTGGGCAGCGCGGTAGGCCTCGGCAATGTCTGGCGCTTCCCTTATCTGGCGGGCGAAAACGGCGGCGGCGCCTTCATCCTGATCTATGCGGCAACCACGCTCGCGATTGCTCTGCCGATCCTCATTTCGGAAATCATGCTTGGACGCATGGGCAAGCAGAGCCCCATCAATGCCATGAAGACACTGGTGCGGGAGAACAAGGCCGCACGCATCTGGCTGCTGATCGGCTGGGGCGGCATTATTGGCGCCTTCATCGTGCTCTCCTATTACAGCGTGATCGGCGGCTGGGCCCTCAAATATATCGAGCTCGCGCTGACCGGAGCCTTCGCGGGAGACACGGAGGCGGCCGCGGCGGAACACTTCGCGAGTTTCGTGAGCGATGCAGGCTCGCTGGTGATCTGGCAGACGATTTTTCTCGCCCTGACGATCCTGATCGTTGCGGCTGGCGTCACTGGAGGCATCGAGCGTGCTGTCGTGATGCTCATGCCGCTGCTTTTCATCCTGCTGGCTGCCATGGCGGTTTACGCTACCACCATGCCGGGCTTCGGCGAGGCGATGCTCTTCATGTTCGCCTTCGATTTTTCGGAGGTCACACCCGATACGGTTCTCGCAGCCATAGGTCAGGGCTTTTTCTCCGTGTCGATCGCCCTTGGCGCCATGATGACCTATGGCGCCTATCTCGACGAAGATGTCTCCATCGGCCAGTCCGCCGTCTTCATCGCGGTGCTGGATACGGTGGTCGCGCTGCTCGCAGGCATCGCGATTTTTCCGCTCGTCTTCTCCTATGGGCTCGAACCGTCTTCCGGCCCCGGCCTCACCTTCATTACGCTGCCTATCGCCTTCGGCACCATCGGCGGCGGTGTCCTTATCGGGGGCGCCTTCTTCGTGCTGCTGTCGGTCGCGGCGGTCACCTCCGCCATATCGCTGCTGGAGCCGATTGTCGCCTGGGTCGAGGAGGGGACGAATATCGCGCGGAAATGGCTCGCCATCTTCATCGGCGTGCTCGCCTGGGTGGCAGGCCTCGGCACGGTCTTCTCCTTCAATCTCTGGGCGGAATTCCACCCCATGGCCCGCTTCGGCGTGATGGAGAAGATGACGCTGTTCGACGTGCTGGATTTCACCACTGCGAACCTCATCATGCCGATCGTCGGCCTCATGATCGCGCTCTTCGCTGGCTGGGTGCTGACGGGGCCGCAGGTGGCCGAGGCGCTCCATGCGGGTGACAAGCCGTGGTTCCGCCTCTGGCGCTTTGCGCTGCGCTATATCGCGCCCTTCGGCGTGGTTTCGATTTTCGTGGCTAACGTCTTGATGTAACGCGGCTTTGGCGGCCTCCCGGAATTTTGCGGGAGGCCTCTTCGCGGGCTTGTCATTCGGGCTTCGCCGAACTAAGTTCCCGGCCAGTGCGGCGGGCCCGGGAGACTTGATCCGGCCTCGCGCCGCATATTCCGTGCAGCCATAGCTCAGCTGGTTAGAGCGCTAGATTGTGGATCTAGAGGTCCCCCGTTCGAACCGGGGTGGCTGTACCATCTCCCCTTTTTGAACATCCCGATAGTCGCCCCGCCGGAGAGACCGCTTTCGAGCGACATTTCCGAGCATTTGCCGGGAAATCGAGATTGTTACCCAGGTAACAGTTTTGCCCCGGCCGGCGGCTAGCATCTGCCCCTATAACGCCCCTTCGAGGGCATCAAGGGAGGCAGCAATGAGTTCTTTGGAAGAAGCACGCCGTCTGGTCGCCAATGACGACCGCCGG
>MDTC01104057.1_pt1 | contig 14537 bp, 11 predicted proteins | sample 811181 | NCBI WGS metagenome assembly MDTC01 (sample SAMN05326644, study PRJNA326480) | marine metagenome | isolation source: seawater | place: Pacific Ocean: North | collected 2011 | reverse complement strand
TTCCAATGTAATGGTATTTTTTTCATATTATATTTTTTTGGTTTTGTTTATTAAATAATAATCCAATATGACCATTGCAGCCATTGCTTCTACAATTGGGATTGCTCTTGGAACTACACAAGCGTCATGCCTCCCCTTTCCTTTTAAAATAGTAATATTACCATTAGAATCTAAAGTGTTTTGGTCTTTCATTATTGTTGCAACAGGTTTAAAAGCTACATTAAAATAAATATCCATTCCATTACTTATTCCACCTTGAATTCCTCCAGAATTATTAGTGGTAGTTGTTTTATCTAGGTTTATTAGGTCATTATGTTGAGAACCTTTCATTTTTGTTCCTTTAAATCCACTTCCATATTCAAAACCTTTTACAGCATTTATTGAAAGCATCGCCCTCCCAAGTTCAGAGTGCAATTTATTAAATACAGGTTCACCAAGACCTATAGGTGTATTTTTAATCACACATTTTATAACTCCCCCTAAAGTATCGCCATTCTTTCTAGCATTTTTTATACTGGCAATCATTTTTTCTGAAACTTTTTTATCAGGACAACGAACTAAGCTATCTTCTATATTTGATTTATTGATAATTGTTATATTTTCTGAAATTGATATTTCTCCGATGGATGTGGTATAGGCAATAATTTCAATATCACTTAAAATTTGTTTAGCAATAGCTCCTGCAACTACCCTACATGCAGTTTCTCTCGCAGAACTTCTTCCACCTCCTCTATAGTCTCGTACACCATACTTCTCATTATATACAAGATCTGCATGACTAGGTCTAAAGGATTTCTTTAAATGATTATAATCTTTACTTTTCTGATTATTATTTTTTATAATAAATCCTATTGGCGTTCCTGTAGTTTTACCTTCAAATATTCCTGAAAGAAATTCAACTGCATCAGCTTCTTTTCTTTGTGTAACTATTTTTGATTGACCTGGTTTCCTTCTATCCATTTCGATTGATATCTTTTCAAAATCAATTTCATGTCCGGCAGGACATCCATCTATAATACCTCCAATAGCTTCGCCATGAGATTCTCCAAAAGTTGTAAGTCTAAAAATATTTCCAAAGGAATTATTCATAATAAATCAATAAAAAGTTAAAAATATACTTTATTGACAACTTCTAAAAATTATTGATAATATTTAAAATTTTGGCTTTAAATTTATGTATTAATTATCTCAAACCATGAATAAGGATTTTTCGACTGTAATTAACGAGTTAAAATCAATAATTGGAGATAAGTTTGTGATAACCAATAAATGGAGTAAGCAGCCATTTATGAATGGATGGAGATATGGTAAGGGTGATGCTTTAGCTGTCTTAAAACCTAAAACTTTGTTAGAGCTGTGGAAAATACTAAAGGTTTGTATTTCACATGATTTTATAATTATTATGCAGGCAGCAAATACAGGCCTTACAGGCGGTTCAACACCATATGGAAATGATTATGATAGGCCAATTATAATCATCAATACCCTTCTCATAGATGATATACACATTATTAACAAATCAGAACAAATTATAGCCTTTTCAGGGAGTACTTTGTACAATCTTGAAACAAAACTTAAACCTTTTAATAGAGATCCCCATTCGATAATTGGTTCAACTTCAATAGGCGCATCAATTGTTGGAGGTGTTTGTAATAATTCGGGTGGCTCACTGATTAAAAGAGGACCAGCCTACACAGAGTTAGCCTTATATGCTAAAGTTAATGACGCTGGTGAATTACAATTAATCAATGATTTAGGTATTAATTTAGGTGATAAACCTGAAGATATTTTAAGAAATCTTGAAAATCAAAACTATGATATAAATGATATTTATAATGATAAAACTAAACTAGCATCTGATAATAAATATGAAGAAGTTGTTAGGCAAATCGACTCTTCTACACCTGCAAGATTCAATTCAGATAATAGATTGCTTTATGGAGCGTCAGGAAGTGCTGGAAAAGTTGTTGTATTTGCATTAAGACTAGATACATATCCAAAACCTGATAAGACAAAAGTTTTTTATATTGGAACCAATAATCCTGATGTTTTTTGGAAACTAAGAAGAAGTATTTTATCAAAATTTAAAAATCTACCTGAGCTTGGTGATTATTTACACAGGGATTGTTATGATGCATCTAAAAAATATAGTAAGGATACTTTTCTTGTAATTGATAAATTAGGAACTAATTTTCTACCTACTCTGTTTGAACTGAAAAGAAATGTTGATATTATTGCTAGTAAATTCAAATTTTTACCTGATAAATTTTCTGATAGATTGATGCAGTTTTTAGGTTTGTTTTTCCCCAATCATTTACCAAAAAGAATGAATAGGTTTAGGGATAGATTTGAACATCATTGGATAATAGAAATGTCTGATGAAGGAATTGATGAAGCAAGAAAATATTTCGATAAATTTTTTAAGAATAATGAAGGGGATTTCTTTGAATGTGATGAAAAAGAAAGTAGAAAAGCTTTGCTCCATAGATATGTCTCAGCAAGTGCAATTGGTAGATTCTACGCATTGAATAATAAATCTGTTGGTGAAATGATGTCAATTGATGTTGCATTTCCTAGAAATGAAAAAAAATGGTTTGAAGAATTGCCAGATTATATTAATGAAAAAATTGAAATGAAACTTTATTATGGTCATTTGTTTTGTCATGTACAACATCAAAATTATATATTAAAAAAAGGGGTTGACGGAGAGAAATTAAAAAAAGAATTACTTGAAACATATAATAATAGAGGAGCTGAATATCCAGCTGAGCATAATGTAGGTCATGAATATGAAGCTAAATCATCATTGACAGTTTTCTATAAATCTCTAGACCCTACAAATTCGTTTAATCCAGGAATTGGAAAGTTGAGTAAATCTAAAGACTGGAAATAAGATTAACTGATTATTTCTAAAGGATTTGTTGTTTTCCAATTACCTCTTGTAAAATCTGGAAATTTTTGAGGCGTACCTCCATCATCTATTGATTTAGCACTTAATGGAGTTACTGCACTCCAGAAACAACCTTCATATACATTTTGATCTAATGGCTCACCATTTCTTAAGCATTCAATTATTCTGTATCTCATTATAAGATCCATTCCACCATGCCCTACGTGATTTGGTCCACCCAATTTTTGTACTAAAGAGTCTAGTCTTTTGTAAAGAGGATGATCATATTTTTCATATAAAACACTTAAATCTTCCCCTTTTACCCAAGAGTGGTGATTCTTTGTTAATCCCTTAACACCTCCTTCAAGAGCAACTCTTGTTGGAAAGCCAGCTAATATCCCCTTAGTTCCTTGAATAAGATTATGTCTAGTATAAGGTCTTGGACTAGTCTCATCCCATTGAATCATTATTGTTCTTCCAATACTTGTTTTTATAATTGAAGTATTCATATCTCCATTTTTATAATCAAGCTTATTCCATTTATGATTGGTGTCGTAGTTTTCTTTTGCATATAATTTTCTACCCAAGGCAGGAGTTGAATAAGAAATTAAAGTATTGAAATTATCATCTCCTCTCGCTAAATTCATATATTGAGCGATTGGTCCAAGACCATGTGTAGGATAAAGATTCCCCTTACCTTTTGAATAATGGTAAGTTCTCCAAGATCCAGTACCTCTCTCTTGTTGTTCCATTTGAAACCTTAACTCATGAATATAAGCCGCTTCTGCATGTAAAAAATCACCAATTATTCCCTTACGGCACATATTTAAATACATTAATTCATCTCTTCCATAATTAACATTTTCCATCATCATACAATGCTTTTTAGTCTTTTCAGATGTGTTTACAATCTCCCATAAATCCTTAAGATTAGTAGCCATTGGAACTTCAACAAAAGCATGAGCACCACTTTTCATCACCTGAATAGCCATAGGAGCATGATTGTCCCAGTTTGTAGAGATAAATACAGCATCAGGTTTAGTTTCCTTCAGCATTAGCTTCCAACTATCCTTATTGTCACAATAAATAGCTACATTTTTATGCCTATTATTACCACTCTCTTTACATATTTCCAGAGATTTATGCGCTAAATCTTTGTATAAATCACTTATACCTACAACTTCAGTTCCTTCCAATAAAGAAATTTGTTTTAAATGACCTGACCCTCTAGCCCCAACTCCTATAAAAGCTACTTTTACAGTATTTAATTTTGGAGCAGAATAGTCACCCATGTAAAAAGATTTTTTATTTAAATTTTCGTATGATTCATTAATATTTTCTGAATTTAATTTCCCTGGATTAAATCCAAGAAATAATGCAGAAGCTGAACTTAATTTTATAAAATCTTTTCTTTTCATATAAATTGTTTTTTTAGTTTTTTATAAATTTTTTCATACTGGGGAACAATATTTTGAATATTAAATTTTTTAGCTTGTTCTCTAGCGTTTTTCTTAAATTGATCCAATACCTTTTCACTAGATAAAATATACAATGAATCATTTATCATTTTATCAATATCCCCTACTTCACTTAAAAGACCAGAAAAACCATCCTTATTAACTTCTGGAATTCCACCTATTTTGGTTGATATTACTGGTACACTTGCTGCCATAGCTTCTAAAGCTGATAAACCAAAACTTTCAACTTCAGATGTTAATAGAAAAAGATCACTAAATGATAATATTTTACTAGTCTCGTTACTGTTTCCAAAAAATATAACTTTGTCTTTAATACCCATTTTTTTTACTTTTCTCTCTGCTTTGTTTTTTTCTGGTCCTTCTCCAATCATTAGAAGTTTTGAAGGAATTTTCTTATTGATTCCGTAAAAAACATCAATAACATCATCGATTCTTTTAACTTTTCTAAAATTACTTACGTGAGTTATTATTTTATTGTTTTTAGTTAGAAGATCGATTGGGAGATTTTGTTTTTTATATTTATCTAAATTGACAAAATTTGGTATAACGTTAATTTCAGTTTGAATATTGAAAAGATTTATCGTATCGTCCTTCAAGCTTTTAGAAACAGTTGTAACATAGTCAGAATTATTAATACTAAATTCAACAGCTGATTTATATGAAGGGTGACTTCCAACTAATGTAATATCTGTACCATGTAATGTTGTAAATACCGGAATACTTATACTTTCTGAATTTAACATTTGTTTTGCCATAAATGCTGCATATGCATGGGGAATGGCATAATGCACATGTAAAACATCAATATTATATTTTTTAACCATTTCGACTAGCTTTGAGGATAATGCTAATTCATATGGTGGGTAATGAAATAATGGGTAGTCAGGCACAACTACTTCATGAAAATGAACATTATTACTTAACAATTCTAATTTAACAGGTTGATTATAAGTTATAAAATGTATTTCATGACCTTTTTTTGACAATTCAACACCTAATTCAGTAGCTAAAACACCACTACCACCAAATGTTGGATAACAAACAATTCCTATTATCATAAGACTATTCTTTGATTGATTGATAAATTATCTTTTGAATTTCACTTCTAATATTCTCCTTAACAAGTAATGATTTACCAGCAGTTTCACCTGATGGATATGATCTATTAGATAAAAATACGTAAACAATATTTTTTTCTGGATCAGCCCATGTAAATGTACCAGTCCATCCAGAATGACCAAAACTATCCATAGAAACACATCCACATGTAGGTCCATCTTCTTCTAATTGTGGTTTGTCAAACCCTACACCTCTTCTATTCTCTTCATGACAATAATAGCAGTTGTTGAATAAATCTATTGTGTCAGAATTTATTATTTGCATTCCTGCATAATTTCCTCCTTGTAAATACATTTGCATTACTTTTGCAACATTAATTGAATTTCCGAATAAACCCGCATGGGCAGAAACGCCTCCAAACATAGCTGCTGCCATATCATGAACATATCCATGAACCTCTTTATATCTAAAGTATTCATCAATTTCTGTGGGTGCTATATTTTTTGTAGAATATTTTTCAGCTGGATTGTAGTTTAAATTTATTCCAAGTTTTTGGAAAAATAGATCATTGATTATCATTTCTAAATTTACATTATAGTGGTTCTCTATAAATTCTTGAATAATTAAATACGTTAAGTCACTGTATTTGTATTTTTTCTCTAATAAATCACTATCTCTAATCATATTTCTAATTGTATCTAAATAATCATATTTAAGATACATATTTGGGCTTACTTTAACAGTATTTGAGTTAGTTTCCTTTAGTAAATAGTACTTTTCTGAGGGTTTATTTTCTTTATCAAGTGTTTCTTTGTAGAAAGGAATCCAAGCCTGTAATGCTGCATGTCCTGAAAAAAGCTCTTTTAATGTTATATTTTTTTTATTTGAATTTTGGTATCTGGGAATAATCTCACCCAATCTAGTTTCTAAATTGACAATATTATCATCAATAAGATTCATTAAAATAGGAGTTGTTACAAGAATTTTGGTCAAGGATGCTAAATCATAAATTGTTTCATCATTTATTATTGAATTTTCATTATAACGAAGCTTACCAAAAGACTTGTCATATATAATTTTCGAATCTTTAGCAACTAAGATTTGTGCCCCTGGAGTCATTTCATTATTAATCGCATAATTTATTATTGAATCAATTTTTTTAAGAACATCATTATCCACACCAACAGTTTCTGGTTCAGCATAACTTAAAATATTTAATGCTTCTGTTTTTATGCCAGTTCCCTCCATGAAGTTTTTATTTATAGAAACTGGTAGTGATCCGTTTATTTCTAATGCACCGAATATCTGTTGCGCTACAATTTTTTGAAATTCAGTATTATTTTGAAAACCTATTAAAACTGAATTATATGAATCTAAATCAATTTGACTTAATGTGTAGGGGTTAGTAAATGAAACAAGTGTCTTGTTATTATGTTTTTTTAAAATCCTTAGATAATTCCTGTCAGCTTCAGAAATTTTCAAATTCATATTGTCCCATGGAGTTCTTGATAAGTAGTGTAAACTAACAATAACATTATCATAGTTTTCTAACAATCTATCTATTTCTAAATCATTTAGATCGGATGCTTTAATAGATTTCACATTACTATATTTATTGATATACTTATTAAATGCTCTTCCATTATCATTACCAATCTGAATATTAATTGTTTTGTTTAAGTTAAGGTTGAGTGGTAAATTATTTTCATTGTTTTTAATTAATACCGGTATCTCTTTGATTGAATTCATTATTGAATTTCTAACACTTGAATTATTCAGATCTTTTACAATACCGGCAGGAATTACACTGGTATATTCATGAAGACCTACTTTATACTTTGCCTTTAATATTTTCTTCACTGATCTAGACAATCTTTCTTCAGAAATATTTCCTTTATTATATGATTTTTTTATTGATTTAATTCCTTTTGAAACATCGGATGACATTAATAATATATCGTTTCCAGCTAAGAAAGCTAATAGATCTATATTTTTTTTGGAATAATCGCTCACTCCTTTCATTTCCAGTGCATCTGTAATAATTAATCCATTAAATTTCAACTTTTTTATTAATGTTTCCTCTATTATCTCTTTTGATAAAGATGAAGGTAAATTTCTTTCTTTTTCTAATGATGGAACATTTAAATGTGCAATCATAATAGCAGCTAATCCGTTATCAATTAGTTTTTTATAGGGATATAGCTCTGTATTAAATATCCTTTTCTTTTGGAAGTTAATTGTTGGTAATGTTTTATGCGAATCTTTAGAAGTATCTCCATGTCCAGGAAAATGTTTCGCTGTGGCTAAAATATTACGGCTTTGCATGCCAATAGTAAACGCAATCCCTTTTTCGGTTACATTATATTTATCTTCCCCATATGCCCTATTTCCTATTATTGGATTATTAGAATTTGTATTAATATCTACGACAGGTGCAAAATTCATATGGATTCCTAATCTTTCACATTGTTTTCCAACTTCGACACCAATTTGCTTAATAATAGAATTGTCTTTTATTGCTCCTAAGCTCATATTCCATGGAAACTTTTGAATTGAGTCCAACCTCATTCCAACACCCCATTCAGCATCCATACTTACCAAAAGAGGAGTCTTTGAAATTTGTTGAAATTTGTTTGTGAAATTAACCTGAGTTGTAGGATAACCGGTGGATAAAATAATGCCACCAATTTTATAATTATTGATTAGTTTTATAACTTCTTTTGAATTATTACTTTTTTTACTAGTTGTTTGTACAAAAAATAATTGTCCAATTTTTTCATCAAGACTAAGACTGTTATAAACACTATCTACCCATTTTATTTGATTTTGTTTATCAATACTTAAAAGAGGGTCAATACTTTGTGAATTAACAAATAAAACATTAACACATAGTAAAATTGAAAATATTTTATACTTATACATTTGTTAAAAATCTTTTATGCCAGCTTTTACGAATATCAACTTCCCAATTTTTTTCAAAATCATCAATATTTTTAACTAAATTATTAAACACTATTAACTCATCATTTATACCAATATTTTCACATATTTTTTTAAATTCATTTAGGTTAGCCGTATTGATAGCATTACCAATTTTATATTTAACATCTAACTTATCTAGTAAATTTATTTCAAATTCATCTTCAATGCTTTTGACAAAATTTATTAATGAGTCTATAGAACAACCAGAGACAAGATTAGTTTCATCTGCTGCAACAACAATGAAAGTTTTGTATTTTATAATAAAGGATGAATCAAAGCTTTTCTGATGACTTTTCCAGTTTTCTAAAAAAACACTAATCTTTTTTTTAATTGAGTTATATGTAGATTCATCTAGTTGGTCTTTTGATTGAAAAACCCAAATCCTTGATTTCTTATCTAATTTTGTAAACTCTACTAACATCTATAATTTATAAATCTTTTGCTTTTACGATAAGTTCAGCAATATCTAGAACTTCAACCTTGTTTTCATTTTCAAATGATTTTGTACCATCAGTTAACATGGTGTTGCAAAAAGGACATCCAGTTGCTACAATTTTTGCAGGATTATCTTTTATCTCTTCAGCGCGTTCAATATTAATCTCTTTATTACCTTGTTCAGCATCCTTAAACATTTGAGCTCCACCAGCACCACAACATAAAGCCTTGGATTTACATCTTTTTAATTCAGCTAATTCAGCATCAATTTTTTCTATTAATTTTCTTGGAGCATTATATTCATTATTTGCTCTTCCCAGGAAGCATGGATCATGATAGGTTATTTTTTTGCCTTTATATAATCCTCCCTCAATTGAAAATCTACCTTCTTCAAGTAACTTATTGATAAATTGAGTGTGATGAACAACTTCATAATTACCACCTAACTCTGGATATTCATTTTTAAGAGTATTGAAGCAGTGAGGACAAGTAGCTACAATTTTTTTTACATTAAATGAATTTAGTATTTCTATATTATTCATTGCTTGCATTTGAAACAGAAATTCATTTCCAGCTCTTTTAGCTGGGTCACCTGTACATGATTCATCTTTACCAAGAACAGCAAAAGATATATTTGCAGAATTTAGAATTTTTATAAATGCTTTTGTAATCTTTTTTGCTCTATCATCAAAACTACCTGCACATCCTACCCAAAATAATATTTCTGGGGATTTGCCTTCTTGTAAATACTCCTCAAACGTTTTTATATTTAGTTCACTCATCTTTAAAAACCTCAATTGTAACTTCCTTCCTTACTAAATCACTAAAAGTACCATTATATCTAGTTGCTTTAACCATATGATTATCAATCCAATGATAATTTCCACCCCTTGGTTTACCCATTAGTAATGAATGGTATTTAAATCCATGCTTGTTAAGCCAATTCTCAGTCACATTTCTATGATCTTCAACTCTTGATGTAAAGAAGCATATAAAATGACCTTCTTCATACCATTTGTTGCATATTTTAAGGGCATCTTTGAAAGGAAGGCATGTTGACATTCTTTCTGGTTCTTCATTAGGGATATCATCAGTTATTGTACCGTCAATGTCTATTAAATAATTTTTAACTCCATCTGGTAATACAGGACTTATCTTCTGACCTGACTCAACTTTTTCTTGTAAAATTTTATCTACCTCTTCTCTATTCATAATTTTTTATTCTTTCCAATTTAATCTATCCATCTGATTATATGGCCATGGAGCACCATTATTTTCAATATTATTCATCATGTTATTTAATTCATTTGGAGCCGATGATTCCTCCATAATTAGGTGTCTCCTCATATCCATAATAATAGATAAAGGATTAATACTTATAGGACATTCTTCTACACACGCATTGCATGAAGTACAAGCCCATAATTCTTCTTCAGTAATATAATCCCTAAGAAGTTTCTTACCATCATCAATAAAGCTCCCATTTTTATCAATAACTCTTCCAACTTCTTCTATTCTATCTCTTGTATCCATCATTATTTTTCTTGGGGACAATTTTTTACCGGTTATGTTAGCTGGACATGAACTTGTACACCTTCCGCATTCAGTACAAGAGTAAGCATTTAATAATTGTAGCCAGGATAAATCATTCACATCAGATGCACCAAATTTTAAATCGTCTGAAATTTCTGGAGATTCATTTGTTTTACCTAACATTATATTCACCTCATTGGTAACATGACTCATGTTATTTAATTTGCCTTTATTTGTCAATGAACCATAAAATGTATTTGGAAAAGCAAGTATTATATGTAAATGTTTTGAATAGTAGAGGTAATTGAGAAAAATAAAAATACCTATTATATGAAGCCACCAAAAGGTTCTTTCCATTACATGTAATTTATCCAATGATACATCGGAAAATAAATTATAAATCATTCCACTAATAATATTTCCATTATTCATATTTTGAAAATCTAAATCAGTTGCATTCATCAACAGAAATAAAGACATAAGTATAATTTCAAAATATAAAATTAGGTCGGCATCCATTTTTGGCCAACCTGTCATTTTATTTTCATAAAACCTCTTTATTCTTATTATGTTTCTTCTAATCCAGAATATTATAACTGAAATTAAGACAAGAATAGCAAATATTTCAAATGTTCCAATAAGGATTCCATATATTACTCCAAATGATGAAAATACTCTGTGACTACCAGTAACACCGTCAATTATTATTTCGATTAACTCAATATTTATAACAATAAACCCAATGTAAACTATGATGTGCAGAACTCCTGCTATAGGTCTTCTAACCATTTTAGATTGACCTAGAGCAATTCTAATCATATTTTTCCATCTTTGAGGATTATTAGAAATAGGTTCAGACAACCCTTTTCCTAAATTTATATTCCTTCTTAATTTGCTTAAATTCCAGATAAACGTTCCTAATGATCCAATTAGAAGAAATGTAAAAATTATGTTTGGGAGTAAATCCAATTAATTATTTTTTTTAAAATCTTTATTTTTTTTACCAAATACTGAAAAATTAATATATCTGTTGGGATTGAGTTTAATATCCTCAATTAAAATATTTAATTCTCGTGAAGCTTTTTCAAGATTTTCATAAATAGATTTATCATTGATTAATTGACCGGCAGTACCATCAGAATTAGCCAATTTTACGGAAATAATATTTAGATTATTAACCAACTCATTTAAGTTTGATGTTATTGCATTAATATCATCTGAAGAGATAGAATTAGATATTGATTTCATGTTACTACTAACAACTTTAAAATCAGTTAATGCATCTGTAATATTATTAGAATTTTGAGAAATTAATTCAGAAATTTTTTGTGAAGTTTCGGAAAGATTATTTGTTAGATTTGAAAAATCTTGAATACTGTTTTTTAACTCTTCTTTAGTTTCATCATCAAATAAAGTGTTGATGTTACCTAATACAATTTCTGCATTTTTCATAACTGCTTCAATTTGTAATTGAACTTGAGGTAAAATTTGATTAACTAATTCTGTTAATCCTGGCTTTATTGCTCCTCTTAACAGATCTCCATCAACAGCAATTGTGGAATCATTAGAATAGTCAGGAATTATTGCTATTGCTTTACCACCTATTAAACCTGTTTCGTATAATTCAGCTATACTTGTTTTTGGAAAAACAACATCATTTTCAATTACTATATCAACCAACAATTCTTTGGTGTTATTCGGATTAAAATTAATCCTTTGAACTTTACCAATTTTAAATCCATTTAGGGTTACCGGGTTTGATACTGATAAACCATCAACTTTAGCATAGTTAATTTTGAATTTTCTGTTTTTTTCAAAAAGATTAATTCCCTTTAAATAATTATATGAAAAAACACTCATCATAACACCAATGATAGCCAAAAATCCAACTTTTATTTCTTTACTATATTTCATATAAATTTTAGTTATACATAAAATTATAAATTTAAATTAAATGATTACTAATCAACATCAAATAACTTACCGTTTTCAAAACCTACTATATATGCGTTAGAAAATCCTTTTGACCTTGCGTATTTCTTCTTTTCCTTTATCTCTTCTAAATCACTTGAACTGGAGTAAAAATATTTATAGGTAGAACCTTGTTTAATTCTAGATAAATTTTTCAACCCCTTAAAATTATATGATTTTAATTCAAGCCTTCTTTTACTGGCAGAAATTTGCACCTTATAAATAATATTATTTATAGTTTTTGGTTGGTTGTCTGCAGAATAGTTTATTGCTTTTTTATAGCTTTCTATAGCTTTAAAAATGCTATTAGATATATCTATTTGACCTTTTTTAGAGTTAAGATATGCACCTTCACGCGCATTAGTCATAAATCCAGCTTCTATTAAAATGCTAGGCATATAGGTGTTATGTAAAACCCAAAAACCAGATTGTTTTACGCCTCTATTTTTTCTTTTCAGGTCTTTAGTGAAGTTATCCTGAACTAGACTTGCTAATAAAATACTTTGATCCAGGTATTCTTCTTGCATTAGAGTTATTCCAATTAAAGACTCTGGTGAATTTGGGTCAAAACCTTTGTAGTTCTTTTCAAAATCTTCTTCTAAAAAGATAACTTCATTTTCCTTTAAGGCTACATTAAAATTTGCTTTGTTAACATGTAAACCATATACAAACGTTTCTGAGCCATAAACTCTGTGATCGTGAAATGCATTACAGTGAATAGAAATAAATAAGTCAGCGTCAACATCATTGGCAATTTTCGCTCTTTGTCTTAGTGTTAAAAAAACATCTTTATCACGAGTATAAATTACCTCATTCCCTGAATTTTTAAGTTTTTTACCAAGATCTAAAGCAATATTTAAAACTATATCTTTTTCTTTAATACCGCTTTTATTAGGTCTTCCAGGGTCTTTTCCCCCATGCCCTGCATCAATTACAATTTTGAAGGGTTTTTGAGACTGTAATTCTTGAGGGTTATATAATATTAATAAAAGTGCTATAAATACCCCTTTTGCTGTTAAACTAAGGTTAAAAAAAGGGTATTTTAAACAAACTTTAATCATAAATTATGTATTATAGCCTTAAAATATACGTAAATTTATAGCTGTTTCTCGGTAATACTAATATACATTCAATAGGTTGAAAACAAACTTTTTCAGATTATTTTTATTCTTAAGTTATACATTTTTTATAAACATTATAACCTATGCAAATACTAATTATATTGAAACTGACACCATAAATAAAATTGATTCTATTAAGCCTGTAAATCAACCATTGTTGGGGAAAATTACATACGAAGCAACAGATACAACTTCAATTAGTCCGCAAGATAAAATCATAAGACTTTATAATAATGCCAAAATTACTTATCAGGATATGGAAATCACTTCTGGTATTATAATAGTTGATTATGATAAAAATGAGATATATGCAGGGAGAATTAAAGATTCAGTTGGAGAATACACTCAATTACCAATATTTAAGCAAGGGCAAGATGAAATTAGACCAGATTCTTTAAGGTTTAATATGGATACTAAAAAAGCAATAATTTTTAATTCTAGAACGGAGGAGGCTGGACTTAATATTCTTTCTGATAAGACAAAAAAAGAAAATGATTCAGTTTATTATATGGATCGAGCAAAATTTACAACATCTGCAGATATTGACAATCCTGAATATTATTTTTTATTAAGGAAAGCTAAAGTTATACCAGGTAAAAAAATAATTACTGGACCAACAAACATGTATATAGCTGATGTTCCTACTCCAATTGGATTACCATTCGCATATTTCCCAATATCTAACAAGAGAAGCTCTGGAATAATTTTTCCTTCTTTTGGGGAGCAAAATTCAAGAGGTTATTTTGTTCAAAATGGAGGATATTACCTTCCAATTAACGATAATCTAGATTTAACCCTACTGGGTGATTATTACACTAATGGGAGCTATGGTTTTAGATTAGAAAATACTTATTTATATAGGTACAGATTTAGAGGTAATTTAAGTTTTAGATTTGAAAATCTAATTCAAAGTGAAAGAGGTTTTCCCGATTACTCTAAAAGTTCAATCTATAATCTAAGATGGTCTCATAGTCAAGATTCAAAATCAAACCCAAATTCAAGATTTTCTGCGTCAGTTAATCTAGGTAGTAGTAAATATTATCAGCAATCAATAAATCAAATGAATGC
>MDTC01162767.1_pt1 | contig 14539 bp, 8 predicted proteins | sample 811181 | NCBI WGS metagenome assembly MDTC01 (sample SAMN05326644, study PRJNA326480) | marine metagenome | isolation source: seawater | place: Pacific Ocean: North | collected 2011 | reverse complement strand
ATTTAATAAACTAGTCTCAATTTTTAAATCACCAAGCCTTGATGAGGATTCAAATCAAGATACTTCTTCTGCGTTATCGATCAAAGTATCTCATCAATTAAAAGATTTTCTTGATAATGAAGTTCTTGATGGCCTTGATGTTTCATCAGATGCTTTTTGGTCTTCATTTGAAGAGATACTAGATGAATTCACTCCGAGAAATAAAGCTCTATTAGAGAGAAGGGAGGATATACAATCCCAAATCGATACTTGGCATATTGAAAGAAAAGGGGATGAACATAATCATGATGAATATAAGTCCTTTCTTATAGATATTGGCTATCTAGCTCCTAGGAGTGGAGATTTTTCAATAACTACCTCAAATGTTGATCCTGAGATAAAAACGATTGCAGGTCCTCAATTAGTCGTTCCAGTAATGAATGCAAGATTTGCCTTAAATGCAGCCAATGCTAGATGGGGAAGTTTATATGATGCCCTTTATGGTACTGATGTTATAAGCGAAGATGATGGAGCTCAAAGAGAAGGCGGTTACAACTCTGTAAGAGGGGATAAAGTAATTGCATTTGCTAAGAATTTTCTTGATGAAACAGTTCCCTTAGAGGAAGGAAGTTTTACTAACGTAATAGAATTTAATTTTGTTGATGGAAATTTACAAATGACTCTTTCTGATGGAGTTAAAGTTGGGTTAAAAGATGCTAATCAGTATATTGGCTATGTTGATAATGGAGATGATGCATTCGGTCTATTATTTAAAAACAATAATCTTCATTTTGAAATTCAAGTTGATAAAACTCATTCGATTGGTAGTACTGATCCTGCCGGAATTAAAGATGTTCTTATGGAGTCAGCCATAACAACAATCCAAGACTGTGAAGATTCTGTTGCAGCAGTTGATGGTGAAGATAAAACTATTGTTTATAGAAATTGGTTAGGTCTTATGAAAGGAGACCTTAAGGAGTCTTTTGCTAAAAATGGAACTCAAATGACTAGAGAGCTTAGTCCTGATAGACACTATAAAACAAAAGATGGTTCTGATATTTCCTTGTCAGGTAGAAGTTTAATGTTAGTAAGAAATGTAGGGCATTTAATGACAAATCCAGGAATATTAGATTCATCTGGTAATGAAGTTTTTGAAGGAATCATGGATGCTATGTTTACTATTTGTATTGCCAAGCATGATCTGAATAGCAAAAGTCTAAACAAAAATTCAAACACTGGAAGTGTCTATATAGTTAAGCCAAAAATGCATGGACCAGAAGAGGTCCAATTTACTTGTGACTTATTTGCCGCTGTTGAAAAGGCACTTAATATTCCTGCTTTAACTATAAAAATTGGAATTATGGATGAAGAAAGAAGAACAACAGTTAATTTAAAGGAATGTATTGAAGTTGCAAAGGATAGAGTTATTTTTATCAATACAGGTTTCCTAGATAGAACAGGTGATGAGATTCATACTAGTATGGAAGCAGGACCAATGATTTCAAAAGTTGATATGAAACTTCACAATTGGATTTCATCCTATGAAGACTGGAATGTAGATATTGGTCTCGAGACTGGTTTTAAGGGTAATGCACAGATAGGTAAAGGAATGTGGCCGATGCCTGATGAAATGCTTTCTATGTATAAGGTAAAAACAATGCATCCTAAAGCAGGAGCTAACTGTGCATGGGTTCCTTCCCCAACAGCTGCTTCTCTTCATGCAATTCATTATCATCAGATTCTCGTTAGTGATGAGCAAGAAAAAATAGCTAATAGAAACAAAGCAAGTCTTGATTCTATTCTTGATATACCAGTTCATAAAAATCCTAGCGAAATTTCATCTGAAGAAGTTCAAGCTGAGTTAGATAATAATTGTCAGGGTATTTTAGGGTATGTAGTTAGATGGGTAGACCAGGGAGTCGGTTGTTCAAAAGTTCCAGATATAAATAATGTTGGTCTTATGGAAGATAGAGCAACTTGTAGAATATCAAGTCAACATATAGCCAATTGGCTTCATCACGGGCTTTGCAATAAAGAGCAAGTTATTGAATCAATGAAAAAAATGGCTTTAATAGTGGATGATCAAAATAGTTCAGACGCAACCTATATCAACATGGCTCCGTCATATGATGGACTAGCTTTTGAGGCAGCCTGTAATTTAGCTATTGAAGGAAGAGTTCAACCAAGTGGTTACACAGAACCTATTCTTCATAAAACAAGATTGAAGTTTAAAGCTTAAATGAAAGCTTATTGGGTAGTAAGGTGTCATGTGACTGATCCTATTGAATTTAGTAAATATGCTGAAATGGCTGGTCCTATAATTAAAAAATATAATGGTACTTTTCTTTCAAGGGGAGGAGAGCAGATAGAGCTAGAAGGTAATGGCTATGAGAGAACCGTGCTTATTGAATTCGCAGGTCTTGAAGAAGCTAAGAATTGTTATAACTCTCCTGAATACAAAGAAGCACTTCTATATATAGAAAAATCAGCAGAAAGACTTGTAGTTATGGTTGAGGGCGTAAGTTAATTATTTATTTTTTGCTTCTGGGTTTCGTCTCTGTGTTTTTTTAAATACTTCATGAAAGGAGTTCCACCCGTTCCTGTTATTGTTGAGCCACCTCTTCCAAAAGGGTTTTCTATTTGTGATTGTTTGTGAATATAGGTAGCGGCAAATTCAAGATGCAATGCTCTAAATTTTCTTATTTCCTCCAAACATTTATTATATTCATTAATAAGTTTCTTTGATTGATGAATAAAATGCTTTGCATTTGATCTTTGTTCAACTTTTTCAATCATTAATCTATGTTCTGGAGGCATATAATCTCTCATTTCATTGAGGTAATGTCGTAAGTGATCTTTTGTATGATAAATGCCTAAAGCGCCATCTAGAAAGGGCATAATACTGCTTTGTGCGCCTGTCTCTCCTCTAAAAAATTGCGGTTTATTATCGAATTGACTTTCATATATCAGACCTTTCTTAAGATCTGGATTATCTTTTGTTCCAAAGATAAAAGGCCTCACTCTATGATAATAAATATATGGATCGCATTTCTCAGGCATCCTAGAAAATATAGAATTAACATCTCTTAATGACGTTATTATTTGTTTAAGATAAATAGAAAATGTTGCAATATCATCACTCTCTTTTAAGAATGATAATTTACTTGCTGCTGTCACTGCTCTCCCAGCAGCGTTCTCAATACATACATGAATGGTAACAAACCAATCTTCATCGACTCCACCCAGAAAATTTGTAAGTAAAGCAACATTCTCTAGAGAAATATCTTCTTTAACATTAGGCCTGTACCAATTATCTAGACAATAGCTTCCATAGCTAAGAATTGGAGGCCTACCTAAAATTTTAGCTACTTTAACCCAGGGCTTTGAAATAACTTCAGGCAAAACTTTCTCAGGTTTCCGTCCTCCCCAAATATAAGCATGCGCTATGAAACTTAGCTGAGCCATAGCTAACTTAATTTCACGAATATCATTTCCTTTAATAACACTGCCTACTGAAAGGGCATTTGAGCCAATTGAATTAATAGTTTTTTGTACTCTGCCTGTAAGAAGCAGTTTTGGTAATTGACTAGCAATCTCGCTGAGAAGGTCTAGTGACTTAGATGAACTTTTATATGACTTTAAAGGATCTTTTTGAGGCAAGAATGTTTTCATAATAGTTATATATTAAACATATATCTCATATATATATAGTATGAATATTTAAAATGAAATAAATGTAACTTTTTTTATATTAAGTGTTGACATTGGAATTTAGAAGAGTATATTTATTAGACCAACTTGATTCCGACTAAAGAACAACTGCAGACGGGAAGTAGAGAGAAAAAAGCTGGTAGAGCCCATAGGGTGAAAGCGTTTATAAGAGTCGACAATAAAAAAGAGCTTATATAACCCACCAAGAATTCAAAAGAAAGGATTCAAGGAGCTAAAGAAAATCTTACTTTAGACCCCTAAGGAACTCGAACTAAAAGAACAGAGCTAGTCTCTGTTTTTTTTCGTCTTGAATAAACACATACATTCCTGTTTAATACCTCCCTTTAATGCTTTAACATCAACAATATATGGAACATACAAGAACTAAAGTTATTTGTACTATAGGTCCGGCTACTAAAGACTTAGTCACATTAAAAAAACTATATAACAACGGCATGAATGTTGTGAGAATTAATATGTCTCATGCAACTCATAAATCTGCAAAGTCAGTTATTGAAAACATAAAGAAAATTAACAATGATCCAAAATCTAAATTTGGCCCAATTGGTATTTTATTAGATACTCAAGGCCCTGAAATTAGAACAGGTGACACTGAACATACCCTCGATCTTAAAGTAGGAGACGAAGTTACTTTAACTGTTAGAGATCAGGTTGATGTTGAAACATCCTCAATTAAAATTAATTACAAGGGATTAATTAAAAGTGTTAACCCTGGCTCAAAAATAACTGTAGACAATGGCTTAATTAACTTTGAAGTTCTATCAAAAGAAGAAGAGACACTTTTGTGTAGAGTTCTTGATGGAGGCAAGTTGGGTTCAAAACGTCACGTTAATCTTCCAGGTGTTAGGGTTAATATGCCATCAATAACCTCTCAAGATTTAGTTGATATTGATTTTGGTATTAAAAATAAAGTGGATTTTATTGCACTTTCTTTTGTAAGAGATAAAGAAGATTTAGATAAACTGCAAAAGATACTTAATAAAACTAAATCTAAAGCAAAGATTATTGCAAAAATTGAAAACCAAGAAGGCTTAGATAACATTGATGAAATATGTCAATCATCATGGGGTGTCATGGTAGCAAGGGGCGATCTTGGAATAGAAACTAGTCTGACCGATCTTCCTAATATACAAAGAAGAATTATGCATGCTTGTGGCAAATGGGGGAAGAGATCAATAGTTGCAACTCACTTGCTTGAATCAATGATTGAAAATCCTACTCCTACGAGAGCAGAGGCTAGTGATGTTGCAAATGCAATATATGAGGGTGCTGATGCGGTGATGCTTTCTGGAGAAACCAGCGTAGGAAAATATCCAATTGAGTGTGTAAAGTTTTTAAAATCTATAGCAGCTAAAACTGAAAAATTTAATACATTAGATTATGAGAAAAATCTTATTTCTAGTTCAGATTGGCAGCATATTGGAATCACAGCGAAGCATTTAGCTGAGCAAACTAATGCAGATGGGATTATTGCAATAACAAGAACCGGAGAAACAGCTAATCTTGTTTCAAATGCTAAGCCAAAAGGCTTTCCGATATATACATTTACTAATAATAAAAGTACTTATACGCAATTATCATTAATAGGATCATCAAAGCCTTATTTAATAGGTAGATTGAATAATCATGATAAAGCATTAGAAAAAGTTATCTCCATACTAAAAAAAGAGCATGATACTTCTAAAAGCTTGAAGTTTATTTTAGTGTCTGGCATTTTTTCAGAAAGCCATGCAGAAGCTATTCAAATTATTAATACTTGATAATGTTTTCTTCTTTTATGCAAAGCACTCTGTTTGATACTTTTATACAGAGTTTTCTATTAATGTTTATTGCTACTAATCCGCTATCGCTTATTCCTATTTTTGCAGGACTTACCTCAGGCCTAAATAAGCAACAAATTAAATCAATATATATAAGAGCCTCTATTGTTTCATTGTGTGTTCTTTCATCCTTTTGGTTGTTTGGAAATGCGATGCTTGATGCAATGAATATAAGCATGGATTCATTTAGAATTATCGGCGGATTATTTCTAGTTGTTATAGCTTTTCAGATGGTTTTTGAACAGAGGCAATCTAGAAGACAGCAAACTGCTGATACAGCTATTAATGATGAAACAATTAAATCTATAGCAATTTTTCCATTATCTATACCTTTGATTGCTGGCCCTGGAGCAATGGCAACCAGTCTTTTGTTATCAAAAGAATCGTACGTTAATTTCTCTGATGCATTTGTCTCATATCTTCCAATTGCTCTTGTTATAGCCATAGCATCAATATCAATGTGGTTGTCATCAATTCTATCTTCTAGATTAGGACCAACAATTCTGACAGTTATTGAAAAAATATTTGGTTTATTGCTAGGCGCTCTTGCTATAGAGTTTGTTATTGAGGGTATTCAAAACTCTTTTAATCTAGTTTAAATCCAACTATTAAATCTGAATTGAAATTAATAAATCAACCTACTTCTATACCTACTTTTTTTCTTGAACTATAAGCCTATAATTATAAAATAGAAGTTAATACACAATAATTTAAATTTTGAATAATCACGATATAGATCCAACCGAAACTACAGAATGGCTTGATGCTATAAATAGTGTTCTTGATGAAGAAGGTATTGAAAGAGCCTCTTTTTTATTGACGGCATTAGCAAAGAGACTTAATCAGGAGGGGGCTATACCTTCTTACAATTTAACTACACCATTTCAAAATTCAATTCATGCAAATGATGAGGCACAAATGCCTGGTGATCTTTTCATGGAAAGAAAAATTAGATCTTTAATAAGATGGAATGCACTTGTTATGGTTCTTCGAGCTAATAAAAGTGATGATGATTTAGGTGGTCACATTTCAACATTTTCTTCTGCCGCTACTTTATATGAGGTTGGCTTTAATTATTTTTTTAGAGGTTCTGAAGGGCAACTAGAGGATCTTATTTATTATCAAGGTCACTGCTCGCCAGGTATATATGCTCGAAGTTACCTTGAAGGTTATTTGCAAGAAGAAGATCTTGATAATTTTAGAAGAGAGGTTGAAAAGCCTGGCCTTTCATCGTATCCCCATCCTTGGCTTATGCCTGATTATTGGCAATTTCCTACAGTCTCAATGGGTCTTGGTCCTATTATGGGTATTTATCAAGCTCATATTATGAGGTACATGTCAGCAAGAAATTTAGTTCCAAGAAATGATAGAAAAGTTTGGGTTTTTTGTGGTGATGGCGAAATGGATGAGCCTGAGTCTAAGGGAGCAATTGGATTAGCCGGAAGAGAAAAATTAGAAAATTTAATATTTGTTGTTAATTGCAATCTTCAAAGATTAGATGGACCAGTTAGGGGTAATGGAAAAATAATTCAAGAACTTGAAGGTGAGTTTAGAGGTTCTGGATGGAACGTAATAAAAGTTGTTTGGGGTCGTAAATGGGACTCTATTATTTCTAAAGATAAGGAAGGGAAACTTCAAGAAATAATGGATGCAGTTGTGGATGGAGAATTACAAAACTTTAAAGCAAAAGGTGGCGCATACACTAGAGAAAAATTCTTTGCTCAAGACCCAGATGTTCTTGAAATGGTAGATGATCTAACAGATGAAGATATATACAAATTAAATAGAGGAGGGCATGACCCTTACAAAGTATATGCAGCCTATCATAAAGCTACGAACTCTAAAGGAGCCCCTACTGTCATTTTAGCTCTAACCACAAAAGGTTACGGCACAGGCTCAAGGGAAGCTGATAACACAACCCATCAAGTTAAAAAATTATCTCTTGAAAATATAAAATCTTTTAGAGATACCTTTGATATTCCAGTAAATGATTCTGAAATTGAGAAACTACCATATGTTCGACCTGCTGCTGATTCACCAGAGATTCAATATCTTAACAAAACACGTGAATCTTTAGGGGGCCCAATTCCAAGAAGAAGAAATAAATCGAAAATTCTTAACAACCCTAACGATAAAGTCTTTTCGAAGCTTTATGAAAGTTCTAAGGATAGAAAAGTTTCAACAACCATGGCAGCTGTAAGAATAATTACTGAATTACTTAAAGATAAGGATATAGGTGAAAGAATAGTTCCAATAGTTCCTGATGAAGCAAGAACCTTTGGGATGGAATCTTTATTTAGACAAGTTGGGATATATTCATCTGCAGGACAAAAATATGAGCCTGAAGATGCTGATAAAGTGATGTGGTACAAAGAATCAAAAGATGGCGTCATGTTAGAAGAAGGTATTACAGAAGCAGGAGCCTTTTCTGCATGGTCTGCACTTGCAACAACTTACTCTAGTTATGATTTTCCAATGATCCCTTTTTATCTCTTTTATTCAATGTTTGGATTCCAAAGAATTCATGATCTTGCATGGGCTGCAGGTGATGCGCAGGCAAAAGGTTTCTTAATTGGAGCAACATCGGGAAGAACTACTCTCAATGGAGAGGGTTTACAGCATCAAGATGGACATAGCCATATTCTTTCTTCAACTATTCCAAATTGTCGATCTTATGATCCAGCTTATGCATACGAAGTTGCAGTAATAATTAAGGATGGCATTCAAAAAATGTATGTTGATCAAGAGAACTATTTCTATTACATCACAACTACTAATGAAAATTATTCTCAACCAGAAATGCCAAAAAACTCTGAAAAAGGAATTATAAAAGGAATGTATAAAGTTGTTGATACAGAAAAACCTTCAATACGCTTAATTGGCTCCGGTGCAATCTTAAGAGAGTCAATTAAAGCAAATGAAATTCTTAGTAAATATAAAATTCATTCAGAAGTGTGGAGTGTTACTAGTTTCAATCTTCTTAGAAAAGATGGAATGGAAACTGAAAGATTTAACCAGCTTAATCCTGATAAAGAGAAGGATACCTATGTAGAAGAATGTTTTGATAATAAAGATATTCCTGTAGTAGCATCTACAGACTATATGAGAGCCTATGCAGAGCAAATAAGACCTTATATAAAAGGTGAATACTCTGTATTAGGGACTGACGGCTATGGCAGGAGTGATTCACGTGAAATGCTAAGAGATTTCTTTGAAATAAATTCAAATAATATTGTTAGGGTGAGCGCATATTCACTTTATAAAAGTAAGGTTATTGATAAGAAACTTTTAACAAAAATATACGCTGATATGGGTGTAGATTCCTCCAAACCTAATCCTTGGGAAATTTAATGCCAGGACTAACTACAGTTAATATTCCTGACTTAGGTGAAGTTGAAGAAGTTGAAGTTATTGAAATTTGCGCCGAGATTGGGCAACCAGTTGGTTCTGAAGATTCTATAATAATACTAGAGACAGATAAGGCTGCAATGGAAATTCCAGCATCTCTTAATGGAGTCGTGAAGTCCATCCTCGTAAAGGAAGGAGATATAGTTAAAGAAGGAGTACCATTTCTTGAGATAGAAGTTGAAACTTCACCAAATCCTTCAGAACAAAAAAATATTAAAGATGATGTTGTCGAAATTTCTCAACCAGAAGTCACTGAAACTAAGTTAAAGACTAAAGAAAGGCAAGTAACGAAAAATATAGAATATTCCTCTAGTTCATCTGTCCATTCAGGTCCCGCTACTAGAAAATTAGCAAGAGAATTTGGAATTAATCTGTCAGAGGTTAACGGTTCAGGACCGAAAGGAAGAATTTTAAAAGAAGATTTGCACACATATGTTTCGAACAAACTGAAAAGTTCTACGCAAGAAAGTATTCAGTCAACTCAACCAGATATAGATTTTTCAAAATGGGGTGAGATTCAAATTGAAAAATTATCAAAATTTCAGAAAACATCCTTAAAGAATTTACATAACTCCTGGATTAGTATCCCCCATGTTACTCAGCATGATGATGCTGATATAACTGAGTTACTATCCTTACGAAATAAATTAAATAAAGAGCATGAGCTCAAAATATCACCTTTAGCATTTATTATTAAGGCAACTGTAGAGACATTAAAACTTTATCCACTAATGAATACTTCCTTGAATAAGGCTTTAGATGAACTAGTGCAAAAAAATTACTTTAATATAGGTATTGCCATTGATACTCCAGATGGATTGATAGTGCCTAATATAAAAAATGTTGATTCAAAATCAATATTTCAAATCTCTAATGAAGTTAATGAGCTTGCATCTTTAGCTAAGACAAGAAAGCTTAAAGTAGAACAATTAAAAGGTGCTACATTTACGATATCGTCTCTAAGTGGAATTGGAGGAAAATATTTTACTCCTATAATAAATCCGCCTGAGGTTGGTATTCTTGGGTTATCAAAAACGTATGATAGTTTATCTATGATAGATGAAAATATTATTACCTTAAAACAGTTACCTATATCATTGTCATATGATCATAGAGTTATAAATGGTGCATATGCTGCTAAATTTATTATGGAGTTAGGAAATCAACTTAAACAAATAGATCTTTTTATAAGAACCTTTAAAGAATCTTAAAATTAAAGTTGATACAATAGATAAATTTTTAATTAGGGGATAAAAATGTTTAACACTTTAGACTGGGTAATAGTTGGGCTCTACTGTATTGGTATTATCGGATTAGCTACTTACGTTTCAAGAACAAAGGCTGGCGAAGAGCGAAGTGCTGAAGATTATTTTCTTGCTGGAAGATCACTGCCTTGGTGGGCTATAGGAGCATCTTTGATTGCAGCAAACATATCAGCTGAACAAATTATTGGTATGTCTGGTCAAGGATTTGTTGTTGGAATGGCAATAGCAGTTTGGGAACTTACTGCAGCTATTGCATTGATAGTGATGGCTAAATTCTTTCTACCTTTATTCTTAGAAAAAAGAATCTATACAATGCCTCAATTTCTTGAGCAGCGTTTTGATAAACGTGTAAGTTTGGTTTTATCTTTTTTTTGGTTAATAGTTTATATATTTGTTAATTTAACTGCTGTGTTGTGGCTTGGGTCTTTAGCAATAAATACATTAACAGGATTGTCATTAGTCAATGGATTAATTCTTCTGGCACTTTTATCCTTGGCTTATTCTCTATCTGGAGGATTAAAAGCCGTTGCGATGACAGATATTGTTCAGGTTGTGCTTTTAATATTTGGTGGGCTTGCAGTTTCATATATAGCTTTAAATAAAATATCAGATGGACAGGGTATTTTTGATGGACTTGGTATTGTTTTTGCAGCTATGCCTGAAAAATTTGATATGATTCTATCCCCTGATAATCCTTCCTATAACAACTTACCTGGCATATGGATCCTAATAGGTGCAGGTGTTTGGATTGGTCACTTTGCTTACTGGGGATTTAATCAGTACATTACTCAAAGAGCTTTAGGAGCCAAATCTATTCGTGAAGCTCAAAAAGGTGTAATGTTTGCAGCATACTTAAAGCTTTTAATGCCTTTGGTGATTGTTCTTCCAGGAATTTGTGCAGCAATGCTGTTTCCTGTCTTAGAAAAATCAGATCAGGCATATCCTACTATGATGTCTTTATTACCAAATGGACTTTTAGGGCTTACTTTTGCTGCACTTATTGCAGCTATTGTCTCTTCACTAGCTTCCATGACAAATAGCATTAGTACTATATTTACAATGGATGTTTATAGAACATTTGTACATGATGCCTCTCAGGCTAAATTAATAATGATTGGAAGATCAGCAGTTGTTGCATCTTTGCTAATAGCCGTGATTCTTGCAAAACCATTATTGGGAAGTTCTGATGAAATTTTTCAATACATCCAAAACTTTACAGGTATGTTTACACCAGGAATCTTAGTTATTTTTCTTGTTGCATTATTTTGGAAGAAAGCCACATCAATGTCAGTCCTAATCGCTGCAATATTATCAGTCTTTATGTCTTTCTCTATAGGTACATTGTTTCCAGAATTTCCTTACATTCATAGAATGGGAGTTGTATTTTTTGCTTCAGGCCTTGGTTGTTATTTAACAACTTTATGTCAAGGTTATCTTGATCAAGAAAAGGCAATAGATATTAATGGAATTGATTTTAGTACATCGAAGGCCTTCAATATTAATACTGTAGTAGTAGTTTCTGTTCTAGTATTGATATATGGATTTTTTTATTAAAACTTAGTTTATTTGGAATTCATATATGAATAAATTTTTATTTATACTCTTAACATTGTTGATAGTAAGTTGTGATGTTGATAATTCTCAAGAAGATAAAAGATATTCAGAAAAGTCAGATACAGACTGGAGTCACTCTAGTTCATGTAATAGCCCTGCAGATCCAGAATTCTTCGATTTTATTATTAATAATATGACTTTAGAGCAAAAAGTAGGCCAAATAATAATGCCTGATATTGATGAAGTTACACCTCAAGAAGCTAAAGATTATTATCTCGGTTCTTTTTTGAATGGCGGCGGCAAATTTCCCAATAAGAATAAAAATAGTTCAATAAATGATTGGAAAGATTTAAGTGAAGATTTTTATAACGCCTCTCCAATTGTTGGTGATATTACAATTCCAATTCTTTGGGGCACTGATGCTGTTCACGGCCATAACAATGTAATAGGTGCTACTATTTTTCCTCATAATATAGGCTTAGGCTCTACGATGAATCCTTCTCTTATCCAAGAGATAGGAGGAGCTGTAGCTAAGGAACTTCTTTCAACTGGCATTGCCTGGACCTTTGCTCCAACTATAACTGTTCCTCAAAATGATTTATGGGGGAGAACTTATGAAGGATATTCTGAAAATCCTGAATTAGTAGCTCAACTTGGTCAGGCAATGATTATAGGACTTCAAGGTGAGGGAGATTCTTATCTAGATAATAATCATGTTCTCTCAACAGCTAAACATTTTATTGGAGATGGAGGAACTTTGAATGGAGAAGATCAAGGTAATGCTGTTATAAGCGAGTCTGAATTGAAAAACATTCATGGGCTACCTTATTATTTTGCTATTGATTCATGTATTCAAACTATCATGGCAAGCTTTAACTCATGGAATGGCTCAAAGCTTCATGGCAATAAGTATTTATTAACCGACGTTTTAAAAGATAAAATGCAATTTAATGGTTTAATTGTTGGAGACTGGAACGGTCATGGACAGTTACCAGGATGCACTAATTCAGATTGTGCTGCTTCATTTAATGCTGGTGTTGATATTTTTATGGCACCAGACGAGTGGAAGGGTTTATATGTTAATACTTTAAATCAGTTAAAAAATGGGTCAATAAAAGAAGAAAGACTTGATGATGCAATAAGAAGAATACTTAGAGTTAAAAATATACTTGGCTTATTCGATGGAAGGAAGCCACATATATTTAATGAGAATTATATTGGTTCTGATAAGCATAGAGAAATAGCAAGACGATCTGTAAGAGAGTCAATAGTACTTTTAAAGAATAATGATAATGTACTGCCTCTTAATCCAAAAAAACATTACTTAGTTGTTGGGCAAGCATCCAAAGATATTAAGAATCAAATGGGTGGATGGACTATATCCTGGCAGGGAAGAGATAACTTAAATTCAGAATTTCCCAATACAAGAAGTATATTCGAAACGATTAAATATACTTTAGAAAAATCAGGTGGCTCTGTAGAATTTTCATCTGATGGTTCTTATAAAATTAAACCAGATGCAGTAATAATGGTTTATGGAGAAGAGCCCTATGCAGAGGGAGACGGCGATAGAGACTCTATAATCTTTAACAATCCTAATAAAAACTTTTTTTTAGTTATGAAAGAGTTAGTTAGCAAAGAGTTGCCAATAATTTCTTTATTTATCTCAGGAAGGCCATTGGTTGTTAATAGAGAATTAAATGCATCTAATGCTTTTGTTCAATTATGGCTTCCTGGAACTGCTGTAGAAGGTATTACTGACGTCATCTTTTCAAATAAAGATGGGTCAATCAATCACGACTTTAAAGGAAAACTTTCTTACTCATGGCCTGTGAAATCTAACCAACTAAATTTGAATTTAAATGACAAGAATTATTACCCATTATTTAAATACGGCTATGGCCTAACTTACAAGGATGATATTAACTTAGATAAATATAATGAGGAGAGGCCTCAAATAGAGCTTGATGAAGTTGTATTTTTTATTGGCTCTGCATTTCCACCAAACAACGAATTTATTATTGAATCTGGTAAAAAAAGCAAGGTAAATGCTGATTTTTATGAGAGCCCAAATAAATTAATATTATTAAGAAAAATGGATTATCTCAAACAAGATGATGCTAAGAACATCTCCTTTCAATATGGAATTAATTCTTGGGGTATTGAGAATCAATATTCTGATAATTTTAGCTATATGAAAAACGGACTATTAGAAATTAAATATAGATTAAATTCTAAACTCAACATAAATAGCAATAGCTTTATATTATTAGAATCCAAATGTAAAAAGAATGATTATCAAATTCACATGAGTGGAGATAGCGAATGTGATGTAGTTTTTGATATTTCAAAAAATTTAATAACTAATGATCAACAAGAATGGGATTCTCTTAATATCCCTTTAAAATGTTTTGTAGAAAATGGTTTGGAGACATCATCAGTAACTTCTATGATTTCTCTTAAAGCGAACATCCCTATAGATATAGATATACATAGTATTAAACTTATCAATAAATCAGATAAATCAGAAATAATTGATTGCTCAAATTTTAGGTTAGCTTCATGATTGATGTCCTACTTCTAGACATAGGGGGAACTAATATCAGATATGCTTATGCAGAAAAGGACTCTCTAGAATTCACAAATCCTAATAAAAAAAGTCTTACATCTTTAGAGGGTTTCGGTGAGCTTCTTGATGAACTGCTTCTTGATGGAGTTATAAAATCATTGGTAGTCTCTGTTGCAGGACCTTTGATGAATGGATCAATATCTATGACCAAT
>MDTC01220992.1_pt1 | contig 14544 bp, 9 predicted proteins | sample 811181 | NCBI WGS metagenome assembly MDTC01 (sample SAMN05326644, study PRJNA326480) | marine metagenome | isolation source: seawater | place: Pacific Ocean: North | collected 2011 | reverse complement strand
TCTATCTTTAGCGCAAAAAGTTGCGAAAAGTGTTCATAATCCGAGGTAAAAAAAAATGACACTACTAAAAAGCCTACAAATACGGGTGGCAACCGTAACGATTCTCTTGATCTTTTCTGGGGGATTATTAAACGCAAAAAGCTTTACTGTTTCAGGAAAAGTTGTAGATGACAATGGAGATCCTGTTGGGAAAGCAAAAGTTGATGTTTTATTGGATGGCGATAGCCAGCTAAAAAAACCCGTTGAGACCAATAAGAAAAAAGGGACTTTCAGTGCCAAAATAAAAGACTTTGAACCAGGTGATTACACAATTAGTATAGAACATGGTGACAAAGGGACTGGTTCTATTATGATATCACTTGACAAAGGGAAGAAAGAAGATGTAGGCGAAATCCCTATATCTAATGCGCCTAAAGAAGAACTTGTTGAAGAAACGCCTACACAATCGACACAAGCTCAACAACAGCTGTCTACAGGAGCCAGTTTACCAACAGCTATTCCAAATTTAGAGCCGTCTTTGCCAAGGACACCAGAGGCAACTGGCGTTCCCAGTAAACATTTTATTGTCAATGAACTAAGCTTTGAGATAAAGAGGTTATCCGCTGAGTTTAAGCATTTAAACCAAGAGCTAGATGATCTTAAAGCTTTAAGTAAAATGTGGGTTAATCCATTAACAATGTATTCAAAAGAAATTATTTTAAAAAATGGTAGTACGGTGTTTGGTAAAATTGTATACCAAGATGATAAATCTTTGAAAGTTGAAACACTCGTAGGTTATTTGATCGTTGATAGAAGTCAAGTTGTTAGAATTGTTGATAATGTTATATCTGAAGATAGGCAGGAATATGTACCTGAGCAGATAAGAGAGAGTTATACTCCTCCCCCTATGCCAAAGCTTGCTCAGCCTAAATATACATCCACTAACTCTTCTGCTAGGAAGGCATCTGCTAAATTTTCAGCTAACTGTGTTTTGGTTGGTAATATTTCTGAGAAGAAAGACAATCAAGGGAATGTTATTTTCCAGGGGGAAGTCAAAAATATAGGTGGGAGACGAGCTGATTTTGTAAAAGTAGATTTTGTGTTTCGTAAGAACTGGAGTGGAGAAACAAAAACTTTAACGACTTTTGCAAAAGGATCATATAATACCTTTGAAAGTGGAATTGTATCAGATGCTAGTTTACTACCTGGTGCTATGGGTCAGTTTGAGTTATATGTCCCTCAAGATTTCGGCGCTTTCATTGGTTATTCTTACGTGATTGATTGGGAAGAATATCAATAGAGATTTTTAAAATAATTATTAAATAATTAGAGAAAAAACAAAGTGAAAAACCTAATAAATAGGCTCCTAATTGTTTTAGGAATCCTTTCCTTTTTAACTGCATCAACAAGGGTTGTTTATACTAGGCCGGGTTTAATGATGCGGGTACCAACCTCAAGCATTCAAAAAGCTCCGTATTTATTTAGGACAGGTTTTGGAACAGAAATTCATAATTTTAACCCCTTAAACACCGCAAAAGGTGTTTACTTTGATATGGAACTAAATAGGGGGTTTTCGGTTGGATTTTCTGCTGTTCAAGGAGGTGATACAACCGCCATTAGTCGAATAGACACCTCACAATATAGTTCTCCTGTTGAATTTGGATTTCATGTTCAACAGCGGATTTTCACTTATAATGATATATCTATTTCTATTGGATTACAGGATGTCGTTTTTCAAAACGACCAAACATCTGAGCAAATTCTTAGTCTAAATACACAGCTTCTATCATTTTTTGTTGTTTTGGGCAGCGAAAAAGATTTAGGTGATTATAAAATGAATACTTATATGGGATTTGGGACAGGAGGCCTAGCTCCTATGGACACATTAGAGATTGACCCAGATTCAGTTACAAATAATAGTGGAGTATTTTTAGGATTTGTTTTTAAAACGCCCTATCTTGCAAAAGCAGGAGGGTTAGATATTGTGGGTGAATTTGATGGTACAGGTGCAAATGTGGGACTCCGCATCCCCCTTACCTCGGATTACCGCCTAAACCTTGGGTTCACCCACATTGATAAACTTCCAACATTTAAACAGCGCTACTGGGTAGGTCATCCGGGTTTTACAATTGGATTAGATATGGCAGTCCCAAGGCAAATGAATAGAGTCCCTACTAGAGGGCCCTCAAGCCCATCTGGTGAGCCAATGTACCTGGAAAGTAGCGGCCCTTTAGCCATTGGGAGAACGCCCTTTCATCAGGATTCAACAATTGCTATGGCAGACTTTGCTGTACTATCAATGAAGGATTCAATGGCTCTCATGAATAATGAAATGAGAAACCTAATGGTTCGATTAAACTCTATGGAGCAAGAATCTCGTTTTTTAAATGATTCTTTAAAATCTCTTAAACTTTCATCTAATGTATCTGAGAAAAATATGAATGAGGCACTTAGGCACTTGTCTAAGTCTCTTCGTTATTTTTATGCTGGTGATTATAGAGAGTCTCTAAAAGAAGTTGATCTTGCACTAGAATTAAATCCTAATCTTGCACTTGCTTATGCCAGAAGAGGTTCTATATACTATAAATTAGGTGATGTTCAAAGAGCAACAATTAACTGGAATCTTGCATTAAGACTAGATCCAGAATACACGGATGTGAGAAATATATTAAAAGCTCTAAATGAAAATAAAATGAAAAACACAAATTTTATTGAGGATTAAAATATGGATATAGCTTTAATTGTCGGCGTACTTCTAGGTTTGTTTTTTATGATCGGAAGTATTGCATATGCCCTTTTTGTTGAGGGATCAGCAGGTGGATTTGGAGATTTTATATCACCACCAAGTTTTGGTATTGTTGCCGGAGGTATGATTGCTTCTATCTTTGTTGCTTTCCCTATGTACCACGTTAGCGCCCTAGGTAAAGCGATTGGGGCGGTTTTAAAACCAGCAGATGATAAAATGGGCCCTCTTGTTGATGAGGCTTGTGAGGTCGCTGAGTCAGCTAGAAAAGGCCCGTCAGACTTGGAAAAAGCAGTTGACTCTATAAAAACATATTTTTTCAAGGATGGAGTACAAATGGTTGTTGATGGCTATTCATTAGAAGAGCTTACAGAGGTAATGGAGACAAGGATTGAATATAGAGAAAAGCGAGAAAAAACTCAGACAGATATGCTTAAGTCTATGGGAGATCTTGCTCCAGCATGGGGGATGGTAGGAACTTTGATTGGTTTGGTTTTAATGTTAGCAGGTTTTGGTGGTGAAGGTGGTGCAGATAACCTTGGTGGAGGTATGGCGGCTGCGCTTATTACTACATTATATGGAGCTGTGTTTGCAAATCTTTTCTTTTTACCTATGGCCCAGAAAATGGGCAATAAAACAACTCAAACATCTATGTCTTCATGTTTGCTTGTTGAGGCAGCTCGCTTAATACATCAAAAGAAGCATCCTCTTATTGTGAGAGAAAAACTAAACTCATTTATTCCACCATCTGAATGGAAGAGAGAGTAATTTAAATGGCGATGACCCCAGGTGAAAAGAAAGCCTTTAATAAAGGGTTTGAAGCAGGAGCTAACTCTGTTGAAGAGGGTTTGCCTGGTTGGTTTGGTACATTTGCAGACATGATGACTCTTTTGTTTGCGTTTTTTGTTTTATTAGCTGCTATCTCTACTATGGATCCTGTTAAACTTCAGGAAATGGCTAACTCCGAAGGCAAATCTCTTGGGAGTAAAATAAAGAAAGATGGAGCGGCAGAAGAAGAAGGAGAGTTTGAGCCGATAGAAAACCTTGCTCAGATGAAACAAGAAATGGAAGATTCAATTGAAGAAATGAAAAAAGAAAACCCAAAAGGAGATCCTCCGATTGATATTCAGACCAGCTCAAAGGGGTTAATTGTAAATATTAAGGGTGATTTTGCGTTCCCTTCAGGAAAAGCAGACATGAAACCAGAGCTAAAAACCTTATTAAATGATGAGATTATCCCAAGGATTCAAGCAAGTCCATTTCAGGTTGAAGTTGCTGGCCATTCAGATAGCGACCCTATGCCTAAAAAATGGCAAAAATTTTATGCTAGCAATTGGGAGCTTTCGGCGGCAAGAGGAGCAACGGTTGTTCGTTATATGATTGAGCAAAAAGTACCAGCTCCAAGGCTAGTAGCGGCAGGATATGGTGACTGGTATCCTCGCGGTATAGATAGTATTAGAAGTGAAAATCCAATGTATAATCCTCTTACATTAACATGGAATGAAGATATTGTTTTAGATGAAAAGAGTGGCAAAAAAGCACCAACGGTTTTATCCTTAAATAAAAATCAAAAACAAAAGAAAGCCAACAGAAGGATACAAATAACATTTATTCAACCGCCTCATCATGGAAAAGGGCGTTCAGCTACTTCTTATGAAGAAGGTAAATAAAAAATTAAAATGCGGAGCAAACACATACCAAGGAGTACCATATGATAAATGGAACTAAAAATATAAAAATATTATTGACCTGCATGGCCTTGTTGATGGCTATTGTTATGGGTCAAGGAGGTATTAGTTACCTCTCGCAGAAGTTAGAGGTCGAAAATACTGTTAAGGGGCGGATACAAGAAGCACTATCTAAAATTATTGATAGCCATAAATATGTTATTAATGTAGATGTAGAGCTTGAAATTGTAGATGAGGTTGAAGAACAGATAACGATGTTGTCGCCTCGGGCAACGCCTACAAAAAGGCAGGTACTTAGCCCAGCTCAAGAAACGGCTCAGGCTTTATTAGAAATGCAGGATGAAATTTTACAAGAGGCAGAAGCAGAGGAAAATTTATACTCTATCGGCTTGCCAATTCCAGGGTTTGAGGTTGATGTTTCAGAAAAAAAGTCCTCAAAGCCAAGAAGGCCAAAATCAAAACCAATTGCCCCAGAAACTATGATGCCTGTGGACAAGAGTTTTGAAGAAGACAACATGGGTTCTTTAGAACCTGCCGTTGATAAGGTCCTTAGGAGTAAAAGGCCAGCCCGAGCAGAGGTAAAGAAAATGGAGTTAAGTTTAATTTTACAGGAAGGAGCTGCTCCAGAGCTAATAGAAAACATAAGACAGCTAACGATGGCCGCATCCAAATTTGATAGGTCTAGGGGTGACAAACTAACTATTATGACAGCTAGTTTTAAAGAACGAAGAGACAAGCGTTCTGCTGAACAGATTATGTTAAAAAATATAGCTGAAAAAATTGATATACTTGAGCAAAAACGAATTTCTGAAGGAGAAGATTGGCAAACCCAAATAGAATCTTATAGATCAGAAGAGAGCAAGCGCCGTGAAGAAGACAGGGAGTTTTTTAACGAGCAACTTCAACAGATGCAAGATCAGGCAAAGATTCAAGCTTATGAACAAGAGAAAAAAGAGTTAATGCTGCGTGATTCAATGAAGATGGACAAGCTTAATGCAGAGATAACTGCTTTGAAAGAAATGCTAACCGTATCAAACACAACTGATAGTGTAAAAAAAGAAAAGCAAAAAGTGTCTCTTGATTCTGCTCGGTTCGCACTATTAGATAACGAGTTGCAGGGGTTGAGACAAATGTTATTGAGGTCAATGCTGCAGGATTCGGTTGATGCTCAACAACAGGCTCAGATAGAAATTCAAAAAGAACTAGAATCGAGAGAAAAAGAAAAAGCAAAAAGAGATTCGTTACTTGCAGAAAAAATTGCAGCGTTAGATATAGTACAAAATGAAATGGATGCTCTTCAATCAGAAATGGAAGGTGGCATAGATTCCAATATCATTTTATGGGGCCTCGGTGCTTTAGTTGTTCTTTTACTATCTGCTGTTATTTTTATGTTATTGAGAAATAAACAAGGGCCACCTCCGATGCCACCATATATGTATGCACCGCCACCAAGAGGGCGACCAAGGAGAAAGCCCAGGCCAAAGAAAAAAAAGAAGAAAGCTATCTCAAAAAATGATAATGACAATAAATCAGAACAATCATCTGAATTAGTAGAAAAAAAAGTTGAAAAAAATCAGCTCAATGGCAGTAACGAATCTAGAGATTCAGTTGATGAAGAGATTCCGGTAACTCCATCTGTTCCTGTTAGCGAAGATCCTAATGTTGTTCGCAGTGAGATTGATGATATAAGAAAATCAGTTGTATCTATGAGTGTTGGGCAACCGGACAGAACTACTACAATTGTTAAAGAATGGCTAGAACAACCATCTCCTGCTGGTCCAGAGTCGGCTACAGAAGGTGGTGGAGAAGATGCAGATGCAGATGCAGAAGCAGATGCTGAAGAAGCCAAAGAAGAATAAAGGAGGAATAGCATGATTAACGATTATAACACATTATCTGGTTTACAAAAAGTTGCTATTCTTTTTTCTGTTATGGGAGAGAGCTTGGCAATGACTCTAGTTAAAGGTTTATCTAGAACTGAAATACGGAAAATCAGATCAAGCCTAAGAGAAATGGGCCAGGTGTCATTTTTGGTGAAGAAAAGAGTAATGGAGGAATTTTATTTTGGGTTTTTAAGTGAGCAGTTTCAAACTGAAAAAGAGGAAGGTCCTCTTGAACCATTTACTTTTTTAGAAGAGTTGAATGAGGAGCAGCTGAGTGCTTTGTTAGCAAAAGAAGATGCCCCTGTTGTGGCGATTATGCTTGCTCAGCTGGATCCTGAAAAAAGAATGAAAATACTTGATAAATATCCCCCTACAGAAAAAGGTGACTTATTAATACAGCTAGGTTCATTAGATGATGTCCCTCTCGAAGGTATTATTGAGGTAGCAGCAAAAATGCGTGAGAAGGCTTCATTTTTACCTAGAACGGTAAACTTTTCAAGAGGAGGAGGTAAAGAAATAGCAGATATGATAGGAAAAATGTCAGCTGATGAAGAGGAAAAATACTTACAGGCTATATCTAATGAGAACCCAGATCTTTACAAAGAGATCAAAAAATATCATCTAACTTTTGAAGATATTCTAGAAAAATTTCCTGATGATACGAAACGAGCACTGTTTGTTTCAGCAGATTTGGCTGCATTAGCTGTAGCGCTAAAGGGCATCGATCAAGAAATAGTTGATGGTATTATAGAAAATCAACCTCAAAAAAGACAGGCTATGTATGAACCAGTAGAAAAACCATTACCTAAAAGGGAAGTTGATGATGCAAGGAAAAAAATAGTTGCAGATGCAAAAAAAATGGAGGAAGATGGTGATATTAGCCTAGAAGATATACTAGGTGGTGGAGAAATGGTTGAGTAGAGTCTTATATTATAAAAATAAAAAAACACATATAAAAATAAATAAAAAGTCCCTTATGGGACTTTTTATTTGGCTGAAAATACATAAATCAGATTTCAGCTTGTGCTGCTGATAACCTCGCGATAGGAACTCTAAAGGGAGAGCAGCTTACGTAATCAAGACCATTTTTTTTACAAAAGTGTATTGAGTTTGGGTCTCCACCGTGTTCTCCACAGATTCCTATTTTTAAATTTTTGTTTTTCCCTCTCCCATAGTTAACTGCCATTGTCACTAATTTACCTACGCCATTTACATCCAAACTTTGGAATGGATCTACTGGTAAAATTTTTCGTTCTAAATAGTCAGGTAAAAATGATCCTATATCATCCCTGCTAAATCCAAATGTAGTTTGCGTGAGGTCATTTGTTCCAAAGCTGAAAAACTCAGCATGTTCTGCAATCTCATCTGCAGTTAAGCATGCTCTTGGTAGTTCGATCATTGTTCCTACTAAATAATTTAATTTAATATCATATTTGATCTCAACTTTTGAGGCAACATCTCTAACAACCTTTTCTTGATCGGTATATTCTGTAACTGTTCCAACTAATGGAATCATTATCTCTGGCAAAACATTTACACCATCTTTAATAAGTTCAGCGGTCGCTTCTAGAATTGCGCGGGCTTGCATTTCTGTAATTACAGGATACGCGATCCCAAGTCTACAACCACGATGGCCTAACATAGGGTTTAGTTCATGAAGACTTGCAATGCGTTGACTTACTATTGAGCTGTCTATACCAATGTTTTCAGCTAGCTCATTGATTTGTTTATCATTCAATGTTATAAACTCATGAAGTGGCGGATCAAGCAGTCTAATAGTTACCGGTTTTCCCTCCATGGCTTTAAGCGTTCCTTTAAAGTCTTCTTTTTGAAATGGTAACAGTCCCATTACAGCTTCTCTTCTATCTTTATCATTGTCAGATAAAATCATTTTTCTCATTGCTAAGATTCTTGTTTCATCAAAAAACATATGTTCTGTTCTACATAGCCCTATTCCTTCAGCACCAAATTTTATAGCTTGTTTAGCATCTTCAGGACTCTCAGCATTTGTTCTTATTTTGAGTTTTCTTATTTCATCTGCCCATTTCATTAATTCCTTATACTCTATGTTTCTATCAGGATCAGCTGGGATTAGTTTTAATTGATCTAGATATACAACTCCAATTGTGCCATTCATGGTTATCCAATCACCTTCTTTAACAACTATGTCACGAACCGTTAATTGTTTTTTTTCTACAGAGATATTTATTTCATTACATCCTACGATACAACATTTACCCCAGCCTCTTGCAACTAGAGCAGCGTGAGAAGTCATTCCTCCTCGTGCTGTTAATATTGCTTCAGCAGCGTGCATTCCGTGAACATCTTCAGGAGATGTCTCTTCCCTCACTAGAATTACTTTTTCACCCCTATTATGCCACTCTTCTGCATCATCTGCTGTAAAAACAACTCGTCCTTTTGCTCCACCTGGGCCAGCTGGAAGCCCCTTGGTTAATTTTGCAGCACTGTTTTCACTAGCTTTATCTAAAGCGGGGTGGAGCAATTCATCTAATTGGTTAGGGTTTACTCTCATTATAGCAGTTTTTTTATCAATCATATTTTCATTAAACATGTCAACAGCCATTTTTATTGCAGCTACACCATTTCTTTTTCCAACCCTTGTTTGTAGCATCCATAGCTTCCCTTCTTGAATAGTAAATTCAATATCTTGCATGTCAGAATAATGTTTTTCTAATCTATTTTTTATATCAAATAGTTCATTATATATTTCTGGCATTGTATCTTCTAATGAAGGGAGATGGCTTGTATCTTCAGTTTTTGTGTCTTCATTAAGTGGATTAGGAGTGCGAAGTCCAGCAACAACATCTTCTCCTTGTGCATTGCTCAACCATTCTCCAAAAAATTTATTTTCTCCTGTTGCGGGGTTTCTTGTAAAGGCAACTCCTGTGGCTGATTCTTCTCCGGTGTTACCAAAAACCATAGTCTGAACATTTACAGCAGTTCCCCATTCTTCAGGGATATTCTCTATTTTTCTATAGCTGATAGCTCTGGTACCATTCCAACTTTTAAAAACAGCTTCAATTCCACCCCATAATTGTGCTTCAGCATCATCAGGAAACTCTGAGCCAAGAGAAGATTTTATCTCATTTTTAAATATATCAATTACATTTATCCAATCATTTTCAGCGAGATCGGTATCGCTTTCTAAATTGTTTTCTGATTTATAAGAAGATAAATGATGTTCTAGTTTTTGTCTAATACCTTCTCCTTCAGGCGGCTCGATTCCAGCGGCTTTTTCCATGACTACATCTGAATACATTGTTATTAATCTTCTGTAAGCATCATAAACAAATCTGGGATTATTTGTTTTATGAACAAGTCCAGGAATTGTATTGCTTGTTAACCCAACATTTAAAACTGTTTCCATCATACCTGGCATAGATTGTCTAGCGCCGGATCTTACAGATAAGAGCAGGGGATTATCTGGATCGCCAAATTTTCTTCCCATAATGAACTCAACTTTAGATAAGCTATGTTTTAATTCTTGAGCTAATTCTTTAGGAAAAGATTTGTTGTTTTTATAATACTCTGTACAAACTTCTGTGGTTAATGTAAAACCAGGGGGAACAGGAATACCTAAAATATTCATTTCTGCTAAATTAGCCCCTTTACCACCAAGAAGGTTCTTCATATCTGAGCGTCCGTCAGCAACCCCATCACCAAAAGAATATATGTATTTCATTGTTTCTACTTTCATTTTTATTATTTAAAATTAATTAAGTGTAAAATTATTTATACACATTATCTGCCCAAGAATCTAAATTATATTCATCTTTCAGAAATTTAGCAGCGGTTTGGGCTTTAGCCATACGATCAAATTTTCCATAACGGACTCGATATCTTGTTATATTTGATATTTTTGTAATAAGGATTTCTGTTTTTAATCCCATTGCTTCATATTTATCAACTAATAGTTTTGCCATGATTAAATCTTCTACAGAGTTTAATTGTAAAGTATAATAATCCAACATCAAATTATTTTTAACTTTAGGATCATCTGTTTTTTTTGAATTTCTATTAACGTCCCAATTTTCTAATCCTACTGATGTTTTGATAGAATGTTTTTTTGAAAAAGATTTTGATGATTCGAGTGCAGATTTATAATTATCAAAGCTTCCAACATAAACACGATACCAGCTCACCTGTTTTATTTGAATAGGTTTTGAAACAGTAACATCCGCTATTCCAAGGTTAGACAGCTCTTCTTTTAATGAATTTGCTAGAGAAAGATCTCTAAAAGAACCAGCCTGGACAAAATAATTTTTTAGGTTTGAACTGGGAGTCTTTTTTTCAGGTATAATAAAATCAGTCTTGTTTTTTAGTTCAAGATTTGTTTTAGTTGCAAATAATTTAGAATAGGAGCTGTCCAGCTTTTGGTTATTTAATAAACTTTCTGATTTTTTATTATTAATTATTCTCTTTTTTGCTCGTTTGTTTTTTAGTTTAGGTTTTATCTTTAAAATCCGTCCGTCTACCCAGCCAGTATATTTTTTGTAAGTGATTTCATAAAAGATAGAGTCGGGGGAATTATTTGGCAGAACAATTTTTTTTGTTGCCGGAACACTAACATAGGCTGGGAAAGTTCCAATTACATGTTTACTATCAAAGTTTTTGTAAATATCCCCCTTCTTTAATGTTGTAAATAAAATATCAACATCATTAACAATTTTGTTGTTGTTACTGCAACTAAGAACAAAAAAGAGAATTAAACCTAAAACATAAAGTTTAATTGAAGTCTGGTGAAAAATATCGTATCTCCTTTAAATTGCCATTTCCATCATAAAAATACCATTTGTCTATCATTTTACCACTTTTGTATTTGCCTTGCATTTCTTTTCTCGTTTTATCATAATCCCACCAGCTGGTCCACACGTCTTCTTTTTTACCAGTTTTATATATACCCTCTGTTAATCTACCATCGCTAAACCAAGCTATCCACTTTCCATCTTTAATCCCATCAGAAAAGAAGCCTTCTTGAACTTTATTTGAATTTTTGTCCCAAAAAATCCATTGCCCGTCTGCGTTTCCATTTACTAAAACACCTTCTTTTTCTTTTACGCCATTTTTGTAATAAAATTTCCAAGGGCCATTCATCAGACCATCTTTGTAAAAACCTGTAGATTTAATGTGCTCATTGTCGTGCCAAAAAGTCCACTCCCCATCGCGTTTCCCATTTTTATACTGTCCTTGTTCTTCTTTATTCCCACTCCAAGGGATCTCAGGTTGAGGTTCGGGGACATCGGAAAGTAGAACCTCAGGCACTTTTTTACCCTCCGAAAACCACTTAACCCAAGGCCCATCTTTTTTCCCATCTGTTGTACGACCAAGGAAAAGGTAACCAGCCTCTGTGTTTTCTTGAGTAATAATACCAGTGAAAGGAGTAGACTCGTCAATTTTGTAAAAGAGTTTCTCTCTTTCTGAAAGATCTTTTAAATCAATGTGTTCTAAATTAATTCCAAAATCAAAATCAAAGTCTTTTTCGCTTTTCGCGTTCCAATATGACCAAATGCCTTCAGGATATCCTGCATTATAGTTCCCTTCTCGTTGTTTTGCGCCATTTTTATAATAATAAACAGTCAAACCATCACGAAGACCATCAAAGTGAAATCCTTGCTCTTTTATCTGATCATTATTTGGATACCAAATCATCCAAGGACCATTTGGCACATCATTTTTATAGCTTGTCATTATGCTTCGGAAACCATTTTCCCAAAAAGTGCTTGGACCATCTAATTTCCCATTGCGATAAAACTTTTCTTCAGATTTTTCTTCAGGTGTGATCCAGACAGTAGATCGACCATCTTTTTGTCCTTCTAGAAATGTGATTTCTTCACCAATAGACTCATCAGGATTGTAATAAAGCCACAACCCATCTTGTTCGTCATCTAAATAGCTTCCTTCGGATTTTTTGAACCCTGTATCATACCACCATGTCCAAAGACCATTTCTTTTCCCATCTGTAAAGTAGCCTTCTTTTTCTTTATTATCATTTAAATACCACCACCATTTCCATAGTTCTTCACCATCCTCAGCCTTATAGCTAGTGCCATTATAGCTCCAATTCCCATCAGTGAAATTTAAATTATGATCATGTTCATACCACCATGTCCACTTCCCATTCTTTATGCCTTTTTTGTAACTTTTTTCTTCTTTTAAATGTCCGTTGTCATACCAAAATTTGTAAATCCCATCAGCTTTCCCCATATCAAAATCACCTTTTTCTTTTAGCTGACCATTCTCATACCAAAGATTCCATTCTCCGTGCTTATTCCCTCGATAATAAATTCCATCGACCTCTTTTTGTCCGTTTCTATACCACTGGACCCATTGGCCATCTTGTTTCCCAGCAACAAATCGTCCGAGTAAAAGATAGTCTTTCATTCCACCAGACTCAGTTACAATGCCAGAATATGCTTGATATTTACCAATTTTATAAAATATACCATCTCGATTTTCTAATTCAGCGATTCTAACCCGGTCTAGGCCTTTTCCATAGTCGAATATAAAATCTTTTGATCCATCTGAATTCCAATATTGCCAAATCCCTTCAGGCTCGGTTCCTCTTATAACTCCCTGTCGATCTTTAGCTCCATTTTCATACCAGATAGTAACTTTCCCATCGATATTACCATTAGCAAAGGTTTCCTCCATTTTTTTATGATCAGAATTATTCCATGTAGTCCAAACACCATGTTTAACATCATCTTTGTAATAACCTTCTCTTTCTTTGACTCCGTCTGGTCTATACCAAATCCAATTACCGTCTTTTTTCCCTAAATTATATTGTTCTTTTCTTTTTTTTGTTCCGTCATCATATAAAAAATTCCATTCTTCGTTTTTATCTCCTTGTTTATATATACCATCAATTATTTTAAAATTATCGGAATTCCATATTTTGTGTGGACCATCCTTTTTGCCATTATTATAGCTTGTTTCTTCCGTTTTTTGACCATTATCAGCCCAAAAAGTCCATTTTTTATCCAATTTGTTATCAATATAACTACCTGATTTTTCTTTTATAATTCCATTGTCATACCAAGATGTCCAAGGGCCGTTTAATTTTCCATTATTGTATGAGGATTGAAATTTCTTATTCCCATTTTTATACCAAGATGTCCAAACGCTATCCCTTTCGCCATCGCTAAATTTTCGTTCTGACTTTTTTGTTCCATCATTAAACCATTGTATCCAAAGGCCTTCTTGCTGCCCATCTTTGAATACTGTTTTTTCTTTTTTAATTCCTGACTGGTAATACCAGATCCAATTCCCTTCTTGTTTACCGGTATCATAAAGACCATCTTGAGATTTATTACCATTTTCATACCATTTCATTAAAGATCCGTGTAGTTTCCCTTCTTTGAAATTACCTTCTTCTTGTTTGTGTCCTGTTTGGTACCATTTAACCCAGGTCTTATCTCGGTTACCATCAATATAATAGCCTTCCTCCTTTTTTTGAGGTGGATCAAAAAATGTGTCTCCATCTAAATCTAGGATTACTGTCTCTGTGGAATCCCACATATTATTATTTTCGCCTTCATCTTGGGTATTAGGCTCTCCATCTTCTCCAAAGTCTTGGTAGACTTCTCCTTCGTACCAAATAGTCCAGAGCCCATTTCGAACGCCATTATTATAGTTTCCCTCGGTGTGTATTGCACCGCTTGGGTATTTTGTTACTACAAACCCGTCATTTTGTGAAAAAATCACACTTGTCAGGATCGTAGACATAACCAATATTTTCCGCATGGTCAAATCCTTCCCGTTATAGGAATAAATGTTTTATCGAGGAATTAAGATGAAGATATGTTCACCCCCCTCTCGGATACCTTTTATTGTCTAAACTTAATAAAATATAGTATTAAAAGTCAAAAATTGTGTTATTTATTAATTTATTCATTTTTGTTAAGACGGATCCAAAAACTTTGTCCAAATTTATCATTTAGGTTTATTAGCCCTTCGTTAGCGTTATTAGTTCCTAGGAATGATGTCTCTGTTTCAAATTTATTATTTGTTCTTAGATATCCGCCGCCATCTCGACCATTTCCAAGGTAAGTTGACATTTTACCAAATTGGTTATAAGACCGAAAATAGCCACTCCCAATTAGAGTTCCCGTTTCTCCAATCGAATCATATATACGCATTTGGCCAGAGCTATCTGCACTAGTTCCAATGTAAGCGGTTTCTTGGCCATCAAAATTATATGTACGTAGATATCCGCCACCAGTAGAACCGG
>MDTC01053509.1_pt1 | contig 14544 bp, 7 predicted proteins | sample 811181 | NCBI WGS metagenome assembly MDTC01 (sample SAMN05326644, study PRJNA326480) | marine metagenome | isolation source: seawater | place: Pacific Ocean: North | collected 2011 | reverse complement strand
GAAAAAAAGTGAAGAAGAGGACGCCGCGAGGAAAGCACGTCTTAAACAATATGAGGAACCCTCTGAATCCGTAGGAGAAGCAAGTCTTGAGCAAGACGATAAACCCCTTGACCCCTATGAGTCGGGCGAAGCTCAGTTAGACGCAGCTTTTGACGCTGACGAGCGTGACAGGCTAGGTAAAAAAAGAGGTATCGCCTCTGATCTTAAAGACTTATCGAAACGAGGTGCTTTGACTGCTGACCTCCTAAAACAGGCTCGTCAAAGAGCAACAGAGGCTGGAGTTTCTGAATCTCAGTTTGATACGTTTTTAGAAGGGAATAGAATCCGCGAGCGTGGTTCCCCTTTTTCTTTTAAGAAGGCTAAGACCGGAACAGGATTATTTGACCAACCAGCACCAGACCCCACAGCAGCCGCAGCCGCAGCTCAAAACGTCATATATCAAAGAGAGTTTGGGACTGAACCTAACGCTGCGTTAAAAGCGATGCAAGACCCCAATTACGTGTTAGGGAGTGGGTCCGCCCTCCGCCAGCCCTCTCGACCTATCGGACCTGCTAGTGGAAGGTTTCGTAGTGCGGCTCGTCGCCTGACCGGACCTGCCGCGCAAAGAATGGCTTTATTAGGTGAGGTGGCCCGTATGAACGAGCCTTCTATCGACACACGCGCTTTACGAAAAAGTAGGATGGATTCACGAATGTTAGCCGCTGAAGAAGCTAATAAGCAAAACAGAATCGCGTCAGGTTCTAAAAATATGTTTAACGCAATGGGCATGGAAGAACCAAAGTCAAACGACTTGATACAGCAGCCTAAAAAGGCAGAGCAATCTGAGATCCAGAAAGAGGAACAGGCTCGACTTAAAAGAATAGCCGATTTCGGAAAGTCCTACTAATTAACGTAATATGGCCATCGATTATAATCAAGACATCGCACCACTCCACCAACAGTATTTTCCAATGCTGATGGGGGAGAGAGATTTTGACCAAGCGATGAAGTATCATCAGGAAGTCATCATGCCGATGCAAGCGCAAACAATGAAGATGGAGCAACACGCTATGTCTATGCAGGCGCAGGATCTTGCCAACAAAAAGCTGAATTCTACTCTAATGCAGTCTATGCAGAAGGCTAAGAATGAAGCCGAAGCCCATCAAATGATTCCTGATTTCGTTGACGCTCAACTAGGCATGGCGAATGATCCTTCTAAAGATGCGTTTGAAAAAACACAAGGTATCGCTGCAATCTACGCGCAGCTACCGCCTTCCGCTCTTACTAATCCCGCAATTACTGCGGTGTTTGGAGCAGCTAATAGCATGGCCCAAGCTCAGTTTAATTCTGAGAAATACAAGCAGGAGCAGCGTGAGAAGCAGCAGAGACTCCAACTGGCTCAAGATAACAAGCGCGAGGCAGAAAACCAGAAAATCATGGAGGCTTACGCTAAGTCTGGTAACGTCAAAGCTCTTGAAGAGATGGTGGCTAGCTCCCCATCCGATTTAGGTAACGCTTACCTCAGCATAGCGGGGGACGCTCAGAAGAGGGCGCAACTAGCACAAGCTGAAAAGACCGCAGAGCAACGCGAGAAAGAGGAGAAAGCGCGCTTTGATATGAATATTGCTAATTTAAAAGAAGTAAGTGCTATGTCTTTCGGTGATTTTGGAGAGGGTGAATTAGAACAAGCCGACCGCCAACGAATCAACACTATGTTGATTACACAGTATGGTAAGATGGAAGCACCACAACTATCAGACGAAGCAGCTCGTCGAGCTTTATTATTCGCTGCTCAAGAAGAAATGGGAGGAACCTCAGCTGTCACAGAAAGCGCAGCAAGCAAAATTTCAGGCTCTATGGGCCGTTAAACACAACACTACATCACCCTAAAATAACTCAGCTATGACTGAATTCCAAGATTACTCAGATTGGGTAAAGCAAAGACCTGTCTCTTCAGACAGCACCCAAAACAAGGTAGACTACTCAAACTACCTCCGTAAAACCCACCTCGACTCCGACGACTATTCTCTAGAAGTCGAGAACTCAATCCAGAACGAGCTTTATGGTAGCTTAGTTTCGTCAGGAGATATTGAAGAAGGCGATGTAGACGCATTCAGTTCTCTCACTACTCCTCAAGCGATATCATCAGAGGCTAAAATGGATATTATCCAGTCCCGCATCGACCCTAAAAGCTCTAGCTGGCAGGCTATCACTGCTTATAAGACTGCGGAAGCAGACGGCCTACCACCAGAAGAAGTTCAAAGATTGAAAACCAACGCAGGGTTTATTGCTGATCGGGAGTATGACTCCATGAAGAGGCAGATGGTCCGTAACGGCGAGCTAGCTTTTGCTGCTTTCACTAACCTTGACGGAAGTCGTGAGATTATTGCTGGTGATGCTGCTATTGGAGCTAACCTTAGCGATGCTTTGAAAGCTTCTAAGATGGGAGAGGTCACTTTATCTGACGCGCTTGCTGCTCAACAGCAGATGACTCCTGCATTTGGAACTAAGGTTCCCGCCTTCAAGGCTTCTCGCTATAACCAAGCTTCAGCTATTATGTCTGAGTTGATTAGGGGCGATGAAAAAACCAACACCCTCTTACAAGCACATGCAGAACTCCGTGCAGGCGAAGAGGATGAAGGCTTCATGGACCAAGCAGCCAATGTAGTTAATGCGTTCGGTGATGCGTTTGTTGGTATCTTCTCTTCTGATAAGAGAGAGCAGAACACTGCGATGTTTAGGGCGAAAGATGTGACACGCGCCGAAGCGGTCGCAGACATTATGCTCCGTATCAACAGCTCAAACGCTTTACCGGAAGGTGAAGAGTTTACTGCCCAAGAGGTTGGAGCAGCATTTGACCACGCGGTCCTTGCACGCGCTACAGCACAAAACATGTTTGACCAGTATACTGGTGAAGAAGCTGGACGTAACCTCCGCATCTCTTCGACGGGTATGCCAATCATGGCGAGCGACGTTCTCGCAAACGAAGACCTTTTCAATGATACTGTTAAAGGATCTACACTAGATGATAACCAGAAAGATTTCCTCAGGCAGACTCGCACGTCAGTCCTTACTGAACGCTTTGAAGATTACTCTGAGATGTTTAAGCGTAGTGCTGTTGAAGACCAATGGAGCCAAGCCTTAATCGAAGGAGCCAACCAAGGTAAGAAGAATCATGAGATCTTGAATGACTTCTTGAAGGATGAGGATAACTACGACCTTGTTACCCAGCGGTCAAAGGGAATCGCGTGGTCCCTTGTAAATTCTCTTGGGACTCTTGCAGCAGCCATTCCGGCAGCAGCAGGTAATAAGATGGCTACTGATTACTTAGCTGACGTTGCACAGAAGAATTCTGACAGGCAGCAAATTGCTCGCCTCTTTGGGCAGGAATATGGATACGCTGGCGAGATTGGTGAGACTATCGCCCCTATGGTTACGGATATCTCGGCTACCGCCTTCCTTTCAGCCGGAACTTTCGGAACAGGAGGAGCTGCATACGTTGCAGCGAAGTCTGGTTCCGTTGCAGTGGCTAAGACAGTCACTAAATCTTACGTCAACCACGTAGTTAAGAGTGTTCCAAGGTCTGTATTCAGAATTAAAGGAGCTAAGTATCAAGGTAAACTCTCTGATGCGATTAACATCGCAGTTAAAAAAGGTCACAGCGACCTAACGATGGATGTCTTGAAGGAATTCAACAGCGAAGTTGTTCGTAAGGCGGGTATCGCAAGTGCTGCTGCTATTCCAGCGGCTACTCGATCAAGTGCTGCTACATACGGAGCCATCACCAATGCTCTTAGGTCTGATTCAGATATGTCAGACGAAGAGATTCGCGACAAAGCTTTAGGAGCAGGCATGATGAGTGGGGCTATCACCGGAATTCTTACTGGTGGATTCTCAGCACTCGGTAGGGGTGGTCTTGATGACGCTCTGCTTCGCGGAATGACTTTCCGTGACATGACTAAGGTGGTTAGCAAGATGACGAACGTCACGAACAAAACTAACCTTGATGCAAATGTTAAAGCGGCTCTTCGTAAGAGCATCGCAGAGTCTGCTAAGAAAGCAGGACTCGCTTCAGCGGCGTTAACGAAGAAAGCTAGTAGGATTAGATCCAGAGCGGGAGAGATTGCTGGAGCAGTAGGACGTAACTTCGGGGATGAAGCTGTTGAAGAAGGTTTAGATGAGTTCTTCAACTCGTTCGTCGAAGATGCCGCATTGGATCAAGACACTCCAATGTTTGAACGACTCAGCCAGTCATACCACGCTGCTGTATTAGGTGGTATCATGGGTGCTGGTGCGCCTGCCGTACAGAAAGCTGGGGCAGCTCTACGCCGCCAGAGAGGCATCACCTTTTCACAGGTTGATAAGATGGCTTCTGACGTTGCCCAGAGTGCGTCGGAAAACCTCAAGGCTAATGGTAGCCCTGTTGCAGCAGCAGTCCTTGAACGGCTTTTCCAGACTCCTTTACGTGAGATGGTAGCTGCGCCTGAAGTTACAACTGACACACCGGCTCCAGATGACACACCGCCTCCAGCTGACACAACAGTTACAACTGACACACCGCCTCCAGCTGACACAACAGTTCCAGTAACAGAAGATGTTACATCAGATGAGGTGGTAGAAGAGCCAACAGAAGTTGAAGGCGATCCTGCTTCGGTGGATGAAGCCTTTGAAAATAATCCAGATGAAGCCAAGGCTCTGAGTCTTGACGAGATTAATAAAAGGGAAGCCAACGAGGAACCTGATAAGAGTAAGCCTCGTAAGAAGGCTAAGAATAAAGTCGGCAAGAAGAAAGTAGCTAAGGAGAAAGTAGCTAAGAAGAAAGTAGCTAAGAAGATAGAGGAAGAGGAAGAGATAGTTTACGACCTCGATGAAGAAACGATGGCTGATCTTCAGGCAGAGCTTGAAGAAGAAACAGGACAAAAAGAGGCTGAACCCACTCCCGCTGAGGAGACCGCCGCTAGAAAGGCTGTAGCTAAGAAGGCTGTAGCTAAGAAAGCTGCTGCTAAGAAGGCTGCTGCTAAGAAGGCTGCTGCTAAGAAAGCTGCTGCTAAGAAGGCTGCTAAGAAGACTGTAGCTAAGAAAGTAGTAAAGAAGTCTAAGCTAAAGAAAAGAATAGAACGGAAAGAAAAAGATCCATTCTATATTGTCCCTGATCCTAAACAAGCCAAGAACTTCTACAACGAAAAAGACTTCCTATCGTCTGGAGTTAACCCTGAAGAAGTTACTGATGAGAATGGGGAGATAGTCCTATCCACAGAAGAGCGTGAAATTGCTGATAAAGTATTCGCCTTATCTAAAAAAGGATTCCCTGTAAACTTTACGAAACAGGCTAGGTATGGTGTAGACCTATCTAAACACCAAGAAAATGATGGGCGGGATAGGATCTCTACCGTCCTAGCTAGAGAGGTGTATAATCGTTTCCCTGTCTTACAACCTACTGAAAGCACCGCGAAAGGATTAGATAAGTTTTCTACAGGTGCCGCTAAATACGGGGCAAAGAAAGTAACGCACTACGATCCTGTTACAGGGAAAAGAAAAACTTTATCTGTTAAAGGATACCTTGATATGAATGGGAATGGCGTCTTCAATAATGACCCTATTACCATGACGGAGATGTTGGCTAGAGACATACCTGTCTTTATCCCTAAAGAGTTTAGGGACAGCCCCCTTCTCAATCCTTCTTTCGTCAATCATTTTGATCCTCAATCAGGCCAGCTGTTGGGGCTACAGAAGCCTCATAAAGAAGACCCGAACAGAATTGAGCTAGTCCGTAAGGAGATTAGGAGAACAGAGGAGCCATATGATTTTAGTGCGTTCCTCTCACTAGCGAATCTTAAATTCATCAGACCCGATGATAAGCCAGCCTACAAGCAGATACGCTCGTGGAAATTCCTTATTGGTGAAGCGAAAGGTAAGACCCCCGCTCGTGGGAACTATCTTGAGGGTTCATTCATTAAGAAGACAGGCGATAGTATTCTTATAAGGAGAAAGGCTGAAGATAAAGATACTGTAAAAATTAACGCTCTACGTAAAGAGCTTAGAGTTCTAGAAAACACGCCTTTCAAAGACCCTGAAGCAAAAGCTGCGGCTAGGAGAAAGATACAGGACAAGCTAGCTCTAGCTAGAAGTAGGACCATCACTATCCCTATTAGCAAACTCAGCGATTATGATCGGAACTGGTTGGAGAATGTCCCTACGGATAAAGAACTTAGTGCGCCCGACCCAACACTACCTCTTGGAGTTAGCCTGACAAACCCAAGGACAGGTATGCCAATCGAGGCGTCTAATAAGACTAGGCACAAGATGAGTGATGTCCTTCGCTCAGTAGGTGATTTCGCTACCTTAGCATTGCCTCTGGCCTCAGAGGCAAAGGTTACTTTATCTGACGGGTCTACTGCTTCCTCTAGAGGTATGAGGGCCGTCACAAACTTATTGGCTCCGGCTTCAAGAGAATCTTTTAGAAGGTTGGGGTCGGCGATGGGCTTCAGTGTAGAGAATATCGTCACTGAGATTGAGATTGAGTATGAGATTTTACTTAACTTCTTTAATATCCGTCAAGAAATTCTCACTGATCAGCAGAAACTAGCTAAAAAAACTACCCACAAATTAAGTCCTTTGCAATTTAATAAGGGAGTGGATCTACTTCTTAGACATATGTCTCTGGACGTAGATGAAAGTTCTCTAAGGACTCAGAAAGGTATAATCAGTCCGCAAAAAATAAAGAAGGCGCGTATGCAAGCAGCGTCTGACTTGATATCTCGATACAGCGGTAACTCTGGTGGGTCACCCATAGAAAACGTGAGGAACTTCCTCCTCAAAGATGTAGTCAACAATGAAAGATTCAGGAAAACCGGAAGGATGCCGGACCTCATGGGTCTTGTAAGGTTGTCTGCTGATAAGTATGTTAAACAGAGCATTACGAGAGGTAGCGTAGAGAAGGAGCGTGATACCGAGTCTTTAGATGATCTTTCCTTTGAAGGTTCTATCGGAATGTCTGACGCTCAGGCAGTAGTAGGTAGCCTTGATATGTTGGATGTCGATTTGGGTTCGCTCCCTGACAGTTTTGCTAGTATCGTTGACCGTGCTATCCTAGAAGTAAATGAGAATGAAGAATTGAGGAGCGAGTTAGAGGCTCTTTACATTGATTCTATCCTCATCAACAGCCCTACCTCATCTATCGACGAGGTTCCTAACCTCGACCCCCGTGACTTAATAGCGGGGATCGCTGATATCATAAGCATGGCGGGTTATGATTCACCATCATCCAAGAATGCTTTAGCATTTAAGAGGGCGGTTGAGCAAAGCGAATACTTCACACCACAATCTAGTCTTCGCATAGCTTTAGAGTCTATCTACTACGGGGACGGAGACCCTGTCAGGATTGGTAATTACCTAGCTAAGTTGAAACGTCGTCAGGATAGATACAGACCTGACCTGTCTATCTCTGAGTATCGTGCCTATACAGAATCTTATGAAGAAGGTGAACGTATGGCACTTGAAGAAGAGCGGGGAGAACCTATCACTCTCACAGAGAAAGGCATGGAGATTGCCGCCGAAGGGGGAGCTACCCCAACTCGTTACGCACGGAGACTGGTTCGTGAAAAGCAGGAGGAAGAATCTGTTCCCGCCATTGAAGGCTTATCTACTGTAAAAGAGCAGATGGATATAGTCCAAGGTAAGGCTGTCTTTGACGCACTTAGTGAGCAAGATAAGAACATAATCAAAGGCATTCAGGCTACCGTCTTAAAAGGAGACCTGAGTCTCGAAGAGAAGGAGAACCTCAGAGATATTACTTCTAGGATCATCAGCCCTACAACTTCCGAAACTGAATTGGAAGAGATACGGGATGAGGTGAAAAGGATTATCGGTAGAGCGAACAACAACGCTTCACAGAACTCAGCATCGCAAGCAGCGACTCCGATGGAGCGTAAGCTGATGCGAGCAGATAACATAGCTGAGATCGGAAGGCTCGGCCTTGAGCATGACAGCCCTGACACAGTCATTGAGGCACTCAAGACTATCTCCACTGAGTCAGACAACCCATCGCACAAGTTAGTGGCCGATCTTCTTTTGGAAGACGAGAGCTTCCTAAGTTCAGTTGACTTCCACATTGTGGATAGTCCAGCAAACTTCGCTGGTCAGTATGTCTACCGGACAGACGGAACTCATCGGGTGTCAATCAACATCGACACAGGTAACAAGCTCGGACTTGAGAACGTCCTGCTTGAGGAATACGTCCACGCATTCTTGTCTGATGTAACTAAATCAAATGCCGATCAGAGGTCTGACCAGCAGAACGAGGCTGTTGAAAGACTCAACCGGATCTACAAGCTAGCAGAGAAACAGTATCGTGCCAAGGGTATTAAAGATCCTATGCTGGAGGATGCCTTTGTGGATTTCGACGAGTTCTTAGCTAAGTTCTTATTGTCGCCTAAGCTACAAGCTAGCATCAAGTCACTGGAAGCTCCTGCTGACCAGCGTGGTTTCTTCAAGAGGATCATTGATTCTATCTTGTCCATGTTCCGCAAGCGTAAGGTATCGAAGACTGAAGCTGTTGAATACGGTAAGGCTCTACAGGATGTCATCGACCTAGCGAAGTCACCTACCTTAGCACAGCTTCCTCCTCTGACACAAGACGCAGCGCGAGTTGCGAAAGAAACTAGTTCCATCCTGAGCCGTGTCCAAGAGGAGACAATCAAGCACGAGGAGCGGAAAGAGAACCGCATGACATCTGAGGGGGTCAGTCTAATGGCTGTAGAAGATACCGTCTCTGATGAGCCAGTCACTTTCGAGTCTGAGAAGAGTCGTAAGATCATGGAGGTTGAGGCTTACTTGCGGAGTAGGATTCCAAGAGGGCTATCTCTACAGGAAGCAGCCCTTCTAGACATAGGAAGTATTGCTCGGTTAGACCAAGGCAATTTCAATTCAGATGGGATACAGATAGTTGAATTTGACTTTAAAGCTTTTGAGGTTGCAACCAGAGGAATGGATATGGTTGGAGCTAAGGTCTACGCGGAGAAGACTCTACTGCATGAGACGATTCACTCTGCTTCCTATAACGTCCTTACTGTTGAAGAGATCACTACGCTAGAGGAGTCCCTCTCAGATGAGGACTACGCTTCTATTGCTGAGACATACTTCAGAACCGATGAGGCTATTGCAGAGGCAAAGGCAAAACTCGATAGTGAGAATGTAGAGGAAGCCGCTCTCATCAGGAGGCAACTCGCTGAGGAACATCTTCGTATGAACTCAGAGCGTATCCTCTCTGGAACAACTACTGAAGAGGACGCTGAGTTCTGGTCGTCTGACCCATCACTACTGAGCATCATCGCCCGATACGTCAGGTCTATGTTTGCTCGCCTCGCGGCCATCAGACGTGCTCAAGGTGGATCGGGTGTTCTAGACGCGATGCTCATCAGCATACATAATGAAGTCACGCTCATCCAGAACGGTTATGTTAGCTATGACCCTTCGATGGAGTTCAACACTGACGACCCTGAAGAATCTTTAAACAAGTTCAATGAGATATTGAGGCGAGACATCGGTTCAGGACAGCCAGAAGGAGTAGCTCTTCAAGCTCAAGTCGGGGCATCCTCCGCAAGTGACGTAGACTTCTCTAATATTCCAAAGCTGCTTGAGCTTTCGATGGTGGAGTTCAAGACTTACAAATCTCCAAAGACTTGGTTCGCTAGGAACTTCAAAGGTGACGTTGACCTACCTGTCAAACGGATCATGGAGCAGCGCGCTGAGTTTGAGAGAGCATCAACTCGTGTCTTGAAAACATTCCACACGGAATTCAATAAGATCATCGAAAGAGATTTCGGTGAGATGACTCAGGAGTTGAGTGATAAGATTAATCTAGCTCAAGGTTATTCTCCCACCAGCCTCGTCAAAGAAGAATTCTACAGAGAGGTAGAGGAAGAACATCGCCTTACAGTAAGGCAGATAAATAAAGATGACTCACTCACTGACGTTCAAAAGAAAGAACAGAAAGCAGAGTCTCGGAAAATTAAGGAGAAGAAGATTGAAGAGTTAGAGAACGTCAAGATCGCAGAACATCAACAGGCCGTCGATAAAGCACTGGATGATATCAGGCAAACGTCTCCAGACCTCGCGGCTAAGATCACTCTGATGCGTGAGGAACTCATCCGACCTATTCAGAAGATCATGACTGAAGACGGTTCCGGTCTATCGAAAGAGCTTAGGGCTAGGATTGATAGAACTGGTGGGATCTATCTTACGAGACAGTATAAGATCTTCAACGATCCGACATACGCTCAGAAGGTTCTGGAAGATCCTGACTTCCAGACCGCTCGTGAGTTCGCTATCGAATACTTCACGAATCAGATGGGACTCTCGGAGGCTGACGCTACTGAAGCCATGAGGGTGTTCGTGCAACAGTATGACACTGGACTCCAAGGAAGTGGGACTCCCCTCACTAAGTCTTATAAGAAGATCATGAAGAACCTTTCACGCCGGAAGGATCTACCGATTGCACTTAGAAATCTTATGGGTGAGTATGGTTTGGAAGAGTCTACTAAAGGAGAGCCAGCCACCAACCTCCTGCTTAGAACCTTTGCTACTGTGTCTTCACTAGCTGCACAACAGAAGTTCAGAAGTAACATTGTAAAGTGGGGAGACGAGAGCAAATCAATCATCAGCAAAGCAGACAGAGATGCAGACACAGAAAAGTTCGGGGACTACGTTCTCTTGATTGATCCTAAGACAGCAGTCAAAGGTGATCCACTGGCTGGGAAATATGCCGCAGCTGATACAGTAAAAGACCTAAGAGAAGTCCTCACGGCATCCCCAATAGGAATTGATTCCTCATCTGCTGGTAAGACCGTAGAGGGTATGGCTAAAGTGATGCAGAACCTAACGGGTAAGTCGATGCTGTTCAAGACACTCGGCTCCGTTGGTTTCTACCTCCGTAACATCTTAGGAAACGTATTGTTCTTCGGACCTGCTCAAGGTGTGTCGCTCTCAACAATGGGCGGGACTATGACGGATTCTTATAATTCTATTAAAGGAATCCTGAATCCTGACCAGATAGATGCAGAGCTTACTGAGATGGTAGGTCTTGGAGTATTTGGTGACGAGCTTCGTGCTGGTATGATCAAGGAGTTACTCGACGGTAAGAATGAAACCTTCCTTGATAAGCTCAACAACATCCTCGACAAGGTTCCTGATGATAAAGCATCAGGAGTTAAAGGAGTCACTACAAAGACTAGAGAGAAGGTGAAGTCACTAGAGGAAGCACTCATGAGACTGTCCTCTAACGTAGATGGGGTATACAAAATCCAATACTACAAGCACGAGTTGGGTGTCCTGATGGAGGCTAGAGAGAAGTATCCCGACACGAGAATATTTGGTAAAGGGTCGAAGAAATTTAAAGATGCAACAGACGAGCAACTCAAGCGCACGGCAGCTGACAAGGTTAAGCGGACTGCCCAGTCATTGAGCCAAGCCCCACCGATCATTAGCAAGCTATCAAAGTCTAGCTACGGTATGCTCTTCGCTCCGTTCATCCGATTCAAAACGGAAGTGCCACGTATCGTGTTCAATACATACGAGCTGGCGAAGGAAGAAATGGCTAGCGATAACCCATTGATAAAAGCTAGAGGTAAGCGGAGACGCGCCGCTATGACTGCTATGGTCGGCGGGTTCTCGTTAGGACTACCCGCAGCAGCGGCACTGCTCATGGCAGGGATTGGTAACGACGAAGACGAAGCACTTAGAAAGTCTATGCCGTCCTACTTGAGGGGGCATTCGTTCTTCTTCTTTAGGGTGGGCGGCGACCTTCAGTCAATCGACCTGACTTACGTCAACCCATTCAGCATCATGGCTGATCCAGTTGCGCGTAGTTTCCAAGAACTAACAAGAGGCAACGCCGATGGCGCAGTTGGTTCATTCCTGAAAGGGTTCTTCTTCGACCAGTATCTCGACGAACAGATCCTTGCAGGTGCTGTTCAAGACGCAATGGATAACCGAGATGCCAAGACAGACAGACCGATCTCCATCGACAAAGTAGATGGGTTCTCTGTCGCATTCGCTAAGAGGTTCGCCTATGTCATGGACACAGCTTACACTCCCCGCCTATTGAGTGACGCATGGGACGCCTACAAAGCTATGGGGACAGACTTTGAAGAATTCAGCGACTCACCTGTCGGTGAGTTCTTCAGTGGCACACTACCATTCAGAATCCACGATGTGGATGAGGAAGCTCAGTTCCGTAGGTTCATCCGAGACCACAAGGATCGGGTGAATGAAGTGAAGTCTAAGAAGTATCGCATGTATAGCGACCAGCCCATCAGTGAAGATGAGATCCGTGACATCTACAACGATGAAGCAGATGATCTAATCACATTGAACAAGGAAATGTATACCGTGATGCAAGGATTCAAAGGTCTAGGCATCGAGGACAGGGAACAGTTCAACATGATGAAGGGTGCGGGAATCGGGAAGGATAAATCGAGACTCCTTAGAGTCGGCGTATCAGATAGACTAACCCCCAATGTCGGTTTCCTTGAAGGACTCAAACAAAGGGGGCTAGCTGATCGTATCTCTCCTATGCTAGAAGAGAAGAACAAGAGGGCTAGGTATCATAGACTAGATGACTGATCCTCTTCTACCTCAACCTGTATCTCATGGACACATTCTAGTATGTTACGAACCGTCCGACACAAGGCAGGACCAGCTTCCATCTCCGCCCTTACAAGTTTGTAAGCGTGGAGGGGAGCTGTATGGTCTTTGAATCCGAAGAGGGAGGCTATGCCCGTGAAGGGTAACCCGACTAAGTCCCTGACTAAGGTCAACGCAACTCGACGAGGTTTGACATACGTCATCTCTCGTGTGTTCGTGAACAGTTCGATAGGGTGCGTTAGGTTATACTCTTTCGCTGTCTCATTTAGGACGACCCTTACGTGATCACGAACGTAAGTCGGCTGACCTTTGAGCCTCTTGATCTTACCCTCGAAGAGATCATCAAGGTACTTTTTGGAGTACTTCTTCTCGCTCATCTGTTTAGTTTAGCTTTCTTATCTGCACGTTCCTTCATCTTACGGAAGTGGCGGTCTTCAGTCTTGATTGCATTCAAGGAGACGACCACAACGGTTAAGGGCAGCAACAATATGATGCCAATGATTTGTAGGTAGTCCATGTTACTGCGAGTCTACGTATTCTTTAATCCCCTTCTTGAGGTTGTCGATGTCTTCCTTACCGAACCATTCAAGGAACTGCATTGCCTTCAGATCGATAGATAGTTTCTTCCTAGCAGCCCACCCATCATCGACTTCAAAGGTGAGCATCATTGTCCCATCTACTTTAGAGACTCCAGTTCGACTACAGATCTCACCATCGAAATAATCGTTGGGGTCTTCAGCTACTGCATAAGGATCTACCTCGACGACCTCCCCCTCGTTCAGGGCGGCGATCAACTCATTGTCTTGCGACGACACAGGCTCCCGCCAGTCAGGCGATGACGTAAAGTCACCACCGCCTTCGCAGAACTCATCACGTTTCGCCTTACGCGGAAACGAGTAGTAGGTTACGCCATACCGTTTACCAGTATTAGCACTCACGTTGTGGCCAAGTGACCATTCCATTGCATAGTAATGTCTATTTCTTCTCATTGTTTTATTTGGTTTTAGTTTCTGTTTGGTCTTTGATTACCTTCCGCCGACGACCAGCCGGAAGAAGAGATACGAATTCACCGGACCACCCACCTCTCGGTGAGTCGTTACCGGTCTCGAAATGCTTGCCTTCCACGAAGCCAAGGCGAAGGAGGAGGTTCTTCAGGAAGAGCGCATGGTCTGCACTCTTCTTTGAGAACCTTCCGGTCCCGCTGTAGTAGTTAGGATACAGGCGATCCTTCACTCGGGCTAGTGAGGCGAGGGCTTCACCCTCACGATGGGTTAATTTCTTCATTAGTCAGTGTAGTTGTGTCCGATAAATACGGACATATGTTCTTCGAGGTCGGCGACCTCATTCAGGACTTCCACAATCGGGCCATACTTCGCGGAGTCTAGGTAGACGACACGGCTTAGGGTCCGGTTTGAGAGCCAGCATGTGTCGCTCTCCTTGTGGTAGTTCAGGCTCTCCCATCCGGCCATCAGGCCGAGGGACTTTTGTAGTTGAGTCAGCTCAAGGCTGGCTACTTCTATTGGCATTATTGTCATTGGTTTATTTGTTAGAGGTTAACGGTTATTTGTTTAAGTCTAAGGGTGAAGCCTAGCTCTTTAAGAGCTAGGATATCACCATCAGTTAAGGACTTGCGTCCTGTCAGCTTCTGTATGGATCGTTGCACTGCGGCATCGACCACGTATGTCAACGTGTTTCCATACACTTCTCTTTGGGTTACTTCTATTATCATTGGTTTATTTTTTTCTTTGGTTAGATGTTTACTCGCTTGCTCGATGGCAGGAGGTGCATAAAAAGACAACGTCTAGTTGATGCTCCTTAGCGTATCCTTTGTGGTGGTGTGCTTCGATTCTCATCTGAGAGTTACCGCACTTGGTGCAAGATGTAGGTCTCGTAAGAACACCCTTCTTGATCGCCCGCCTCACG
>MDTC01023215.1_pt1 | contig 14550 bp, 12 predicted proteins | sample 811181 | NCBI WGS metagenome assembly MDTC01 (sample SAMN05326644, study PRJNA326480) | marine metagenome | isolation source: seawater | place: Pacific Ocean: North | collected 2011 | reverse complement strand
TTCATGCCCAAGTGCGTGCCCGCAGTCGAGGGCCAGCGGTTCACGGTGTAGTCGCGGTACAGGCTGCCGAGGCCTGCGTCGGCCTTTACCCAGGTATCAGGCACGACCGTGGTGGCGAGGTCCAGCACCAAGCGGTCATAGTCGACCAGGAGGTCGAAGGGCACCGCATCGATCATGTACGTCACCCCATCGAGCTCCAGATCAAACGCGATCTCGAGGTCCTGCAGAGCGTCAGCCAACAGGGGCGGAACCTCGCTCTCCATGGCATCTTCGAGCGCCTGCTCCAGGAAGCCTTCAATCAGCCCGGAGATCGATCCATCAAGCCCGAAGAAGTCCAGTGCATCGTAGAGCCAGCTGTCCCAGTCGAAGTCGAAGTCGACCGTGTTCGCCGACACACTTGCGAGGCCGAGGTCGATCCCCCCGGTGCTGTCGACCGTGGGGAAGAACTGCATTTCCACAGCGATGGAGTCGGCTGTGATGTCGCCGTTTCCACCAAAGTCCACTTCGGCCACGGTCGCATCGGCCACCCAGCGAAGCGACACGTCATCCACCGTCATCGTGGCCACCAGCGCCCCGGAGGCTTGCGCGTTGAGGTCGAGCTCCACCGCACCGAAGCTTGGGTTGTCCACTCGCAAGTCGAGTGCGTACCAAGTGAAGCAGTACGTGCCGAGGAAGCCGAGGTCCACACAGTCGCGCTCTTCATCGGAGAAGACCGGGTTCGGGATCAGCGCGGCCAGATCAAAATCTGACACCAACGCCTCGCCCAGGTCTTCCAGTGTGTCGAGTCCCCCAGGGCCGTCGGCGAGATACACCATGAAGCCGCCGTCTACGGGCTCTTCCCACTCGAGGAACGCACCGGCGAGGACCGCGCGGGTATCGGTGGACACGTTTCCATCGCCGTCGACCGCCACCGTCTCGATCACATTCGTTCCATAGTCGTAGTCAAGGTCGACGGCGAAGGAACCGTCGGACGCCAGCGTGACGGCATCCCCATTGGCGGTCAGAGAGCCCACGCCCGAATAGGCATCGGTGGCGGTTCCGCTAAGCGTGCCCTCCAGCCCATCGTGCCAGCTGCCCCGCTCCGGTTCGTCGAGGTCGAGCTCGGGACCGGTCGAGTCGATCAGCAGTGGACCGACCTCGTCATAGAGAGAGGTACCGTCCACATCCACGCGCACCGTGAACGCACCTTCTGCGTAAAAGGTGACGTTGTTCCAGGAGATCGCGTAGTCGTCGGAGGTCACGTCTGTGCCCACGACCGAAAGAGACCAGGGCGCAGAAACGGCGTTGCCGTACTCGTCGGTGATGGCCACGGCCGCTGAGGTGGTCTCAAACACTTCGAGGCTCGTGTCGGACAAGCTCAAGTCGACCTCGGCCGGCGCACCGGGAACCACCACGAGCACTTCGGCGTCCATCACCCCTTCGACGATGGCATCGACCGTGTAGGCGCCCGGTACTGTGCCACCGATGGAAGCGCCGCTGAGCGTGAGCGGAGCATCGCCCAGATCCGGGACGATGGACGCGGTATCCACACGGTTTCCGAACTGGTCACGGGCCTCAATGGCCCACTCGACCGATGCCCCTGCTGCGAAGGCTTGGTCCGAGACGATCAGGTCGACTTCGAGGGTGGCTGCGACCCGCACCGTGAGCGATGCCGAGAGCGACTGCAGCTCCCCATCCACCCATGCGGTCGCTGTGAGGTTGTGGGTGCCGGCTACCCGCGGCAGCATCACGGACTCGGCGCCGAAGTGTAAGGTCTCGAGGTCGCTCTCGATGCTACCGCTGACGGGCTCTACGGAGCCGTCTTCGTATACGAGCGAGAGGCCCCAGCCCACCGGCTCCCCTGCCAGGACATCCGAGGCGTCGACCGTCAGCTCCATGACCGGTGGCGTCGCCTCTTCTTCCACCAGAATCACACCGATGCTTCCACTCTTGCCATCGGTTCCGGCGCCGCTGCATCCCGCCGCCACGAATCCGATGCCCAGGAGCGCAGACCGAGTGCGCCCGACGACGCAGCGATGAAGAGCAGGTGCAGGCATTCGATCTCCGACGCAATTCCACGGAGCGCGCCGTCGTGCATAGACCCACGCGCCGTCCCTCCGAAGTGTACCGGGCAGTCGGGAACTTGGCGACTGTCGAATCGGCCGCGAGCAGCGGATGTGCCGTTCCATGGTACCCATCGCAACTCTGTTGAGGCCGGACTATGATGCGGGCGCGTGTGTTCAAGGAGACCCGGAGGCCCCTGGATGATTCCCCCGCATGGCGAGCCGCTCCCCCAACAGGCCCTCACGGAGTCCAGCTGGGGCGTCGGGCGCATCGCAGTCGCACTCGTCGCTCCTCTGCCTGTGCTCGCGCTCGCGCTCGCGCCCTCCGCCCACGCTGCTGCAGTCGGCGCTCCCATCGAAGAAGCGGTTGCTGTACACATCACGACCGGCGGCTTCAGCCAGCTCGGCGACGCCGTGTCGAAAGTGGTCCCCGAGTCCATCGCCATCGAGGCGTCCTCGGGAGAGCTCGCCTGCGCGGAGAGTGATGCCACGCCGCTCGACTGGAGCCTCGACCCGCTCGATGTGGTGCTCTCGGTCGATCAAGTCGGCATCGACACCACCAATGGCGACATCGCCGTGTCGCTCTTCGCCACCTTGGACTCCTCCGAGTCAGCGCTCACTGTGGTGGGGGACTGTACGGTCCTGACCGACCTCGACGAGACCTGTGGCCTGCAGCTGCCCACCACGGCGATGAACGTCACCATGGCCGTGGACATCACCGAGACCAGTGGTGTCTTCGACGTCACGGTATCCGACCCCGTCTTCGACATCAGCCCGGTCGGAAATCCCCTGTCTGACTGCACCTTTTCCAGCGCTGTGGGCACCATGCTTGGCCAGGACCCCGAGCTGCTTTCCAGTCTCATCGCATCATTGGTGGCACCCGAGCTCGACGCTCTCGGCCCGTCGCTAGAAGCACCCCTCGAAGAAGCACTCAACAGTCTTCAGATCGAGAGTGCGGTCGACCTGCTGGGCACCCCCCTCGACGTTGCCCTGTACCCCACCGCGCTCACGCTCGACGAACAAGGCCTGCTGCTGGGTCTCGGCGCCGAGCTGGTTCCAGGCACCATCAGCGACTGCGTCGACAGCAGCGCCGGCTCCGCGCTCGCTGAGGTCGGGTGGCCCACGCTCGACCGCACCGCGCCCGACAGTTCCCTGCCCTACGACGCAGGCGTGTACATCGGTGCCGACTTTCTCGACCATGCCCTCTACACGGTCTGGGCATCAGGCGCGCTGTGTCTGGATGCCGGTGCGCTCGCTGCTGATGTCCTCCCAAGTGGTCTCAGCACCGGGCTTCTCGCCGGTGTATTGGGGGAAGAGTTCGAGGCGCTCTTCCCAGATTCGCAGCCCGTCACGCTCCTGCTTTCGGCCCCCACTCCGCTCCGCAGCGAGTTCGACGACGACGGAGCCCCACTGCACATCATCGCCGACGACCTCACCCTCGATCTCTACACAGAGTTCGAGCACCGCCAGGCGCGCATCTTCCGGGTGCAGGGCGAAGCGGACATCGGACTCGATGTCACCATCGAGGAAAACACCCTCACAACCGCGCTGGTCCTCAACGACCCCGCCGTCGACTTTGCGGAGACCTACCACGAGCTCATTGGTCCCGGCTTCAGTGACGGCATCGCTGGACTGGTGGGCACGCTTCTCACCACGCTGATCCCAGCAGACCTCTTGCCATCCCTGGCCCTTCCCGACCTCCTCGGGGTGCAGATCGACTCGCTCATATGGCTGCCCAACGACGACCAGAGCTGGCATGGCGGCTTCGTGTCGATCGACACAAGTGCTGTGGTGCCTGTGGAGCTCGCCGGGTGCTCGCTCGACGGTGTGGGGTGCGACGGTGGCGATCTCGGCGTGGAGCTCGACCTCGAGACCCTCCTCGGGTGCTCCGCCGACACCAGCCTTGGCTGCGACGACAGCACCTGTGCTACCGGTGGAAGCCGGGGCGTTGCCGCACGAGCCGTCCGCGGTCGGGCCGCTCTCGGCGCGTTCCTGTTCGTCACCCTGGTGGGACTCCGTCGCCGCCGACACTGAGCCCATGGGCTAGCGCGGGGTTGGTTGGCCAGACCGAGCGCCTCAGATCGCCTTCAAGGCCGCAGCCACCTGCTGACGAATCCACACATTGGCTGGATCCTTCGCCACGCGCTCGTGCCAAGCCGTTCCAATGCTGAAGGTGGGGAGCTCGACCGGTGGTGGTATCAGGCGCACCGGTAGGTCGACGGCAAACATCTCCGCGAGCGCACGCGTGGTGGTGAGCACAAGGTCGGTGCGTGACACGAGCAGTGGTGCTGCCAGGAAGTAGCGAATGCGCACCGCCACCCGGCGCTCGAGTCCGTGCTTTGCCAGGGCCCGATCGACGATGCCGGGCCCACCGGTTCCCTGCGGGCTGACCAACACGTGCGGGAGCCGCGCCCAGGTAGCGAGATCGAGGGTCTCGCCCACTGCAGGATGCCCCTCTCGCACCACACACACAAACGATGCCGGACGCTGCTTGCGCATGCGGACCGCCGGAGCATCGGGAAAAAACGCCGAGATCGCGACGTCGACCTCACCGGTCTCCAGCTGCCCGGCGTACCGACGTCCGTCGAACGGGACCACGTCGAGATCCACATTGGGACCCGACTCTTGCAGGCGCTCCATCAGCGGCGGGAGCAGCAGCATGGCCACAGCGTCCCCGGCGGCGAGGACGAAGCGGCGTGTGCTCGCAGCAGCATCGAACGTCGACTCGCCCTCGAGGGTCCGGCGCAGCGACTGGAGGCCACTCCTCAGCGGGAGTACCAGCTGCTCCGCACGAGGGGTGGGCTGCATCCCGCCCTTTCCACGAACCAAGAGCGGGTCGCCAAAAATATCTCGAAGCTGGCGCAGGTTGTGGCTCATCGCGGACTGGGTGATGCCCAGACGGTGCGCCGCTCGGGTCACACTCTTCTCGGTGAGCAAGGTGTCCAGATAGACCAACAGGTTCAGGTTTACCTGCGTCAGGTCGATATCGCGCACGGCGACCTCCATCGCGATCGGCCGTCGAACCGTCCAGATGCACTCTGCGATCTGGACTCTCCAACGCTGATGGGGAATCCTACAATCTCGCGACGGTTCGGCGTACCGGTCGCATGCACACCCCCGCACTGGCAGAATCCTGCCATCAGGAGATGACGCCATGGCCCAGACGCCTTCCCGTGCCCCCATCCACATCATGGCCTGCGATGGCGGCAAGAAGATGGCGCAAGCCGTGGCCAGCCACTTGGGTGCACCACTCGTCGAGAGCCGCGATGTCTGGTTCTCCTGTGGGGAAGGCAAGTTCATCATCGAACAAAATGTGCGCGGCACGGACCTGTATGTGTTCCAGTCGCCGGTCGTTCCCCACGACAGCCACTCCACCTACGATCGCTTCGTGATGCTGCTTCATGCAATCGAAGCCGCTGCTCTCTCCGATGCGGAGTGGGTCACGGCGGTGGTGCCGTACTTCCCCGGCGCCCGCCAAGACAAGCGGAAGGGCCGGGTTCGGGAAGGCATCTCGGCCGGCCTGTTCGCCCGCATGCTGCAAGAGGCCGGGGCGCATCGAGTGGTGACCGTCGACATCCACAACGAGGCCATCGCCGGGATGTTCAATCCCATCCGGTGCCGACTCGAAAACGTGCACTTGTACCACCGGCTCGCAGATTTCATCCGGAGCCGCGGCCTCCAGGGAGACACCGTCGCCTCGCCCGATGTGGGTGGGATGGAGCGAGCCCGTATGTATGCCGCAGAGCTGTCGGCCCATTTGGTCGGCCTCTCGAAAGAACGCGACTATGCCACCGTCAACACCGTGAAGCGGTCCACGCTCATCGGCGAAGTGGATGGATGCGACATACTCCTCGTGGACGATATCGTAGACACCGCCGGTTCGGTCACGGCCGCAGTCGATGAGCTCAAGCGCCGAGGGGCGGGCGATGTGACCATCGCCTGTGCCCATCCCGTCTTCTCAGGGCCGGCCATGGAGCGCCTGCAACAGATGGCCGACCGCGCCGAGCGCGAAGGATGGCGCTTTCGGGTCGTGGGCTCCACGAGCGTGCACCATCCGAACGCCCCGAACTGGTTCGTTCCGTTCCCGATTTCGTCACTGCTCGCCGATGTGATCGGCCACATCAATGGACGAGGCAGCGTGACGAGTGCCCAGCTCGCAGATGGGCCGGAAGGACTCGAAGTGTTTGAGGTCTGAGCCAGGGGGCTGCGCCCAGCCCTTCCCTCACCCATCGGCACGCAGAGTCACAGACCCATCTGTGCCCGCACTGCGGCGACCACCTGTTCGTGGAAGCGACCGTTGGTGACGATGACGCCCTTGTTCTTCTCCAAGGTACGCCCAATGGAGAAGTCGAGCGGCGCACCGCGACAGTCGGTGACGGTGCCACCGGCGGCTTCAATCACCGCAACGCCTGCAGCGTGATCCCAGGTCTTTTCCACATAGCCGGGGCGCGTGGGGAGCCTCAAGTAGACCGCCGCGTCGCCGCGCGCGACTGCCGCATACTTGCACTGGCTGTCGATTCGATAGGGCGGATGCTGAATCCCGAGCCGCTGTGCGACCATCGCCGAGTCCGACTGGCTCGTGTGCGCCTTCTCCACTGACTCACAGAACCGCGCTTCGGCGGGGTCAGCCACCGGGTCGACCGAGATGGGATGCTCCGTCGGGTCGTCGACACCACGCTGGACGGCCGGACCACCCTTGATCGCCACAAAGATGCACCCCCGACCCGCCGCCTCGTCGTCTACGTCGATCGGCAGGTTCGGACAACCGAGCACGCCGAGAACCACGGCGCCGTCTTCAATCAGTGCAAGTGCAACTGCATACTGGTCGAGCCGCAGAAAGCCCTTGGTTCCATCGATGGGGTCGAGCACCCAGTGCCGACCGTTGGGGCCACCGCCATAGGTGCCACGGTCGATGGCCGCGAGCACGCCTTCGGCCGACAGCGTGGGCAGCACCGCCTGAACCGACGCGACCACCTTGGACCGGAGCGCTTCGTTGCCCGGCTCGCGCAGAGCGGCTGCATCCTCTTCGCCGACCATGGGCACCCCAGGAGCGACCTCCGCGAGCAGGTGGCTCACGATCGCCTGCGCCGCGAAGTCCGCGACGGTCACCGGGCTCTTGTCGCCCTTTTGCAGCGAAGCGCCCTCGACAAGGCGCGCCTGAACTTCACGACAGACCCGGCTGGCCGCGACGACGGCATCCACGGCCGCCCCACGGAGCGACTCGACAGACGGTGAGACAGACATCAAACCTCCACACATTTTGCGCGGCGCTGCATAACGTTGCGGGTGCAACCCGGTCGCGGTTTCGGGGGGCCGACCATGGCTTTGCTGCACGAGCGGCACGCCTTCCAAGCGCCGACGTGTGCCTCGGCAGCGTCCCCAGAAGCGGAACCGGCGGACAAGCCACCCTACGCAGGAGGCTTCATGACCATCGTCCGATTCTCAGCAAGGCTCACGGTCGCCGCTCTACTCGGCTGTGGATGCAGAGGAGACTCGGAAAGCAGCACCAAACGGACCCTACGCGAAGAGGGGGAACCACCTGGTGAGTGGACCGACGGCGCCGACAACGATGCCGACGGGTGGTTCGACTGCGACGACAACGGATGCTGGAGCGCACCGGACTGCGATGGGCCGCCGAGCGGGGACGCAGACACCGGCACCGACACCGACGTGACCTACACCCTGGGCTTCGATTGCGACGAGACATTGGTGGACGTGCTCGAGAGCTACGGCCTGTTCGACTGCACGGTCACCTTCGCGGGCGCCGGCATGCTCGATGTCACCGATGCTCGGCTCTCTACGTTCGAAGGCACGTGGGAGGTCACCGAGCACGACTGCGGCGCCAGTGGACTCGAAGAGGCGGTCTGAAGCGCTCCCAGCGGGGAGGCCAGGACCACTCAGCATTTTTCCGAGGACCGCTCGGGCGGCGCTCAACTCGACGCGTTTGCGACCCATCGCGACCGCGATGACACCGAGCCCATCGCCTCCGAACCGGCCGCAAACGGACAGATTTCCATCACCGAGCTGGCGTCGTCGCTGACCGACAGCTCGGTCGTCTGGTGGGACACGGAGCTCACCACCATCGACAGGCTGATCGGACTCACGCTCAACGCGGAGTTCCAGATCGTGCTGGAGTCGCCACCGGCCCTCAGAGGCTGGCAGCACTCTCCGCCACGACCGTGACTTCGTCGAAACCAGCCTGTTGGGCAGTGAGGAGCACTTTCCCCACCAGCTGCCAGGGCGCCTCCGCGTGGGCACGAATCACCACGGTCTTCTGCCCCACCCTCTGTTGCAGCGGCCCATATAAGTCGGTCACGAGCGCGCCTTCGGCGGTGGCCCAATACGATGCAGAGCCGGCGCGCCAGCCATCCACATAGAGACCATCCAGTCCCACATCCACCGTGACCCCCCGTGCCGCAGCCGCCTCCGACCGCGAAATGGGAAGAGAGAGGTCGCCCTCGGGGGTCTCGGCCGGTGGCTCGGCACTCCAGGTGCGAAGAACCGCCACAATCAGCAACGTGAAGAGATCGACCATCGGCGCCAGCGCTCCCGTGGAGAGTCCAGCGTTCGATGAGGAAGCGTCGGTCTGAAAGAGGCGTCGTCTCACGGGGGTGCTCCCGCCAGAGACTGCAACACAACCTCCGGAAAGAGCTCGCCGCGTGGACCAATCTTGACGGCGTCCATCCAGGCCACGACCTGCTGGGTGGTGGTGGTGGGACCGGGCACCAGGGTGATGCGCTTTCGTCCGGGGTCAAGCGCCTTGAGGTTGGCGAGAACATCCTGCAGCGAGCGAAGATCATCGGCCGCGAGCGCTCGCCGCTCCACATCACCCGTCGAGGAGCGGACGTCGGTGTTTCGAACATCGGCCTCCACGCGGAACCCTGTCTCGGCCGTGGTGACCACCAGTCGCTCCACCGGACCAGGAGGTAGCGGTGGCAGCGCATCGCCCGGTGCGGCGACAGCAAGCGGGAGACCGGTCAGCCTCCTCGATGATGTGGTCATCAACAACATCGGCAAGAGGATCACCATCAGTGACACGACCGACAGGATCGCAGGACGGGTGTCTGGCGGAGCAGAGCGCTGCTGGAAGAGCCTACGCACGGCTCAGTCGTCCGCGCCGGACCGGACCCGATGCACCGCCACCGCCGAGGCCGCAGCTTCACTGAACGCGAGCAGCTGCTGTACCCGTCCGTCGAGAAAAGCATGGGCAGCAAGAGCTGGAATCCCCACCAGGAGGCCGTAGGCAGTGGTGGCCATCGCAGTGGCGATTCCATCAGACAGTCGGGTCGCGCGCTCCACAGCGCTGGCGTCACCCAGCCCCTGGAAGGCCACAATCAAGCCGTAGACCGTACCGAGCAATCCCAGCATGGTGGCGATGTTGCCCACTGTGGCGAGATACGGCACACGCTGCGAGACATCCACCTGCACCCGTGCCGCGGCCGCGCCCATCGCATCCCACACGGCATCGCCAGGCGCGTCGAGCCCCGCCCGAACAATTCGGCCGGTCGGATGGTTGCCCAGTGGGCCCAGCGATGCCTCTGGATCGCTGGACAGCGTCTCCAGGACAGCATCTTCGTCAACAGACCAGCGCAACAGGAGCAGCCAGGTGCGCTCCAGGAGCACAGCAAGGCCAAATGCCATCACCGCGGTGAGTGCATACATGAAGCCGGCTCCAGGCCCCTGAAAAGCTGTGAGCAGCGAACTGAGCACCGTTCCTCCCGAGTGGTCGACGCGTCGTCCATGCCTACCACGACTGGATGCGTGTGTGGCCCGGCTTCCGGTATTGTCTCACATCGAAGCGGGCCGAAGCGGCTCGACTCATCCAGGGATCCCCCTTCCCCACCCCGCATCCACCAGGAAGTCCGCATGCCTCCTCGTCCCGCTACCTCAGCGCTCGCGTTCTTCTGGCCAACGCTCGGACTGGCGGTCGGCCTCGCGGGCGCAACCGCTTGTTCGACTGGGCCTGCGGGGCCTGAAGACTGTCGATCCATGGCCGCAGGAAGTGCGCGCGACGAGTGCTGGGCGACCCACGCTCCGGCACTCTTTCGTACGGCAACCAGTCCCGAGGAGGCCGTTGCTGTCATCGAAAAGCAGGTTGGCGATGCTCAGGTGCGAGACTTCATCTGGCTCACCATCACACGGGAAGTCGACCCGTCGTCATTCACCTACTGCAAGAAGATCGACGAGCGAGCACTCGCCGAGCGATGTCGAGTGCTGGTGAGTCGGCCCCATCTGCACCGTGAGCTGGTCGGCGGAGGCGGAGGCGGAGGCAAAAATCACAAAGCCGGGCCTGGCGGCCCTCCTCCCGGCGCGGGTCCCGGTGGCCCTCCTCCTGGCGGAGGCCCTCCTCCGCCCCCCGGTGAACGCACACCCGCAGGAGACAACCCGCCGGCACCTTGACCGACCCGGCACCTCGGGCGACCCGGCACCTCGGGCGACCCGGCACCTCGGGCGACCCGACACCTTGAGCGGCCCGATCCCGATGTGCGCCATACCGCCGTGCGGCTCACCGACATCGGTTGCAGCCTCATCGGGCGGCGCAAACGACGCAGCCCAAAAAGACACAACCTCGAAGAAGGTCCTCCCCGCAAGCGGGCCCCACCGCATTTAGATGGAGGAGACGCTGAGACGATTGCAGAGTGTGGTCCGGCGAGGAGGACGATTCTTCGAGGTGATGGCAGAAGGCGGCTTTCGCTGCGCTTCTGGGCGGTGGGCCTCCCCACCGCTGACACTTCAAAGGTACGGTACCGCGACATCTCCCGCAACCAAAAAAGTGTTCCACAGGCGTCAGATCTCGATTTTGAGGGTTCGTCGGGTCTGACCATACGCATCGAAGCCCCTCTCCAATTCTTCCAAAATATCCACTAAAAGGAGGTTATCAAGAATTAACCCCGTCATGATAGCGCTGGCGCATGCGATCGCACACCGACAATTCATGACAATCACGACACCAGTCGAAAAGCACGACATCCATGTCAGATTGGCGCCGCAAAAATCGTGCCATAAGATCACTTTTCGAGGAGCTCACCCAGCAGATCGCTCAGTTTCCGCAGCGAGAATGGCTTTCGAAGTGCACAGCTCCACTGTCCGCGCCGACGCTCCGCTGCAGACAGCGGGCTCCCCGAGGCCACAATGATCGGCAAGCGGGCATCAAGGCGTCGGATCGCATCCACAACGCCTTCTCCACCGACACCAGGCAGGTGCCAATCCACCACAGCCGCATCGATTCGGGCACTTGGCGAGTCCAGCCAGTCGACGGCATCGCGCCCACTCGGAAAGGCATTTACCCAGTAGCCCTTCCACGCCAGAAACTCCGTGAGCGAGACCCGCTGGGACTCCTCGTCCTCCACCACCATGACCGCCCGCTGCGACATTGGATCTTGACTCCTGCTCCGCCGCTCGATGGTATCCGACGCAACCAGCAACATGCCTTCGCAAGGAGCCGGTTTGACGCTCATCAATACGTAAAGGCGCCTCCGACTGTCTTCATCACTCCGGCGATCGCAGACGTGGAACGGTTCCAGGGCAGCACGGTTGACGAGTCATCATAGACAAAGCCCACCGAGATGATCGCCTGGGTGCTCGAGGGCCAGCTTGAGAACTGCGATCCATCAAAGGTAAACGAGCCGTCGTCGTAGACTGCGCAGGTGACCAGCTCCGCTCCCGTCGACGTGGCGCCATTTGACAGGTTGATCGAGATTTCCACCCAGTCCGCACCCGATGGCGCCCACTGGAAGGTCTCGTACTGCGAGATGAACGGAGGCTCGCTGCTGTTGATGGCCGGACTGTAGACCGTAGGACTGGAGGATGGCAGACGAAACACATCGGCAACATCCACCTCGGGGAGATCGCCACCGATTGGCGAAAGGAGCGAGTACCGGGCACCTGCCGTCAAGCTGGACGGCTGAGCAAGGTAGGCGAAGCCGTCGAGCGCCAGCTGTAGGGTGCTTCCGGAGGTGGGTTGCAGCGAAAGGGTCGACACGCCTGCCGTAAACACGTTCACCACAGCAGACGTCGTCCAGAGCTCCGACCGGCATGTGTCCAGCGACGGAACCACGATGTCGTACCACCGGTACGGCGTCGGCTCCGTAAAATACACTTGAGCGAAGTACTCGTCGTCCGGCACCGACGGGGTCCAATAGGTGCCTGTGTAGCGGGCCAGCTGCACATACCCAATCATACCGTGCACACCAGTACCATCGGCCCAGTAGCGGAAGGCGTCCAAAAGCACGCCATCCGCTGTGTCCGATTCCACCTGGATGGCAACCGATCCTTCCATGGTGACGGCCGGAGTCGAGACCGTGATCGAGGTTTCCGTGTACGACAAGACCGTGGCCTCGGTCCTCGCCATCAACACGCGGGTGCTCTCGTCAAACGGACCGCCTTCAATGACCACCGTGTCCCCGCCAATCGTACTTCCGTAGTCCGGCGTCACGCCATCGACCGCGATGGTGCCCGGCTCGCCGTCACCACCGCCAGCATCGCTGCCAGCATCACCGCCTGCATCACCGCCTGCATCGCTGCCAGCATCGCCCGTGCTGCTCCCATCATCTCCGCTGCCGCCTGCCGTACCGCCGGTGAAGCCAGTGTCCGCGGCACCCACAGCCCCGTCTCCGGAGTCGCGCTCCGACTCGGACTCGGACTCGGACTCGGCCGTGTCCAACAGCTTCCCGTAGTCGTACAGTCCACCACACCCTGTGCTGACGACCGCTATCGCGGCTCTCCAGAAGATCAGATGCATCCGAGTCATGCGGCACTCCAAGAAATGTCCCCTCCACGATAGCCCGGGCGGCGTTTCTGCAACCACCCCTTCCCGCAAAGCGCTGGATTCCCGACGGCTGCCGCCTCCATGCACATGGGCCCCATTCGAGCGGTAGGCGGCCATCGAAGCGATATTCGCTCGCCAGAGCGCCCAGCAAAGAGTATACAGACCGTATACAATCAGGAGCGAGAATGCGCATCTTCATCACCGGGGCAACCGGCCTGGTCGGGCGTGCACTCACCTTGCGGCTGCGAAGAGACGGGCACACGGTCGTGGCTTGGAGCCGGTCGGCAGCACGGGTGAGCCAGAGACTCGGTGGGGAAGCAGAGGCAGCCAGTGGTGACACCGATGCCATGCAGACAGCGCTCGATGGCTGTGATGCCGTAGTGGCGCTGGCCGGCGAGCCCGTGCTCCCCGGTCGCTGGACGCGGCGGAAAAAGCGGGCCTTGCGCACCAGCCGGGTGGACCTCAACGAAACGCTGGTGCAGTGCATCCTGCAAGCGGCCCATCCACCACGGACCATCGTCGCAGCGAGTGCGGTCGGATTCTATGGCAACACCGGCAAGCAGTCGGTCGACGAGGGATCTCCTCCGGGGGAAGGCTTCCTCGCCGACCTTTGCCAAGACTGGGAACACGCATTCGCCCCCGCCATCGAAGCCGGTGTTCGCGTCGTCCACGGTCGGATTGGTATTGTGTTGTCACGCGACGGCGGTGCACTCCAGAAGCTTCTGCCTCTGACCCGCCTGGGCCTTGGCGGTCCGGTCGGCCACGGTCAGCAGGGGTTCCCATGGGTCCACATCGATGACCTCGTGGATGCACTGGTCTTCTCCCTCACGCACGACGAGGTCTTCGGTCCGGTCAATCTGGTGGCTCCCGAGACGCCAAGCCAACGGGACTTCGCTGCGGCGCTCGGCGCCGCCGTGGGAAAGACTGCTCGCACGCCGGCTCCTGCCTTTGCGATGCGCCTGCTCTTGGGCGATGCCGCGACCGCCTTATTGGAAGGCCAGTACGTCATTCCAAGGGCACTGCAGACCTGGGGATTCCCCTTCCAGTACGTCCAACTCGACGATGCGCTCAATGACATCCTTCGCCGCGACTCCGCCGTGATCACCCCTGTGGCGCCTCCCGTGCGCGTGCGGGCCGGGAGCGACTGGATTCAAGCGCATCCCCCTACCCACGAGCTGGTCGCGAGCCGAATCGTCCCAGCGCCCATCGAACGGGTGTGGGCCTTCTTCCAAGACGCACGAAACCTCGCGGCGCTGTCTCCTTCCGATGCGGGACTCACCATCGATCCGGCCCTGCTCACGATGTCTGAAGGCGCCCGCTTCACCCACCAAATGCGGCTCGGACCCGTCGCACTTCCCTGGGAAGGGGAGATCGTGTCGTGGCAGCCTGGTCGACAATTCGTCGACGTCCAACGGCGCGGCCCCTTTGGCACATGGTGGCACGCCCACTCGTTCCATCCGGTGGCGCTCGAAGACGGGACGGCCGCCACTCGCGTGCACGACCATGTGTTGTTCGCAAGTCCGCTCGGCCGCATTGGCCGGATCGCCACATGGCTGTTCGTGCGGCGACAGCTCCTCGACCTCTTCGCATTCCGCAACAGCTCCTTACGCCTGCGGTTCGGCGAAGCTGCCATCCCCTCGCACACCGCCACCGGAGAAGCAGCATGACCGTTCCCGCCACGCGCATCCGCCGTCTGGGTTCGCATCCCATCCGTCCTGCCGGGCAGCACGTAGTGGTGTA
>MDTC01250481.1_pt1 | contig 14551 bp, 22 predicted proteins | sample 811181 | NCBI WGS metagenome assembly MDTC01 (sample SAMN05326644, study PRJNA326480) | marine metagenome | isolation source: seawater | place: Pacific Ocean: North | collected 2011 | reverse complement strand
TACAAGATCCCTTCGCTGTATATGCGAAAGTTGAAGGCGCACTTGCGGCGGGAGCCTCAAATGTGCCACAACCTGCTACGACTTCTGTTGTTGCTTCTCCTGAACTTAGATCATTTTGCACTTGAAAAAACGCAGGTCTTTTTTCTGCGTCTGGTACAGATATAGACCTTGTCGTTTCACCCGTAATAAAAGGAGGTGGGTTTGGGCTTTCTTCGTTATCGTTTGTTGAAGAAGAAGGAACTTCTACATCAGCAGTAGCAATTACCGCTGACGGCAAATCTTCAATAGCTCCTCCGATAGAGTCAATAGCGATAGCAGTTTCTTTGTCAAAGCTTGTTAATTTTGCATTGCGAAGATTTGAGCCTAAACCATCATTACCAAACTGGCTCACAGTTTGGATATTTCCCCAAGAATCTTGAAATATAATCCTTCCGTCTATTTCTAAAAGAGTCTGCAACGTTGAAAGGTTATAATCATCAACAATAAAAGAACTTTTTACTTCAGAAGAAACAAAAGTTGTAATTAAAGTTGTAATCTCAGGCACATAAGAACTTTCTCTAGAGACTAAATAAGCAAGTGAACATCCAACCTCAAGAGTTGTTTGTCTAGTGTTAATATCTATGCTTGAATTTAAAACATATAATTGACCACGGGGTAACTTAGCTGCTTTGCCATTGTCTAAAGTAGCGTAAACATTAACTCTAGAGCCTAGCGGGAATAAAGTTTTATTGTAATCTAAAATTGTTGTGTCACCACCAAGGACAATAGAACCTTTAGTGGTAATTATATTTGTGCTGTATGCAGAATCGTCAGAGGTAGAACCTTCAATTAAAAAATTACTATAATCTTTGCCATTAATAAATAGACGAATCTTAGAAGTTGTATTCGCAAGTGTCATCTACACCTCCGTTAAGCCAAAGCTTAATAGAAACAAATCATTAGTACCACCAATCCTTGAGACTGCAGGAGGAGTAGTAAAGAAGGCTGTTGTAGATATAATCGCTATACTGGCATTATTAGTAGCTTCTTTCAATAAATTATCAACAACATTAACAACAGATGTATTCAAAGAAGTAGACCTGGCTGTATCCCAAGCAGTAAAGATTGTATTTAGTGTTACAATCTGCGCTGGTGTTGCGTATGTAGCTATTGCCCATATATTACGTTGCTTACGAGCCGGGCCTTGAGCGTAGCCTAGTCCTATCTGGCTAAACTCTAGACTAGCCTGGCCCAGGATAGAGCTTGGCAACTCGTCCCCTGAGAAGTCCGTGAAGGCCACAGAGTCGCTTCCGTAGCTGATCGTGATACTTCCAGCCATCCTTAGATCCTCCGGCCGTTACGGAGCCGCATACGGGCCACATTCGTCATGATCTGGGACGCATCTGTGACAGGTTGCTGGCTTTGGATCGTCACGTTGTTTGTAATGCGTTGATTACCACCGGAGCCGGTCAAAGCAGCGGTCATTTGCTTGACTAGGTTGCCGGAAACGCCAGTATCTCCGCTGCCAGAGACAGATGACTGCATGGGAGACAGTTTACTTCTGCTATTAGCTATTTGAGAATTGTATTGTGAGTTATTAGTCAGCTGCTTTGTTATTGCTGCTGGTAAAATCGTACCTGCGCTAGGTGCAGTCCAGTTAATATTAGAGCCTGCAGGTAAGAGCTTGACATCTCCAAATTTATTCATGAATGATTCTCTGCCAAGCCCAGCATCATTAACTTTATAGGTTTGTCCTCCTGCAACAGGACCACCCATCCAGCGGGCACCACCACTGGTACCACCAAGTTGTGCTTTTACTAATTGAGTCTTACCTAACAGATCATCCATCAATTTAACCATACCAGCAATCGTATTTTTAGTGTCTTTAAATTCTTCATTGACACGTTGGACTTCCCCGGTCATCTTACTTAAATGATTATTACTTTCCGATAACAGTATGCTGATCCTTTCTTGCTCTTTTTCTATGTTTTTAGTGGCTTGAAGCTGTAAACCATAAGCGTTTGTTGCTCCTATAACAGTTTTTTCATCAACAGCCTCCGTCTCTTTTGCAGCTTCATCGATTAATTTTACTGTTTTTAAGATGTCATTATATTTTACTCCAGTCACGCCTAAAGCTTTTTTAATTTGATGCTCAGCTATTTCTCTATTTGAAATTTGAGTGAATAATTTCTTTTGCATTGCTTCATCAATCAAAGCTTGACCGGTTAATTTCTTTCGCAGATCTAGGTTTTGACTCTCAACCTTAAATTGTAATTCATTTAATTTGAGAACTTCTTCGTAAGCACCTACTTGTCTGGTAAGATTAGCTGCTGCCTCGGTATTACCTCTTGCTCGCTGGATTTCAGCTTCACCTTTAATCCTTGCTTGAATTGTTTTTATTTCTAATTGCTGTAAAGTAAAAGCAGTTTGTAGCTTTGTTTTGTCAATAAAATTCTCTATGGAATTAATTTTGGCTAATAATCTTAGCCTATTTTCTTCGATTTTTCTTCTGTTCGTTTTGCTACGCTCTTGGCCGATAGCACGATCGAATACTGTGCTAATAGCAGACTTTACAGTACTTGCAGTTGATTTAATGCTGTCCTTGACTGAATTGACCTTAGAGGCGACTAATTCTACTGCTTGAGCATAGCTCTCCGCCGCTGCAGTACCTGCTTCAAATACCCTTTCAACTTCGTCAGTGACCATGTCAGCAACATTTCTTGCAATTTCTGCTGCTTTCATTTCAGCTTCCAAGGCTTCTGATGTTAATTCATTGAGTTTGGTGTAGTACTCAGCGTCTGTTTGATCTTCAGCCTTGCCCTCTTGCTTAAGCTTCTCTAATTTTTCTTTAGCTCTCGCTGCTTCGTTCTTTGCAAATTTAGCCCTATTCCGTTCTAGTAATATTTCTGTCTTAGCAAGTCCTTCAGTCGATATTCCTAAATCAATAGTATATTTTCTTTCTAAAAGTAAATTTGCAACTTTTTCTTTGCTTACTTCTCTTTTTTGCAGTTCTTCTAGCTTTTCTAAAGTAAGTACTTGCTTTTCTAATTCTTTTGTAGAGATGCCTCTCAGTTTGGCCTCTTCTGTTATGAGACCATTAAGGACGTCTGCATGCTTTAGCCGTTTATCTGTTAATTGAATCTCCTGGTCTAAAAGTTTGATAATAGGAAATGCGCTTTCGTCGCCGCTCCTCTCTCTTTCCTCTCTTAGCTTAACCAAGTCTTTCCTGTAAACTTCTAAATCTTGCTTGTTTCTCAGCAACGACTTTGATAAATTCTCAAATGCTTTAGGACTTAACAGACTCATGTCTCCAAGAAGAGCAGTCATTTGTAAGTCCTTTAAAGCGTTTTGAACAGCTTGCATGTCTTTAATACGGTCTTTTATTTGAAGTCCTGCGAAAAGATCTGCAAATTGATTAAAGCCAAATCCTTTAGAAATAGCGTCGAGTATAACTTTTAATGTTTTAGCTTTCTTGATTTGCTTGTCGATTTCTTGTGTATTTGCGTTTAATCTTTTTCTTGTTTCTTCTAATGCCGCATCAGTTCCTGCAAATGCTTCTCCAGTGGATTTGACTGCTTTTGTTATTTTTGACATCAAAAGCGAAAGAAGTGCCAATGGAAGCGCAATTTTTATAAACCTTCCTACAGCTGTAGCTAAATTGCTAAACCTTTGTGCAGCTACTATACCAATGTCAGAAGTAATTGCTAAATTGGTTCCAAGGCCTGCCGTTGCTGTCGAAGCTAGCGCTGCCATTGCGGCATAAGCTGCAGTTGCTATTTTGACTGTAACAAAAGCTGCTGTCAGAGGAATAATGGCTCTAAGTAAAAGGCTGACTATTCTGGTCAGACCAGAAATTGGTTCTAATATAAATATAACCGCTTTCGCTGCAGTCAGCATAATATTAACAAAATCTCTGATTGCTAAAACAATATTATTAAAAGTATCGGCTAGTAATGCACCGAATTGGCTATTAGCAACTGAAGCAATAAATTGTTCAATACTTTTTTGAATTGCGAAAAAAGCTTTGATGCCAGGATCTAACGCTACTGCAATAGCACGAAGATTATTGACTTTTAAATTATTGATTTGGTTTTGCAGCTGCTGTACAGTTTCATTCCCGTCACGAACCATTGCAGCTAACAGTTCAGCGCCATTTGCCATTTTAGAAACAGCTTCGACAAACACTTTTGAAGTGACTCGACTGTTACTAATCATCCCCTCCAGTTCTTGGGTAGTAACGTTAAGAGCATCTGCCAGTTGTGTCCTAAATGCACCGTCAAGTTCAGAGATCTGCTGATTAAGTTCTTCTGCCTGGAGCTTACCTTTACTTAGCACTTGCGCGAACGCCTCTAGGAACCTACCAGATTGTTCAGTATTTAATCCAAGTGTTTGCGTTCTTGCTGCAATAGCTTCAATAAATTTACTTGAATCTTTAGAGTTAACACCTACTGCCTTCAACGCAGGAATCATCCTCTTGAATGATTTCTCTACTTGTTGAATTGGTGCTCCAAGCCTGTTTGCAATGCCGGCAGCCTCAGCAAGGGCTTCGCTTGCTTGAACAGAAGATAGCCCAATATTTTTTAAAGCTAAATCAAAACCCTGTAGTTGCTTTTGTTGATTAATTAATTCATTAATCTTTCCAGTAAATGTGCCAATAATTGCAGAAAATGCAACAAAACCTGCCTGAGCAGAGGCTACTTTATTTAAAACGCCAAAGAATGTTCTGAAAGGTCCATTAGCTCCAGATATTTCAGCATTGATTTTTTTTAGTTCAGCTGCATATCTACGTTGTTCAACACTACCTTGAACATAGCTTTCGGATAACTTTTGCAGCCTTGTGGCTAGTTGACGTTTTTGAGCAATGGATCCTGCCATCACACCATTTACCTTATTTAATGCTTCTTGATATCCTCGTACTTTCTGTTCAGTGTGACTGTATGCAGCACTGGTTTTATTTAATGATGATAGCTTTTGCTTGGCAGCAGATAAGCCTTGCTTTAAAGCAGTTGCAGACCCTTTCTCTGCTCCAGTTAAAGTATTTAAAGAACTAGCAAGTTTTTTGGATCCTTCTGATAAATTATCAAATTGATTGTCTACGGCCTTAAGTTTTCCTGAAACAGCATCTCGTCCTTCTAATTGAACAAATATTTTTTTAGTTGCTTCGCCTTTTAATTTAGGCCCTAAGTCATCAAGAGCGTCAGCAATTTCTTCAATAGATTTTCCAGTTTTTGCAAGCTTCTTATTGACATCATCTGCATTATAATTAGCAGAAATTTCAATCTCAATGCTTTGCGCCACTGATTGCCACCAAGACTAGAATAGTCTGCCAAGAAGAAACCCCGCCGTAGCGGGGCATTTGAGACTTTGTAAGCTGATATCAAGCGTTAGCGTCGATATCCAAGTTATATGGGCCGTAGCCATTCAGCGTTGCACTGAAGGAAACCACAGAACCGGCTTCCACTGATTCAGAGTAGCCCTCAAGAGTGCCGTATCCGTAAATCGTCTCGTCAGTACCAGTAGGTCCGATACGAGCAAACTTAACGCGCAAGCTGTTGTTAACAGTGTTAGCTTCAGTCAGACGCAAGACTTGATAGGCTGCACTCTTAAAGTCAGCAACACCTTCTAAAGCGATGCTAAAGGACTTTGTGGTCGGGATGTTAGTGTTATAACCACGAGTTGTGCGGTCATAAGTAATGACATCCTCGCTAGAAGTGTCAGTCTCTAGTGAAGCGTTGGTAAGTCCAATAATCTTGAAAGGTTTATCAGTGGCAGTAGTGCCATCCATTGCATAGACTTGACTTTCGACGGTAAAAACACCAGTCGCACTGTTGTACGAAACGGTGTCATTGTCGGCTGCAAGGTTGCCTTCATCACCAAGAGTTGAACTGTCAGTCTTAATAAAACCAGTAGTAGCGCTGCTAAGTCCGGTACCAGTCGTGATACCAGTAAAGGCCAGGTCGGTTTGAGCGGAAGCCAAAGGAAGTAAGTAAACCTTATATCCAAAGGCTGCAGAATAATTAGCCATGGGTGAATTTCCAGAATGCTGAAAACTGAGCAAAAATGGGGGATTCACCCCACTATCGTAGGGTTCCTAATGGTCTGGAATACTATTTATTCGCTTGCAGTAAAAATGCCTGCAATAACAAGCTTTAAGGTAACGAATCTAAGATTGCAGTGGCCTCTGCGTGTAAACCACCATTCTCAGGAATCATGATCATTGTTTGAACGCGAGCACCAAGGCCTTTAGAAACTGACAAGGTTTCAATTGTTGTTGCGCCATAGAACAAATATAAGGCTCGCTTAGCGGCAGCATCTAAATCACTTCCTGTTGATCCGTCCCATACAATTAAAAATACTTTCCAAGTCGTCAATAAATCAGAATTATCAGTCACATAATCCTTGCGACCAATATCGCCAGAATCATGGATAATACACTCTAGCCCAACTTGTGATACTAATTGTGGAAGTTGTTCCCCTGGGGTTAAAATTACAATTGACGGACTTGTGCTTCCACCAGTAAAGCTGTAGCTTCCTATGTATGAAGAAAAGCTACTGTCATTGGCCAGGACATTATAAATAATCTGCGGTGTCGTGGCAAAAGTTTGCGCCATCAGAACACGAAAAACCGTGTTTTAGTCTGCCCATTTTAAGGAACTATAGATTAGACAGCCGCAAAAGTGCTTATGAGAAGCCCAAATGCCTCATCTTTTAGCGGAGTCGTTGTCATTACGACTCAATGATTAAAAAGGATTTTCCGATCCGGCCAAGGATCCATGACTACCTTTTTAATCTGGATGCAATGACAAGGAAAGAAGCGAAACAACTCTGGCGACAGTCAATCAAAGATGCTTGGTACAACTGCTGTGCCTACTGTGGAAGTCCGCCGATCGACGATGCCTCGCTGACTCTAGACCACGTTAAACCCCGAGCGAGGGGTGGTGAAGACAGGACAAGCAATTGTATTCCTGCCTGCAAAAAATGCAATCATTCAAAAGGAAGTCAAGAATGGGCTGAATGGTTCCGTAACCAGGACTCGTACTCAATGCAGCGTGAATACAGAATCCGAGCATGGATGGAAACTGAAAAGCAAAACATTCCTATCTCAGGGGATGTATTCAATTGTCACTCATTCTCGGCGGCAATCATGCAACAATAGGAACCTCAACTCCTTCTTTTGCGCTATAACGTATAGTCGCTTTTGGCATTATTACTTTAACAATTCCGCCAAGAGTCGACTCCATTTCGATCGTCTGCTCAGACACGACATCTTCCATTATCAACATGCCTTTGACTGCGTTGTCTGTAATCTCTGGTGCTAAAATTATTGCTTTTTCGTGAATAAGACCTAAGAAGCCAGGGGGATTGCCCGTCGAAGAGCTTTTAAGATCTTTATAGAAGCAATATGCCCATCGAGGGAATAACTGCTGTTCTATAAGTTCCATAGCTGCTGAACCATATGACCCTAAAGGCATGCTCGAACTTTCTGTCGGCTGATATAAAAAGAAATCTTCCATAGTAAATGGTTTTTTATTCTTTTTAGAGTCTCTATTGATATTGGCAAGTAAGGATGTCTGCAATGCTATTGGAGCTTCAGCCTCATGCAGGGATTTTCTTTTGTATGACAAGGCATTATCATATGCCTCAAGTACATACATGTAAGGTAAATTATGGTAATTCTGCAAGGAGAACTCTGTGTCTCCTACGAAGATTTGTTTTAGCTGCCAGTATATCTGTTCAAAAGGGACAGTCGTTCCCCATTCTCCATTTTTTACTTTCCCACAATTTCAGCAGCCTCTTCATCTTTTGTTTTCTTTGGTTCAGCATTTAAAATTTTCTGTTCTTCCTCTTCATACAGTTTGCTAAAATCAGCGAGTAATTCTGGTTGAAGCTCCATCGTGTCGTCTAATGTCCAGTCAGAATTGATCCTTGATTGAATCAAAATTGTTGTACAAGCAATTGCTTTTCGTTGCAATGATTCGACCATCTGAGTCTGAATACCAGCAATGTCGTCGCCATAATCAGCTGCAACGCTAGAAGCTAATGCTCCACTTGAACTGCCACTAATAATATCAACAATTAAGTTATAAGCTTTCTCAACAGTAATTTTCTTTTCACGAGAAATTCGACTTGCTAGTTTTACGATAGATGCTACTCCATCGCTTCCTTGCATGACGGTATCAACAAAAGATTTCTCCGCGACACTTAGATATCCTCTCTTTTCAATTTCGATAACTCCAACCTCTTCATTTCCAAGCCGTACTGGCCGGGACTGCATTCTTGGAGCAATTACAAACGGTAATTTCGCCATAAGGGTCACAAAGCGACGTAGTATTCCTATCAGATCAATCCTGCTATTTTTTTAGTGAAAATTGCATTATATTCTTTTTGAAAATCAAATTGATCAACAGGGCCTTGACCGTATAAGACAGCGTCAACCCATGGCCTGCCTGGGTAATACTGCTTAATTTCTGGATTGCCATACGGATTAAAATATCCACCATAATGAACAATTGCCGCATAATCTTCGCCATACGAAATGTTTATCTCACCGTTCTCGACTGAGATAACCAAGCTATCTCTCAATCTCCCTGTATCAACAATATCTCTCGTATCACCTTCCCAATCCCAAACAGGACTTTGTATCGAGGCATCAAGCGCGTCTTTTAGTTTTAATGCAATCTCATCCAAAGTTTGATTATGAGCTTTTTTTAATTCCTCAGGAAGTCGATTGACAAGAGCATCTAAATTATTTTGCTTTAATGAAAAATCGATTAAAATTTTACCTAGGTCAAGCTCATATTTATCTTCGCTAATTTCTTTGATTTTTACTTTAATCTTTTCTACTTCATCTTTTACAAATTTTTCCGCTTCGCGCAAGCCTTGCATTTTTAGTTTATAAGGCATTAGTTTTGGATATCAGAACCTGTCAGTTGAATCTCGACACCACCGATAGCTGGATAAATAATTTCATCAATTCCATCACCACCAAATACTCCGCTGGAACGTTGAATAATGGCTTGCATTAATGGATCATTACCCAGCTTGAACTCAACTTCGCTACCAGGCAGCAGGAAAAGCTCCTGTGCCGTGATGTTTGTGAAGGTAAGACCACTTAGGTCTCCTAACCAATTAGAGGCCCCTAAAGGGGCTTTCTGAAGGGCATAGCCTCGATAGTAGAACTGATCGCCGCTACCACCAGGAAGCATTCTTCCTTCTAATTGTGAGGCCAATGGCAATGGCTTAGATCCACTGGTTACGCCGGTATATTGAATCCTTTTGATATAACATTTCACGACGTATTCAACGCCACCAGACTTAACTGGACGGCCATTTGTAATCGTTACAGTGTTCTGTGTCGTGGCTTTGATCCGCCCGTTAAAATATGCCAGTAACGGACTAGCCATGAACACTAAATGACTAGCTTAGATTGCCGAACATTGGCCATATTTCCTGCCTGCTTTCCTTAATTTCTTAATAATTTCTTTAGATTCTGTATCACTGATTGATTTTGCAGCTTTTTCCATTAGTTTCAAAAGTTTTTTGCGCTGCTTGGTCATGCCCACTCGTATTACTGTCATAAATGGTACCTCAGTCTTCCGGTCTGTCTAGGTATATTGATTAAGCGAACAATTTTCGCGTTAGTCCTTTTTTTTAAATTTACAATGATTAAAACCACTCTTGTCATCGCTGCTGTAGCCGCCCTGGCACCTGCTGGTGCAATCGCTGGCCCTTACGCCAACGTGGAGGCCAATTCAGCTTTTTCCGGCTCAAATTATGGAGGAACCGCAACAGACCTGCATCTGGGGTACGAAGGCAGCATCGGCAACTCTGCTAGCTGGTACGCCCAAGCCGGCGCTGGTATCATTTCTATTGATAACGGCCCAACTGAAACTGTTCCTACAGGCAAAGCAGGTATTGGTATCAATGCCTCTGAAAACTTTAACCTTTACGGCGAAATCAGCTTTGCCGGCGGTGTTGACGATGCTGACACCAGCTATGGAACAAAAGTAGGCGTTAAGTATAATTTTTAATTTTCTTTAAAAAGAATGGGCTAACCAGTTATTCTGGCTAGCCCTTTTTTTATGGCTTGAGTTTTTTCTTACTCATTGCTTGCTTAAATCGCACGAACGACAAAGCTTTCTGTTTGTTCTTTTTCTTTAGTTTTTTCTGGATTAACAGGAGTTCAGACATTTTTTTGCCCCTCCCATTTGTATTCCTTGCCTCGATATTGGAAATTGTCGAGACCATTTTTACTTAAAGATACCTTCCAGTCTTTAGACTTTGCATTGATATCTTTGGTGTCATATTTGACACCCCTGTATGTTGCGATAGACATGATGAAAGCTCCGCTTGCAGTGAATTTTACACTAAAAGCGCGTTCCTTCAGTCAACGTGTGCGTTCCAGTCGCAATCTGATGCGTTTTTTAATTCCGTGACTAGTTCCTCTTTGACAAGGTCAGTCAGATCCTTATGGATCAATACACGGGTCATAACATCTTTAGCCTGCAGGCAGGTGATGCTAGATGCAATCAAAAATTCCAACATGGAATGAACGTTCCGTTCCGCGTTGTCTTACTTCCGCCTCCAAAGGAGGTGAACGTACTTTAGTCTACCCTATACCCCGTTTTCATACTGCATAATCTGTCTCATCGCCTCTTCTAAAGTCTTAGCAAAGCCTTCAATATTATGTCCTGCCCCATAATCTACTAGCCAGTAGTAATATTCTGAGTGCTTAACAATTTCAATTTTTACTTTTGACATCCTGAAGGCTAATAAAAAAGATGGCGTTCAATATCAATAGACTGAATGCCACCAAGATCGGATTCATTTATTTACTTTTTTGCTTAGGCTTAGTCGTGCCTTTCTTTTCTAAATATTTGTCTGAGTTTAATTCTGTAACAAGAGTCATTCCAGACTTGATAAAGTCCCTGCTCTTGTCTACTGGCGAATTACCCATTTTTATTTCTTTCCGCCTTTCTTTTTGTCTTTTTTAGCTGGCCGGCCTTTCTTTGTTCCGTATGTTCCTTTACCTTGTGGCATTAGAAGACTCCTGGAAAGATTTGACCTGTTACGGCATAGGCTCCCAATGCAGCAACGATACCAAGCATCGCTAAGCGACCATTTAACTTTTCTGCATTTTCCATCTTAAGTGAAATCAAATCTTGCTATTTTGCCAAAAAAAAAAGACCCTTCCCAAGGGGTCTTTCGGTTAGTTCAATTACCCTAACAAAGCATAGCAGTTATTCTGGGTCCGTCAACCCTGGTTTTAGCTCTTCTCTAGCTAGCGATGGTTCGAACGGATCTCTCGTTTGGTTTTTGATCACAATAAATGCATCTTTGTTGTATTTTCTTGTTCCATAAGGCGTAGCCCATTTTTTATTAAAATTATCACCCTGATGGATGCCAGAAATTACTGTTCCCCCGATCTCAACAACAATTGTATCGTGAGGCTGCCAGCCAAGGTCTTCCGCCATCCGATTGACTTGTTCAACGATAGTAGGTTCGCTTAAAATGCGTTCATCAGGATCGATTTTGCTGAGCATAACGGCTTTAAACCTAGGTGCTTACAGCATATAAAATACCAACAAAAAACCCCTCACGCAAGGCAAGGGGCTTAAGATTATTAATTAATTATAGTACTCGCCTGCAACGACTTAACAGTGTCAGTGAGCTGGCTTACATCTTGCAGGCCTTCGACAGAAAACCATGGTGCGTTAGCCCAGCTAAATCCTTCACCCATCGTGGAATCTGGTGCAGTGATGTACCAGTGACAAGCAACGTCAGGCACGTCGATAGCGCATTTACTCCAGTCATCACTCCATTGTGGCACTTGTACCCACATAATTGCAGCAAACATCAGGCTGAAGAGTGATTTAATCATTGGATAATACTAGGTAAAACTTGGTCTGGTCTGACGGCAAGTTCTCATAAGAAGAGATATCACCGTATTGCTTATGGTCTTTATAACCAACCATCCTACCTTTTGTGTTCTGTAGTGCAGGCATAAACGCGATGAATAGAAATACAGATGGTGCTCCAATAATTAAAGCGCCGCCGATGATGTAGTAGGTGAGGAGTTCGATCATGATTTATAAATGGGTATAAAAAAACCCCACAAAAGTGAGGTTTATTGTTAGCTGTGATTAGCCGATAGATGGTGCTTGTAAGGCTACCTCTGAAGTAGAGGCAGAAGCAAGATCTAAAGGGAAATTATGAGCATTACGCTCATGCATTACCTCCATACCTAAACCAGCACGGTTCAGAATGTCAGCCCAGGTGTTAATCACATGTCCGCCATGAACAATTGACTGGTTGAAGTTAAATCCATTTAGGTTAAAAGCCATGGTCGATACACCAAGAGCAGTAAACCAAATGCCAACAACAGGCCATGCTGCTAGAAAGAAGTGAAGACTACGACTGTTATTAAAAGAAGCGTATTGGAAAATAAGACGGCCAAAGTAACCATGAGCAGCTACGATGTTGTACGTTTCTTCTTCTTGTCCAAATTTGTATCCGTAGTTTTGGGATACAGACTCTGTTGTCTCCCGTACAAGGCTGCTTGTGACCAAGCTTCCATGCATAGCAGAAAAAAGAGCGCCGCCGAATACACCAGCCACACCCAACATATGGAACGGATGCATGAGAATATTATGCTCAGCCTGGAAGACGAGCATGTAATTGAACGTTCCACTGATTCCCAAAGGCATTCCGTCAGAGAAGGAACCTTGACCGAAGGGATAAACAAGGAATACAGCAGTTGCAGCAGCAACGGGAGCACTGTAAGCAACAAAAATCCAAGGGCGCATACCCAAACGATAGGAGAGCTCCCATTCACGGCCCATGTAGGCAAAAATGCCAAGAAGGAAGTGAAAAACAACCAACTGATAAGGACCGCCGTTGTACAACCACTCATCTAAACTCGCAGCCTCCCAAATAGGGTAAAAGTGCAAGCCAATAGCATTGCTAGAGGGAACAACAGCACCAGAGATAATATTGTTGCCATATAGTAGTGAACCAGCAACAGGTTCTCTAATACCATCGATGTCAACCGGTGGTGCAGCAACAAATGCAATAATAAAGCATGTAGTGGCAGCTAACAAGCAAGGAACCATTAAGACACCAAACCAACCAACATAAAGACGGTTGTTTGTACTGGTAACCCAGTCGCAAAATGATTCCCATGACTTGCTTTCTTGCCGCTGGGCAATAGTCGCAGACATAATCAACCAAAGTAAAGATAAGCCGCCAAAAAGACAGCTCTAACAGGCTACCAGCACCCTTAACCTTTAATTAATATTGTTTTGGTATTGATTTTCTAACAATACCTTGTAAAACCCATTCTTTAATGCAAATAAATTGTCCTGTTCACTTGCATGCCCCCCTGGCCATCTCTCTAACATCTCATCAATAGCCTTATACACTAGCCTCACAGAACTAATGTCTAATTCAATATTGTAATATCTATGCTCCACCTACCTGCACTCCTTACATTTATCAATCTCTCCATTTAAATACGGTGCATAAACAGCATTCATCTTCCTAAATGCTTCACATCCATTACACCATATGTCTACTACCTCCTGCTTCTCCACCCATTCAATTAATTCATTCGTCTCCTTATCATTCTCAGGATGTACAGGCATTACGATCTATATAACATCGTACTTTGACTACCTAAAAATCCATCAATAACTGGGCAAAATGCAAAAATATTTACTAAATCATTCACATTTCTTCTCTTTTCTGTACTGATTGCTTCTGTCCTTCCTCCCTTCTCTGCCTCCCACTCCAATACATCAGCCTTTATTAACGTCTTCCCACCATTATCACTCACATTAACTGTCTTCTCTACCGTTACCGCACTATCATAATCACTTAATAACCCCCTAACAGTACTGACTAACGTCGTACTCATACCCCCTAACTCATTACAACATACAGTTACTTCATTAATTGTATATTTACTTACACCAACCCCAACAGCTACTAATATTCTCTCTACATCACCCACAACCCATCCTAAACTCGTGTTTAAAGTTGCCATCAGTACAGTATCCCTCCCTCTATCCTTCCAACCTTTCACTAATTACTTTCCCTTAACCCTTAATCCCTCCAGCCCAACAACAACACCCATAAATAATATAAACATTAACCCGCTACATACATAAATAGTCATCGCTATTATACATTAACACCCTATATTACCCCCTATAATAGTAATAATTACCCATTATTTATGAACTCTGACATTAATAATCAACAACTTCCCCCTCCCCTCCTCCTTGCTTTATCACTCCTCCTCTCTACTTCATCCGCTGATTCTATCGCCTCTAATCAACTCCTCTCCTCCATGTACACCTCCCTCGATTTTGATGTCGCTAAAAAATCTCTCCTCCGTCTCCTCCCACTCCTCCTCCCAAAACAACGCGATTGGTTGAAAAACTTGTTTTAGATTTTATCTCAGAAAATCTGTGGGGGCTGCCTAGGTAGTGACAATCAAAATGTCGGGGTGGGGGAGTCGTTATATACATCTATCCTCTATCTGCCGGCTTGTCTTTGAGTGCGGAATGAT
>MDTC01177132.1_pt1 | contig 14553 bp, 12 predicted proteins | sample 811181 | NCBI WGS metagenome assembly MDTC01 (sample SAMN05326644, study PRJNA326480) | marine metagenome | isolation source: seawater | place: Pacific Ocean: North | collected 2011 | reverse complement strand
TCCAATCGTGGGCATCAAGTGGCGCTTGATGCGGGCCTCCGGACTGCAAGAGGCGATTTCGTAGTGACCATGGATTCGGACGGCCAGCACCCCCCGGACGTAGTCGCGAAACTCCTTGATGTTGCTGTGAGTCGAGGTGTAAAGGTGGTCTACGCCGTTCGCTCCAATCGCTCAGACGATGGCTGGGCTAAGCGCCTGTCTGCGCGTGCCTACTACCGGCTGATGAGAGTCCTCACCGGAGTACCCATTGCAGACAGCGCTGCTGACTTCCGGCTAATGAGCCGCTGCGTCGTGGACGTACTCAATGAAATTCCAAATCAGAAGGTCTTCCGACTACTGCTTCCCTACCTGGGTTTTTCCTCGGAAACTGTGGATTTCCGCGCTGAGCCAAGAAGGCACGGCACGTCCAAATACTCAATCGGTCGCATGCTGGCACTCGCGATTCGCAGCACCATCGAATTCTCAACCCGGCCTCTGCGCATTGTGACGACGACGGGTTTCCTCATGGCGGTTTTTGCAGCTTTTTGGCTGGCCTGGGTTCTTATCGACTTCGCCGCCGGACGCACAGTCACTGGCTGGGCGTCTCAAATGGCGGTGACGCTTGTAGTGGGGGGTCTTACGCTCTTTAGTGTTGGAATCGTGGGCGAGTATGTGGGTGAGATCTTTGACCGCGTGAGCGGGAGGCCCCAGTTCTTAGTCCGCGAGACTTGGGACGGATGGAGCGCACCTAGCCAGGGATCAGCCGGCAAGTCTGAGCCTTAGAGCAAAGCGGTTGATCCTTTGCAGTTGGTCGGTCTCTAGTTCTGAGTTTGGGCTGACCTGACCCCGATCTATCATTGGCTGTGTCAAGCATCTACGTCGGATTCGTACGCGCCTCCAGGTGCGGGTCAGCCAAACGTTACTGAGGTGACTATGGTTTTGTGGATCTGGTGAGGCCAATAGGGGAGAATCAAGGGCGAGGTGATCGACGGCTGATGGGCGTCCTTCAAGCAGTTAGGCAAAGCCTTTCGCTATTGAGCACGCGAGATAAGCGACTGCTGACCGCTATCACCATAGCTCAGATGGCTACTGGCTTGCTGGATCTGGCGGGTGTCATGCTGCTTGGTCTCGTCAGCATTCTCTCAGTATCCGTTGTAAGCGGTAACCCCCTGCCTCCCATTGTCTTGTCCATCGTTGAGATATTCGGCTGGGAAGAGGTGTCGTCCCCGAGTCTCGTCGCGTGGTTATGCGTTGTGGCGGGAGTCGCGCTTATTGCAAAATCATTGCTGAGCGCCCTATTCACAAGGCGGACTTTTCAATTCCTTGCCCACCGTCAAGCTGCGTTGTCGGCCCGACTCACCGCATCTCTACTGTCCCGCCCTCTTATCGAGATCCAGAGGCGTGCGAGTCAGGACATCGCGTTTGTGATCACGATCGCGACACAGGCTGCCACCGTGGGCATCCTTGGGGCAGCATCGACGGCTGTGGCAGACATATCGCTTCTGCTGGTCCTGGGAGTGGGTCTCCTGGCAATTGATCCTACGGTGACTGTCTTCGCGATCATTTTCTTTGGTGCTCTTGCCCTTGTCTTGCAGAAATCTCTTTCCGGCTGGGCTACTCGCATGGGCAGAGAGTCCACAGAGGTTGATATCGAGGCATATCAGGCAATTCAAGAAGCACTGTCAGCGTATCGAGAGATTAGCGTGGCTAACCGTCGCTGGCTCTATGTCGAACGAATCCAAACGCTGCGGTGGAGAGCAGCAACGATTAACGCAGATTCCCAGTTTATACTCCTGATACCAAAGTACGTGCTAGAAGTCGCTCTCGTCCTGGGCGCACTTACGCTCGCAGTTTCACAAGTGGCAACCAAAGATGTAGTAGCAGCAGTCGGCATCGTGGCCATCTTTCTCGTCGCGGGTTCACGAGTAATGCCGGCTGTTATGCGATTGCAGGTGGCCTCGCTAACCATTCGTCGGGCGGAAGCCCCTGCGTCTAAGGCCTATGTTCTGGCGCAAGATCTCGACGCGCCGAAGCTCGCATCGTCCGCCAGCCGGTCTGAAATTCAAGACATCCGCAACCACCTAGAGAGGGGGTTCCCTGAATTCTCCCCAACAGTTGTGGTGAACCGATTAGGTGTGGCGTACCCCGAATCTCAGACTCCCGCAATTGCGGATATCTCCTTCGAAGCTGCAGCAGGGACGTCTGTTGCGCTGGTGGGGTCGACGGGAGCCGGAAAGTCCACCCTCGCCGACGCGCTGCTCGGGATTGTGGTTCCTCAAGAAGGCGAGGTTCTTATCGGAGGCTTGCCTCCAACAGTAGCAATCACGCAATGGCCAGGAGGGATAGCGTATGTGCCACAGGAAGTGGCCCTAATTAACGGCACAGTGCGCGACAACGTTGCGATTGGTCTACCTAGTCAATGCTTCAAGGATGAGTGGATTTGGCAGGCATTGGAGCGAGCCCACTTGGCTGATTTTCTAAGGGCCAATAGGAATGGACTTGACACACTGATCGGTGAGAATGGAATGCGTTTGAGTGGTGGACAACGCCAGCGATTGGGTGTGGCCCGTGCATTGTTTACCCGCCCTCGCCTGTTGGTGCTTGATGAAGCGACCAGTGCCCTAGACTCCGAAACTGAGCAGGCCATCGCGCGGACCATGATGGATTTGGAGGGAAGCGTGACGACCATCACGATCGCCCACCGTCTAGCGACGATACGGCACTGCGATCTTGTTCTGTATCTGGATCAGGGTAGACTTATAGCTGAAGGCGAATTTGATGACGTGCGCGCGCAGTCGGTCGATTTTGACCGTCAAGCGAAACTCCTAGGGCTTTGAATTTAAGTTTCCATGATCCTGAAACGATCGAGTGAGGTGCCATGTCGCAACTAATGGGCTCATCGCTACTCATCACGGGCGGCACGGGCTCGTTCGGTCAAGCATTTGTCAGGTATGCGCTGGATCACTTGGATCCCAAGCGCATCGCTGTCCTTTCCAGAGACGAGCTGAAGCAGTACGAGATGAAAGCCCTATTTAAGTCTGACCACCGGTTGCGATGGTTTCTCGGCGATATCCGAGACAGGGAGCGTTTGCACCGCGCAATGAAGGGTATTGACTACGTAGTCCATGCGGCTGCGCTAAAGCAAGTCGATACCGCTGAGTACAACCCCTTTGAATTCGTCAAGACGAATGTACTGGGTAGTCAAAATGTGATCGACGCCTGCATTGATGCTGGTGTGAAGAAGGTTGTAGCTCTATCCACAGACAAGGCGTCTTCGCCGATCAATCTGTATGGGGCAACAAAATTGACGGCCGATAAATTATTCGTCTCTGCAAACAACTACGCACAGGTCGGTTCAACTGCAATGGCCGTGGTCCGATATGGCAATGTGATGGGAAGTCGAGGATCTGTCATTCCTTTCTTCCTCTCCAAAGTGACTTCAAATGAGCCTTTACCGATTACGGATAGGCGTATGACGCGCTTCTGGATCACGCTGGATCAAGCCGTCAAGTTTGTTGTCGATTCATTTGATCAAATGCAGGGTGGAGAGTTGTATGTGCCACGAATTCCGAGTATGCATCTCATGGACTTAGTCGAGGTAATCGCGCCTGGCTACCCCTACATGGAGACCGGGATCCGACCCGGCGAAAAGCTGCATGAAGAGATGATTAGCGCAGATGACAGCTGCAGAACATTGCGTCTTGACGACCGATACTTAGTCATGCCCACGATCTCTGAATGGGGCTTTGTTCCCGTAGCAGGTGACAAGGTGGAGTCAGGTTTCAGTTATCGCTCAGACTCAAACGACCAGTGGCTCTCAGCAGAGGATCTTCGAAGTCTTCTTGCGAAAGAGTGACGAAGTGGTTCCGTATGGTCGTCAGGACGTATCAGACGAGGATATCGCAGCTGTTGTTAAAGTCCTGCAGAGTGACTGGTTAACAACGGGACCTGCGGTTGAGCAATTTGAAGCAGCACTCAGTTGTGTCATTGGGGGAGAACCGGTTGTAGCGGTTTCATCAGGAACAGCCGCTCTTCACGCTGCCTATTACGCAGCGGGCCTAGGCCCTGGCGATGAAGTCATAACTCCCCCAATCACGTTCGTGGCTACACAAGCGGTCGCGAAGACGTTGGGAGCCCAGGTTGTCTTTGCCGATGTTTGTGAAGACACGGCAAATATTGATCCGCGGGCTGTTGAAGCCGTGGTGACTTCACGCACGAAAGCAATCGTTGCAGTTGACTACGCCGGACACCCAGCTGACATGGACTCGTTGCGCCGCATCGCAGACAAATACGGACTCTTGCTCATAGAGGATGCAGCCCACAGTCTTGGGTCGTCGCTCGCGGGATCTCCCGTGGGTTCGATTGCTGACTTGACGGCATTCTCCTTCTATCCGACCAAGAACATCACCACAGCTGAAGGAGGTGCTGTGGCGGCAAAGGATAATGAACTGTTGGGTAAAGTTAGGACGTTTTCTCGACAGGGGCTCGTGAGAGATCCCCACCTATTTCACATCCAGACGGAAGGTCAGTGGCATCAAGAGGTCCAAGAGTTCGGACTCAACTATCGGCTTCCTGATGTTTTGGCGGCACTCGGATTAAGTCAATTGCAGCGCCTAGACGGCTTTCGGCGAACTCGTGCGGGGGTGAAGCAAAAGTATGACGAGATCTTCTTGACTCATGCTGAACTCCAAACACCAGTTCAGAGGCCAGAAGCGCAACCAATGTGGCATCTGTACCCTCTCCTAGTTCCCGCACGTGAAAGACGTAGGCTTTTCGACCTCTTACGGGCATCCGGTATTGCGGTTCAGGTCAACTACATACCTGCCTACTGGCATCCGGCTTTTGAATCAAGCCTGTACCCGCGGGGGCTTTGCCCGGTCGCTGAAGCTTTTTACGCCAAGGAGATCTCACTTCCCTTGCACGTCAGATTGACCGATGCTGAGATTGAGCAAGTGGCTTCGATCGTTCTGCAAGGCTTAGAGGTGTAAATGGGCCAGGAGCAATTGGGGGTGGCATTGGCGTAAGGCACATTGGGGCCAGATGCTGTAGTTGTGGGTGACTGCAGGGGTTAATGACTGTACGCGGGACACACTTCTCACGACCCCCGGGGCAAGCTGAATGCTTTCTTGAATGGACCTAGGATTGGAGTAATGGCGATGGCGCGATGCGACCGTATGGATAACGTCAGCGAGGCGACAAGCGGTGCTAGGGGGTAAGGACGTTGAATTGCGTTTCCGATCGGGAGTACAAGTGGCTAAAGATCATGGCGAAATGGAACTGACGATTGGATCGCGGGTCATTGGCGATGGGCATCCGGCGTTATTGGTTGCGGAACTTTCAGCAAATCATGGAAAGAGTCTGGAGTTGGCGCTCGAGACTGTGGATGCCGCTGCCGAAGCGGGAGCAGACGCGATCAAACTGCAGACCTACACTCCGGATGGGATGACACTCAACTCAGACAAACCTGAATTCCGGATAAGTAGTGGATCACTCTGGGACGGTCGAACTCTCTACGATCTGTATTCTGATGCTTACACTCCATGGGAGTGGCACCGCGAAATCTTTGAGCGCGCCCAGGGTTGGGACATGGAATTCTTTTCAACACCCTTCGATGCGGCCGCTATCAGCTTTCTTATGGAGTTGAGAGTTTCCATGATGAAAGTGGCTTCTTTTGAGATTACGGACCCGCACTTTATTTTCGAAGTCGCCAGCGCTGGGTTGCCGATAGCAATTTCAACAGGTATCGCAACAGAAAGTGAAATAACCGAGGCCGTAGGTGCTTGCCATCAGTCGGGGAACGATCAAATTATTCTCACGCAGTGCTCGTCGGTCTATCCAGCCAAGGTGAGTGACGCCAACCTCAGAACGATGGTGGACTATCGAGCCAAATACGGGTGTTTAGTGGGTTACTCGGACCACACACTCGGGGAAGCGTCAACGCTGGCTGCCATAGCGCTGGGGGCCGCGCTTATTGAAAAGCACTTTATTCTAGACAAGAACCTGGATAGCCCTGATGCACCATTTTCCATGGACCCGAATGAGTTCAAGGCCATGGCTTCAAACGTTCGCTCGACTGAGGAAGCCCTCGGAAGTGTGACCTACACGCTCACAGCGGAGGAGGAAGCAAATCGTGCGTTTGCACGCTCCCTATTCGTTGTAGTGGACGTTGCAGCGGGAGAGTTCTTGTCGCAGACGAATGTCCGTTCCATTCGACCGGGCCAAGGCCTTGCGCCTAGCCGCCTCCACCAACTGCTTGGCCGGCGCTTTGCCGTGGACGTCGCCGCTGGGACTCCCCTATCCGACCACATGGTGTGTCCCCCTAGCGACACCTACGAGCCTCTTGCTTGACTGGTAAGTCCCGCCGCGTCGAGGCATATGTCAACAAGATGGACCGACAGCTCGAAGTATGTTCCTGCTTGTCTCCGAGATCCAACTAGCTGTTCGAATTTCATCCCAGGACACAATTTTTAGGTCTGTATATTCTTGAGACTCGCGTAAGGCGAAGAGTGAGGTGAAGTCCGACGAAGAAATACTTAAATCACAGAGAAAGACGAAATCGTTGATCCGAGTTTGACTATCTCGTAGCAGCCCCAGAAGTATTGGACTAGCAAAAAGCGCGAGGTCTAGATTCAGCTCCTCTTGGGCCTCAATGAGTAATTGGTTGACGAGTGAGGGAGTTTTGTCTGTGCTGGCATCGTTAGGAGTTAATCCGCCCGAGGGGGCTAGTTCCCATCTCGCAGCGTCCTGAGTGACGTTGGCGCCCCGACACGCAAGGACAACCGCGCCTCCTAGCGTCAAGAGCCCAGTGACCGCAATCGGCCGGATCCCTAAGTTAGTGCCAGTTATCCACTGGAAGTGCCAGTAGAGGTAGTCGACCTCCTCCGTGTACAGCGTGTGGCCACGACTCTCGGCAAGCGACATCATTGATCCATTCCACAGGTGTGGTTGGGTGAGGATCGATTCTCTCCAATGAAGTTCAGCACTTTCGACAACTGATTCGCTGAATACACGCTTACCGGTATGTTCAATGGTGGGTGTTGAGCACAACTTCACGAAAGTATGCATTGGCGTTCAATCTCGCTATAAACGTCATCAAGCGACGCGACGTTAACTGCTCCGGAAACTGATGCGCTGCCTACGATGTAGGTTCTTGCCCCAGCGTGGCATGCACTGAGGGCACCGACTGTGGAATCCTCCACGGCAATGCAATGGCTGATAGGGCGATGAATGCGTGTCGAGGCAATCAAGTAGGGCTCTGGATCAGGTTTTGCTTTGGTAACTGCCGTCGAACCAACTACCGATGCCACAGATTCAGAGAGTCCTAATCGTTCGAGCCATTGCCAAACCCCGGACTCCTCGCCGGAAGTAACAATACAGATGGGCGAGCCCAGTTGTTGGCAGCCTCGCAGAAAGCAAACCGCATTCGGCATAGGCATCGAATTGACAACAGCTGCGCGACTTTGGTTGAAATATTCGGTAAGCAGATGCTCTGCAGGTGATGTCCATCCATATCGATCACGCAAGAGACCGACTAGGTCTGTGATCGGAAGAGGCATCACATCCTCGAAACAAATATCTGGAGTATTGACGCCCTGTAGCGACAAGAAACGATGAAAGGTTTCCTGTAGTGGACCAAGGGAGTCCGCAATGGTTCCATCGAAATCTAGTAAGACGCCGGGAGGAGATTCAAGAGAACGCACGATAGTCCCTCAGGCTTTCCGGGAAACATGACATCAGCACCATGTCCATCGCTTGCCCGTTGACAATCAAGTGGTCACGCAATTCAGCCTCCTCGAACCATCCAGCGGAAGCGTATGCCTTTCTAGCGACCAGGTTCCCGGCAAACATTGCGGTACTTAACTTGCGAGCGCCGTGATTTTTGAAAGCGAGGTGACTTGCGAGGCAAACAGTCTCTCCAGCCAATCCCCGCCCCCTTGCTGACTGTTCACCTATGAGGGTCACCACGTCCGAGACCCCGTGAACAGGCCTAATCGGTCCGACTGTAACAACCCCAATGAGAAGATCGTCGAGCAGTCGGACGACGCCATAGGTGGGTGTCGCAGATGTGCCTGTATTCGTTTCGACGAGCGCCCGAAGAGATTCTTCATCAAAGCGTTTGCGTGTGGTCGAAAAGAATTGTGTCAAGTCCTCATCTTGGAACCAGTTCAGGATAACTGAGTTCAGATGGTGCTCTTGAAGGGAGAAGAGTCCCACTCGCCCACCTTGAATAGTTAGTGGTTGCGTCACGGCCGATTACCCCTAGGAATGCTTATCTTGTAGTTCTGAATCATCGGGAGTTCTTTTGTGGAAATAGAGTGCTTCCAGTAATCGCCAGTCATCTTCGGTGTCCAAATCAACTCCTCGGTAAGAAGGAATTGGATAGAGGCGAGCGTTATCCAGGATACGTGCCGCCGTGAGCCAAGTAGCCACTGTTGCCCAGTAAAACTGACCAGCGTCATGCCAGAAGTCAATACAGTCTTGCGTACGTTTGTTTTGTGAATCCGACTCACGTGAAAAGAAGGATCTGTCTTCGTTGACAACTAAGGCGCGTTCAATGGGGTGGGCGTAGCGCGTGCCCGAGACCAGGAAGACGTTACGCGACTCTCCGGAGATGTCTTTATACGAGTTCACGAAATCCGCTTGCTCAAGCAAGACTGCAGAGGGAAGCAAGCAGCAAAGGAGGTTATCGGGCGAGAGGCCAAGAGACAATCTCTGAATCGCATCAGTAATCACGTCCAGTAGTCCGGTCTGGTCATCGGCAAGGGACGGGCAACGCTCGAATGGGACGACAGCGCCCGCGGCTCTGGCGCACGTAGCAATTTCGTCATTGTCTGTTGACACGACAATCTCCCGAAAAACTTGCGACGACCGAGCTAAGTCAATGGTGCGACTGATGATGGGCCTGCCGTCCAACTCCCGGATGTTCTTGCCGCGAATTCGCTGGGAACCACCACGTGCGGGAATGACGCAAAGCGGATTGAGGCTGCTCCATTCGTAAGACATGGCTAGGAGTCTATGGTCGTGCATCCTTATATGGGGATGGTGCATCGACTTGAGTCAACAGCATCTAACATTTGCTCATGCTCGGCGAAGAAATGTATGGATGGGCATGTGATCTGTGGCGTTATCCGCGGAGCCTCACGGGGGAAGGAGTTCGAGAGACACTCCGCTACTTCCAGGGAGTCGTTCCAAGTCTCGTCATCCACGAGATTCCAACCGGATCCAGTGCCCTTGATTGGTCCGTGCCGAAAGAATGGGCGATTAGGGGCGCCTTCGTTCAGGACACGCGCGGGCAAAGAATCATTGATTGGGAAACTAACAATCTGTCCGTGGTCGGCTATTCAGTACCCTTTAGCGGCTGGGTGTCTCGGGGCGAACTTGAGCAGCATCTTCACTCATTGCCTGAAATCCCGGAGGCTATTCCATATGTGACTTCGTACTATGAAGATCGGTGGGGCTTTTGTCTGCAAGACCGCGTTAGACAAAGCCTGGTAGATGACGAGTACTTTGTCCATATCGACTCAAGTCACTTCCAAGGTTTCCTCAGTCGCGGTGAAATTTTAGTCCCAGGAGAGTCAGAAGAAGAGATCATTCTCTCCTCATACATTTGCCATCCTGCCATGGCGAATAACGAACTCTCTGGTCCTGTTGTTCTCGCAGCACTGGCCCGCTGGCTAGGTGGTTTGAATTCCTTATGGTACTCGTATCGCATCCTCCTCGGTCCAGAAACCATAGGCACGCTGGCCTACCTTGAAGAGAATCTTAATTGCCTCCAGCACAAGGTTAGGGCTGGCTGGGTGGTGACGTGCGTCGGAGACAATGGTCCCTTTTCTCATGTTCCATCGCGAAAGGGGGGCACCCTTGCTGATCGCATCTTGCTCAGATCACTCGGGCTCTTGAATCGTGACGTAGTTGAATACTCGTGGAATGAGCGTGGAAGTGATGAACGGCAGTGGTGCGCGCCGGGCGTCGATCTCCCTGTTTGCTCCTTTACAAGGTCCAAGTATGGAACGTATCCTGAATACCACACGTCTCTCGATGATCTCAATTTTATAAGCCCCCAGGGACTCCAAAGTTCTCTTGAAGTCTTGCAAATGTGTATTCGTGAACTAGAGAAACATCCCCGCTTCTTTGCGAGTACCGCGGGTGAACCTCAAATGGGTAAACGGGGTATGTATCCATCATTAAGCGCCGTGGGGCAAACGCTGACCCCAAGTATCAAACTCAAGTCCGGGGCCGCCGTGAGCACGAGGGACGTGATGAATGTTCTTTCAATGTGTGACGGTGATCATGACTTCCACGACATAGCGCTACGGGTCAACCTCAAGCCCGGCACCGTGGACGAGATCCTAAAGGTCCTTACCCATATGGAAATAGTACAACGTTGTAAGCCGAGGTGGTGGGTGCGATAAGACTCGCATGGCAGTCGGTGTGGTGGTGGGTTATGAAGGACTGTGGAGGCGTGCTGTTCGGCACAAGTTTGTCAAGTCCCAAGTGAAAGGCACGTGCCCTAATGAGGTCCTTGCGCGGTGGTTCTTCGTGGACGCTTGATCTTGCACGAATGAGAGTTTTGATGAACTAGGGTATTGACTGTGGCTTTCGGATCACCACAGTCGAAGAACGTTGCAGTTGAATCGATCTCTGCGCTGTCCATCTTGCTAATGGTCCTCCACAAGGTGAGGGGCCATTCTTGCTGGTTTCTCGCCGGTGCATCCCCTGATTCAATAATGGCTCGCTTCGCCGAACGTTTAGGCTTTCTGCCGGTTGATCTTGAATCCATGGACAGTCTCCGTCTTTCAGAGCACTCCTACGCGGAAGTCAACTACGCCGTTCACCGTCTCGTAAGCGGAGCTCACGCGAGGGGACTCTTTCGGAATCTTTTTCCGGTGCCGGGTGAATGGACCACGCCGCCAATTCAAATTGCTATCGGGAATCGACTGAGCAGGGTCAAAGCCGAATTGTTTGCACTTCACATCTGGGCCAACTCTGTTGGTGGCGACGCTCGGATAATTGTCAGGTCGAAGCAGAGCGTCTACATCCTTCAAGAAATGCAACCTTCTGTGCGAGTGAAGTCCTCGCCGCTACTCATGGTTGGGCATCAAATTCGACGTCTCAGAAGATTTCTGGTGAAGGCGATTTCATCTGTGACTAGACGCCCTGTTGAATCAAGGCCCGACCATGAAGCTAGGCTGCAAACGAGTACAAGTAAGGCGGCCGTAACTTCCGTAGGCATCTTTAACCATGGACCGGAATATACCGGTCTGTACCGGTACGGCAGTCTGTTCGACGAAGATTGGCTGATGGATGCTTTCTGCGGTCCTGTTCGCTACTTGTCCAGTCCAGAAGCACCCAAGTATGGCACGGATCAGTTTCTCTCTTGGCCTTTAGCCGCATTGACACCTACGGACGGAGTAAGGATCGCGTGGAAGTGGCTGACCCATCTATCGAGGGCAAGAACATCGAGTGATGCTCTCATGCTGTGGCTTGCATGTGAGGCTGAACGGCGATTAATCAACACCGCCCACACCATCGCTGCCGAGTACCCCAAGTTGAAGGCTGCAGTCATCGCTTACGATATGCAACTTCCTCCTATCCTGTTGTTTGCGCTCGCGAAGTGCAGAGTTCGATCATTCAGTTTCCAGGAAAGACCAGCAATCGCAGTCGATCAGGGAGCCTTCATCGCAGCGGACATTGTTTTGTCTGCGAGTCCGTGGTTCTCTCGTCAGCTCAAGAAATCATGGGCTTACACCATGCGCGACGCCGTCGACGTTGGGATGTGGCGCACAGACCTCGTTGCCAGGAAACATACTCCCGCACGTGCCTTAAATGTAAAGCAAGTTCTGGTACTGCCGTACACACCTGTCACTAAAGGTTCTCAAGCAGCGTTTCCCGTCTCTTCGTCAGTGACCTCTGTGAAGCACTTCATACATGAGACTGTGGATCTAGCCCTTCAGGTAAGTGACTACCAGTTTGTGTTGAGGGCAAAAAGCATAGAGTGGTTGGACACCGAGGAGTTCTCGGATATCCGTAAAATTCTGGACAGTCTCGACAATTACACGGTATCCCGGGAATATGAAACCCTCAATGCGTCATACGAACTCCTTGCTGAGACTTCGCTGGTGTTGTGTAAGCCAACATCACTTGGCGAGGAGGCATTGTCTTTGGGGATCCCCACGATCTTTCATGATTACACACATAATTCCATTGGTTACCATCGCCCTGCCTGGACCCATATCCCTGCGGAGTTGTGGGTGCAATCAAGCCAGGAACTTCAAGAAACGACGATGAGAATGATTGCCGATAGCGCAATTGAGGAGTCGTCGTGGATTGAGGAGGCACGATCTATCTTTGGTGAGTTGAGCGACGGGTGCGTTCAGGATCGGAGCCGCGAATTGGTTCAGAGTTTTGACAACAAGATGGAACCTGGAAGAATGTGAAAGGACAATCACGTGCGATAATCCCTTTGGGTCGGGATGAAAGACGCCCCGCTACTTGTCAATTTCACAGCCGTGTGGGGAATTTCAAGTCAGAGTGTTTGTTAATTTTCGCCAGATTCTTTGATTACCTGAAATACAAAGACTCTTTATCCAGACCCCGAGCACGAATATCCAGGGAGTTCCATTCTGAGAATGCTGAGACCATCGATCGACCGATATAAACCATGCAAATGGCATTTTTAGAAGTAGTCACGCTCAGCCTCGTTTGGGTTGAGTGTAATGGCCATTTAACCAACTTCCGTGACCATCGAATCTGATGTCTACATCGTTACCACCAGCGCAGACTCGGCGCGATCCCTTCGGATCGGGGATAATTTTGCGTTGAAACGGGAAAGTAGGAGACGGTCTAGAGGCCTTCTCCTTAGTGAGTATGAGTAAGCAACGTAGCCTCTCCATCATCAATACATCTATCGACTCCGAACAGGAGCATCAAGTCCTCGAGTTCGTGCGTCTCTTTTACTAATATGTGTTGCTCAAACAGTGACAGATGCGGTCGCCTCGGCCTGTGATCCAGTACGGATGCTCGGCCAAAAAGGCGCTGGCCACTTGGAGAGAGGGCGACGTTGTCAAGCCAGTCTCCTCTTTGATTATTGATCTGAACTCTTCGTTCAAACCACGAATTGCATCGTCAGATCCAACTTCTTGCCTGGCATGCTCATGCGTTCGTGGTCTGACGATTCTCAAGCATTCAGCGGCAAGAGCCTCGATTTCGTCAGGACGTGACTTGCGCAAGGACACCCCCCTTTGCTCTAGCTGGGTGACCGAATTGATGACGCCTAAGCCCATGGCGAATGAATGAGGTAGCGAAATGACACATTGACACCTTCCACAAATAACCATTTGTGGAAGCAGAGGCAGAGTTCCGGACGGACGCAGTTGTCCGAGGATTCCGAAAGAAGTGTAGTTGACGAACGCTGGCGGTGTCGAGGATACGGCACTGAACTCAACCCCGCCGCTGTCTGCACCCAAATAGAAGAGAGCATTGGCGCCAACAAAGTGATCCAAGGCTCCGGGGTAGTTGGGGTATTTCGTTAGGTCAAGAAGCCATTGGTGAGAGTCATCCAGGCCATCGTCACTAGAACGTCCTGTCCGAATAACTCCTAAGCCAGCATCGACGAGACTCTTGATTGCAGGACGCATGTCCTCTATCGGGAAGTTACGGTAATCGTTCCTGCTCGAGTCCTCGTAGTCGAGGTGATTGAGGAGATAAGCCGCAGTCCGATTGTGAACGCACACAAAGGGCAAGTCTGGATTGAAGCCGATTGAACGCAAGAAGCGTACACATTCTTGACTATCTTCCCTGGTTAAGTGAAAGATCGTTGGGCGCTCCATCACAAAAGTTTCAAGCCCAGGCACTGGTTCAAGGAGAGGAAGACCGCATAATCGGCTTCCCCTCTTTCCAATGACACTAGCCACCCTGCGGCTTGCCGTCTGTAAGGAAATGATGCCTTGCTTGTTGCAGTAGTCGCGTAGTCGACCTGCCGTAAACTCGTTGGAAACAGGTCCCCATATGAGTAAGCAAAAGTCTGTGCGAGAGGCTGATTCCAGCGATTTCGCCAAGTTTTCTGTCTGCCAAATCAAGTGACCGATTCTTCGGGCATCAATAAATCTTGTGCGAAATCCGTATGTTCGCAGTTGAGCAAAAGATAGAATCGTAAACCATAAGTGCACGCGTGATAAGAAAACAAGTGTTCTTGCCCGGCCAAGTGTTTGGCGGACTATTTGTTGGACGCGTACCCGTAAGCTACGCCGGATATCTGGAGTCAAGTTGGTGCCCACTTAGTCTGCTGCTCGGGTTACCTTGATCCATGGCGGCAGCCTGTGCATGTTTGTTCAAGTCGAACTTGGGATAGCTGAGCATTCGAAAGTAGATCTATCGGCATCGAATCAAACCTGATCACCACTCTGTCATCCTGTGCCAATTGCTAGACTTTTTGCGGTGACCCGAAGTCGAAAAGGTGTCATTATTCGCGGGCCAGCGCATCCCCAGGAGGCGAAGTAGAAAAAAGAAGGGGTAGACAAGGGTGCATGCAATGATCCTTATGGTCTTAGTCAAGTTCCCAATCCCATTCATGGG
>MDTC01076874.1_pt1 | contig 14554 bp, 12 predicted proteins | sample 811181 | NCBI WGS metagenome assembly MDTC01 (sample SAMN05326644, study PRJNA326480) | marine metagenome | isolation source: seawater | place: Pacific Ocean: North | collected 2011 | reverse complement strand
ATTTTTAAAAATTCTTTGACAGTATGAGATTCACCTGTAGAAATCACAAAATCATCAGGATTACTGTGATTAAGTATTTTCCACATGGCTTCAACATAATCTCCAGCAAAACCCCAATCTCTTTCAGAATCTAGATTTCCTAGTGTGAGTTTATTTTGTATTCCTACACTAATCCTTCCAACAGCTCTGGTTATTTTTCTGGTTACGAAAGTTTCTCCTCTATGTGGAGATTCATGATTGAACAAAATTCCATTGCTACAAAACAAACCATATGATTCCCTGTAAATTTTTGTCATATTAAATGAGAAAACTTTAGATGCTGCATAAGGACTTTTTGGATTAAAAGGAGAATCTTCATTAAGAGCTTCTTTTTTCTCCCCCCCATACATCTCAGAAGATGAGGCTTGATAAAACTTAGTCTCTTTGTTCAGATTCTTTATTGCTTCTAGTAAAGATATAGTTCCTAGGTTGCCAGCTTCAGTGGTATATATTGGATTATTAAAGGATACAGCCACATGAGATTGAGCACCGAGATTATAAACCTCGTCTGGATTAATATTTGTTATCAAGTTATTTAGTGAGGATGAGTCAGTAAGATCTGAATAATAAAGTTGTAGTTTATTGTTACTAGAATATTTTGAAATTAGAGTATCAATTCTGTTTGTATTAAAATTTGAAGCTCTTCTGATGATACCATGGACTTCATAATCTTTTTCAAGAAGTAATTTCGCTAAATAATATCCATCTTGTCCAGTTATGCCGGTAATAAATGCTTTTTTCATCTTGTTTATTCTAATCAGATGAAAAAATATACCCCAAGAAACTAAAAAATATGAATGGAAAGTGGACTCCTTCCATAGTAACGTCTAATGATGAAACTATAGCAATTGGTATAAAAAACATAAAAAAGCTTAAAGAACCTAATTTTATTTTATTCCAAAACCTAAAACAGAACATGTAAAGGGTTAAAAATAAAATAAGTTGAACGATACCTCCCCTTCCTAAAATATTAATAAAGTAATTATGAACATGTTCATTTAACCCATCTCTACCTAGCCTTCCTGGCTCAGAAGCATCACCCATAATTTCGAAAGGATTACTATATCCAAACCCAAATATGATTTTATTTTTTGATTTTAAATCTTCAATCAGATCTTGCCAAATATCGAGTCTCCAATTAGTAGTAGCATCGAGTGAAAGTATTCTTCCATCTTGAATATAAAAAGTTAAAAAACCTTTTCTAGGCTCTTTTTCTGTAAGAACATCGTTAATTATTGTCGAATTCGCTTCTGTGAAGGTATCTGGAAGAAACTCTTCATCCACACTTATAAAAGCAATTGCATATGACGAGCTATAAAATAGTATGAATGCCAATAAGGTATATAGAAAAGAAGTAAGTATATTGTTTATGATAAATTTACGTTGAGAAATTAAGAAAAAAGATGCAAAAACTAAAGAGGCAAGTACAGAACCTCTACTTTGATAAATAAAGTAAGGCAAAAGTAATCCAAATGAAGACATGAAAATAAGGAATTTAACTTTCTCAGAAATTTTACTAAAATTACCTATCACGAAATTTAAGATGACAAAATTTAAAAGAACGTCAGCAGCTTTAACAAACTGAAACTTATCAGAGTTAGAAATAAAAATATCAATTATAAAATTTGGATAATTTATAATTGTTACAAAGTAATTTGAAAACACAGTAATAAAGACTAAGAATACAATAACTTTCTTATTAACTCTTTTCAGCAAATAGTAACCCATTACAAAATATCCAAGTGACCAGATGTAACTACTTGTTTTAACTATATAAGAGTCAATAAGAAATTTGTTTGAAAATAAAGATACCAGAGAACTTAATAGTATTACTACAGTTACTGCAATTATGTTTTTGAAATTATTATTCAATGATTTAAATTTGAATAAATTAATTAAAATACACAAAATTAGAGAAATTGCACCTAAAAATACATAGATTTTTCCAAGTTGTTGACCAAATAACATCAATCCAACAAAAGGCCTTCCAAAAATCATCGATAGTGATAAATTTAGAAAGTAAAAAATTGATATTGAATAAATTAAAAGATTTTCATTATTAGGAATCATAATTTTTGAAAGATCTGCTAATTTATTCCTTACTTTTAAATTATTAAACATAATAAAGTATGTTAGTAGTGTGAATAATATTACTTTTATCTTTAAAAAAGGAAGAGAAGAACGTATATCTTCAAGTCCAAATGGTCCAAAAGAATTTTTTTATACTTATCCATATTTTAAAAAAAATACAACTTCAGTAGATTTTATTCAAACAGGAAGTAAAAAAAACTACTTTCTTTATCATTTATTCAATCTCATAAGAAAAATGTCAGATTTACCTATCTTTGGTGAAAATTTTATGAGTATTAAGCACATTAATAAAATAAGTAACTCAAAAATAATTATTGCAACAAATCAGAATCTTGCATTTTCTATATTACCAATAATGATTATGAAAAGACTAGCTTCAAAAATTCAATTATTTACGTTTGTGATGGGCTTACTCGATATTGTTGATAAAAATTTTATGAATAAATATATTGTAGAATTATTCTTAAAAAGTTCTAAAAAGTTAATTTTTATCAGTCAAAATGAATACTTAGAAGCAAAACGCAGGTTTCCAATTTATGAAAATAAATTTGTATACATCCCCTTTTGTGTCGATACCAGTTATTGGCAATCGAATCTAAAAAAAGAAATTAGTAACAAAATTTTGTTTATTGGAAATGACAGGCATCGAGATTTTAATTTCGTGCAAGAGTTAGCTGAAGCAATGCCTAGTTTTGATTTTACGTTTGTAACTGAAAAAATTCAAAAAACTAATTTACAAAATGTAAGTATTATTAATGGAAACTGGAACAGTGAAGTTATATCAGACAGTGGAATAAGGGAACTTTACAATAAGAGCTTTTTAACTCTTTTACCCATAAAAGAAACTTATCAGCCCAGTGGTCAAAGTGTATCATTACAATCAATTTCTATGGGAACTCCAGTCATGATCACAAACACAAAGGGATTCTGGGATTCAGAAAAATTTATTAATAATAAAAATATTTTCCTTATAGAAAAAAATAATATTGAGTTATGGAAATCCAAAATATTAGACTTATATTCCGATCTAGAGTTGTATCAACATATTTCTGAGGATGGAAAAAAAACTATAGTTGAATATTTCAATTTGGACATAATGTTTAGAGAAGTTTTACAACTAGTCAGCGACTCTTTAGATTAAAGTAAATTGTTTTAAGGATACTTTTATTAGTAGGAGATCTTTTTTCAATCAATTCATTTTTAACTAATAATATTTTTTCAAAAAATTTTAGAAATTCTATAGACATTTGCTCAGAGCTTCTGGGATAATTTTGAATATTATTATTATGAAAATCATAATTATCATAAGCTTCATAAATTTTTTCTCGAAGATTATAAATTTGAAATTCTATTCCAAAACCTTCACAGTATTCTTTAACACCACCACTATCCATGTATAAAATTGGTAACCCACATTGAGCAGCCTCTATGTGGTGATTTCCAGATGGCTCATTTATAGTTCCAGTTATATAGAAATCATTTTTTTTGAGCTCTTTCACTAAATTTTCACCGCTTAAAGGATTTATTTTATTAACATTTTTGAATTCGAAATTATCTGGAAGCCTTCCTATGAAAGTAAACTCGAAATGACTATTAAACAACTCTTCATCTAAGAGCTCATCAATTTTTTTGTAGACTTCAAATCCTTTATTCCAGTTATTGCTCCAATGATGAGTTACTAATTTAAGTTTATTCTTTGGATTCCAGATTTGTTTGTCTAGAGAGTTAAAAATATTTTGGTTTGCTCCAGCAAGGATTACCTTTTGTGGTTTTTTTACTATTTCTTGATAATTTTGATATATTTCCTTCATCCAGGTACTTACAAAGACTGTTGCATCTGCAGATTTGTTTGCATATGCAATATATTTATTAATAAAATTTGTATCTTTATGCTCATCACATTCATTTATCCTGTGAACTACTAGGGCGTTACAATTTATATAGTTTATATAATTTAAAATATCATAATTTGTGAAAGCTGACGAAGGTGAAGTTTTTCGTGGCTCGGTAAGTAAAATAATATCAATATTGTCATCTTTTAGATCAAAGACAACTTCGTGTCCCTGTTCTATTAGGTAGGTACTGAAGTTGATAGCGAATAAATTTCCACCACCCCAAGGTCCATCTTGAATATTTGTTCCTATACTTATTTTCATTTGTAGTATTTAATTTAATAAAGTAATTCTTATTATTGGATAATAAAATTATTTTATTTTCTTGTTTTAATTTTATTTTTATTAATCAATATTTTATTCAGTATATCGTAAGAATTTTTCTGGAAAGTTATTATTTTAATTTAAGGAACTTTATTTTTTCTTACACAGTTTGCAAAATATTCTTGTTCAGCTCTATATTTTGAAGAAATATTATTAATAGTGTTTAGCTCGTAAAAGATATCATTCATAATTTTTATAGCTGAACCATTTTTAAGTAACTCTGACATCAATTTGTAGTCTTGCGCAAAAATAAAATTTTCATCGTAACAACCAACCTGGTACAAAGTTTTTTTGAAAATTAATAAAGAGCCATGTATGAATGGATTTTTATAGTTAATAATTACTCTTGGAGGAAATTTATTTGCAATCTTATGCATAACCTTGCCTGTTTGTTGTGAAATAGCTTTAGTTGTGCATCCATCTAGATTAAATTTCTTTATAAATGACAATTGAGCTTCCAGCCTTTTATTTCTACTTATATCATCTGAATCTTGTCTTGCTATGTAATCACCTTTAGAGTTTTCAAGCAAGATATTTAAAGATTTTGTAAGACCAAGATTCTCTTCATTCCTGTATAATTTTATTCTTTTATCTTTCACTCGATATTTATCAGCTATTTTAAATGACTTATCTGTCGAGCAGTCGTCTAAAATAAGAAATTCAAAGTCTCTAAAACTTTGACCAAGAATGCTTTCTATAGAATTATTCAGAGTTTCTTCTGAGTTGAAAACACTCATAATTATTGATATTTTGCTCATTATTAATTAAATACTTGCTTAAATAGTTTAATTATTTTTTTTTCATTCAAGAATTCTGATATGTATTCTTTATTATTTAAACCAATTTCAGAGATGTTGATTGTTTCTGTTAAATTAATTTTAGCTACCAAGTCATCGTAATTAAATTGTGTAAAAGATAAGGCATATTCTTTTGGAAAAAACTCAGCGATTCCACCAGTCTTAGGAAAAATTGACGGTTTACCAAATGAAGATGCTTCACATAGTAAAGTAGGCTGTCCTTCGAAAAGTTTAGTAGTAGTTATAACTGCTCTTGATTTTTCTATAATTTTTAAAACATCTTTATTGTCAATACTTCCAAAAAACTCATAGTTGTGATTATGTTTATATTTATTTACTAAATAATTAAGTTGAGGGCCGTCACCGATAATTTTAAGATGCATCTCTTTAAGATCTTTGTTATTGAAAGCCTCTAGCAATTCTTCTACTCCTTTTTCAGGAGACAATCTTCCTGCGTAGACAAAATAATTTTCACTTTCTTCAAGATTCTCACTGTAATTAATTGGTAAATAGTTTGGTACAACACTAACCTTATTTTTTTTAATCCCCTGTTCTTCAAGAAAGGTTTTATGAAACTCTGTAAGGACCATTATTTTAATAGAAGCATCCTGAAGAATTTTGAAGTATTTTTTACCATACTTAATAACTAGGAATGATTTGATATAAGAATTTTTGAAATATTTATTAAAAAATTGAAATTTCTTTTTCTGCAAGCCACAAGCTTGACAAAAGTCTTCATAATTTAAATGATTTTGCACAGAATAGCTTTTTGTACAAAAATACCTAAAATTATGCAATTTTATATATACAGGTATGTCTAATTTTTTTATTCTTTTAAAAACATTTAGAGATATCTTGAACCAAGTATTGTGGACATAGACTAAATCAGGATTAAAACTTTTAATTAAATCATTGAGTTTTTTTTCAAATTGTATATTTTTATTAAAGAATAATGAATAAATGTCGTTTAAGGGTTCTTCAATATTATTATCTATTATTAAAGTCTCGACATTAAAGTACTTTTCTAAAAGTAGAATTTCATTTTTAACTGATTGGTCTTCACCTCCAAAATTTTGATATTCGTTATGAATTACTAAAATCTTCTGCATAAAAACCAATATAATATTTATTTGATACTACTACTACTATAGTCACTGTGAACATTCTATTTTTCTTTACCTATGGAACTTCATTAAAAGATTGGAACGATTCTGGTTACCTTTCAAGAGAGCTCAAATTCTTCAAAAAAATGAATGAATTATATGACACGAAGTATATATTAATCACTTTTGGGGACGAATCTGATTTCGATTTAAAAGTTGATAAAAGTTACTTGAGAGTGGTCCCAATATATAAACATCTTAAAAAAAGCTCTAATAAGGTAATAGATATCTTGAATTTATTGTTTGGAGTTAAGAACATAATAAAAGAACTTAATTTAGATTATGACTTAATAAGAACAAATCAGTTATATGGAGCATGGTTAGCAATTTTTCAAAAATTTATCTCTAGGAAACCATTGATAATTAGAACTGGATACGATCTATTTGTTTTTAGTGTTAAAGACAAAAAAAATATTTTAAAAATCATTCTTTACTACATACTAACTTTTGTCGCTCTGAACTGTTGTAACTTATATACTGTTACCTCAAATACAGACTATAAATTTTTAAAAAATTATTTTTTATTTAAGAAAAGTAAATTAAAAATTAGGAGTAATTGGGTTGAAGTTCCTAGACAACAAATTTCAGATGGGTTTAGTACAGATTCAGTTCTTGCAGTAGGTAGACTAGAGACTCAGAAAGATTATAAATATTTGATTAATATTTTTAATAAATCCAATTTCGAACTTCACATTGTTGGTTCAGGAATGCTCGAGGATAATCTTAAAAGTATATCTGAAAAAAATATTAAATTTTTTGGAAATGTAGAATTTGAAAAACTAAATAAAATGTATCATCAATATAAATTTTATGTAACCAGTACCAATTACGAAGGGAATCCTAAAGCATTATTAGAGGCTATGGCAAATGGGTGTATAGTCATTGCACCACAGCTCAGTAATATCATGGAGATTATTACAAATAACAAAAATGGCATTACGTACGATAAAAAAAGAGATGATATTTTACAAATAATTAATGAAATAAATAAAAAGCCAGAAGTTTTTAAATTCCTTTCAGAAAATGCTCAAAAACATGTTCAAGATCACAACTCATTAGACTTATTTGCAGGAAATGAATCTAAAGACTACGAATTACTAATTGATATTTAAAGTCTGGTAAGCTTGTCTTTAATGGTTTTTTATAAAAAGATAAATGAACTAATCTCAAAAATTTTATACGTCTCAGAACTTACGTATGTCAAAAATAAATTGATTAGAATTTTAGCTTCAATTCTATTAGCCAACCTCTCTGTAATGTTGGACATATTAATAATTATTATTTTCTCAAACATTCTTATTGGTGATATTAGTTATGAAAACGAATATTTGATTTTAGTAATTGAATTTATAGAAGACTATGAATTTCTTTTTCCTTTCCTAGTTCTGTGTAGATTTCTATTTTTATTTATAGAAAGAACCAACTTAGAGTTTCTGTCTCTAAATATTCAACAAAATCTGAGAAACAGTTTAATAAAACAGGTCTTTGAGAAAAAAAATATGTCTACAAGTGATATCTATTATTTTGTTAACAATGTTTCGTTGGCTATAGGTCAATTTTATAAGTCATTTTCTTATTTTTTAAATTACTTTTTTCAATCATTTGTTTATGCAATATTTTTATTTGCTACCAAACCAGATTTATTTGTAATTTTTATAGTTGCAAGCATATTCATTATTGGTCCAACTAAATATTTTGTAACAAGAGGAAAAAGATTTCAACATATTTCTTTTAAAGAAGACCAAGATTTAAACAAGTTAATTCAAAGAGTTGTAGACAATATTTTCATAATAAAAATACTTTCAACTATTGGAAATGAACTTGATAGATTTAAAATCAAAAATAAAAAATTTATTAGAGCACAAAAATATAATAATGTCTTCGGTGGGCTTAATAGTATATTCCCTAGCATGGTCACTATATTTGTACTCTCTATAATTTTAGTAAGTTTCGATGTTGCTACTTTAATTTCCTTAGAGTTTGTTGCAATTCTTATAAGACTATTCCAATCATTAGGCCTAATGAATAATGGTATAGGGTTAGTTCTAAACTCAAGTGTCTATGTTGAAGAACTTCACAAGTTTAATAATTCTAATCCAGATATTAACAAAACTAGCTATGTGAGAAATGATAAACTAAATAATTCTGTCAGGTTTGAAGAAGTAACGTTTAAATATTTCAATTCAGAAATTGAAATATTTAGTAATCTAAACTTAGAATTTCCTAAAAATAAACATACAGTGATTACTGGTCCCAATGGATCTGGCAAGAGCACACTCCTAGGGTTAATAGCGGGTTTGTATACGCCCTCAAAAGGAAAAGTAGAAATTAATACAGAAAATGTGGGGTATGTTGGGGTAACACCCCTTGTATTTGAAGGCACAATTAAAGAAAATCTGTTGTATGGAAATAAAAACAAAGTTGAAGATAAAGAATTATTAAAAATACTTGACGAATTTAATTTCTTTAATAATGAGAAGTACGACTTAGGTCTACTAGTTAATAATAAGTCCTTATCTTCAGGTCAGCTTCAAAAAATTTCCTTTATGCGTTCTTTGCTGAATAATACTCAGTTATTACTTTTGGATGAATCTACTTCTAATATTGATACAGCTTCAAAAGAGCATATTAAAGAAATACTAAGTCGAAGAAAAATCTCAGTGGTTAATTGTACTCACAATATCGAAGATTTTGATTATCAAGAACGATTTGTAATAAAAGTTGATGAAAAATCCAGGATAATTAGTAATATCTAATTTTAATTTGGATAAAAGATAGGAAAGTGCGACAAGTATGTTTGAAAGTTATATGAAAAAATTAAAATTAAACAAGAAGTTAATAATAAATACACTTTTTTATTCTTTATATCTTGTATAGAAATTGAAGAAATAAACACTGAAAGATTAATTACTTGAACCATATATGTTGCCTTTATTGTATCTCCAGAATTTCCAGCTGGGTATAGAAATACAAATAGAAAGTAACCTAAAAGTGAAATTATTACAGAATAGTGCATTATTTTAATAGTTAAGAAACCTGGGTTATTTCTTAATGTCCTAATATAAAATATGAGAATTACTAAAGCTGTAAATAAACTTAAAAGATTCACATTTCCTAAATAAGAACCTATTTCCATTTGATTTCTTCCAATTGCTAAAAACCTACTAGTAAAGCTAAAATATCCCCAATAATCTCCCCAAGTATCTGAATACAAAATTGGAAAAAAGTTATTACCAAAGTAGGGCCTTATTGGATTGTTAAACAAATAGCTACCTGCTTCATTAAAAGATATCAATTCTTGAAATCTCATCAAAGAAAAATCTGATTCTCTTTTTGAATTAAATGCAACTAATGACCCATAGTTGATCAGATTATAAAAATAAAACCAGCTTGATAAAATAAAACCTACAAAAAAAGAAAATGAAATAAATTTAAAATAACTTTTTCTATATTTTTTTAATGTTACAAAAACTATGAAAAATGATGGAAAAATTAAAAAAGACCACTGCCTAGATAAAGCAAGAGCTCCTATAAGTAAGCCAAAATATAGGACATCTCTTTTTGTATAGTCAAAATTTTTATTTTCAAGAATTAAAAATCTATGAATCAGAAGACTTAGAAAAAATAAAATATAAACCTCTCCTCTAATCATTGAGATTGTTCTGTAGTTTACTGCAAGCATCATTGTTAATAAAAGATATATAACATTCGTTAACTTATTAGTCCCTATTTTTTTTAAAGTCAGTAAATTTATATAGATCGATGTTATATATAGTAAATTTTGAAATACCTGTGTTGTTTTACTATATATTGGTTTACAGTATTCTAGGAAATTTTCACTTTCTGCAACATTTCTACAGATAACCTGAATGGCTGAAGGAAATAGATATGTTAATGGAGGATTAAAAAACTCTCTAGTTTCTTTTTCTGTAGGCAAATGGATTTCTCTGGGCAAATAACGTGAAAAAGTATCAACATATGCAAAGTGTGCTTCTGCATCGTATCCCAAAATGGGATCATAGTGCAATAAGTTATAACCTAAAATAAACAATAGGATCACAATTAAAATTAGAACAAGAATTTTATTATAAAATTTTTTATCTTTGAGCATTCAAAACAAAGTATATTAGTTTAATTAAAAATATTTAACATCAATTAAATTTTTTCAAAAAGGGAAGCTTTAGTTTCTCTAGTACAGAGTCTATTTCGAAGTTGGTTATTATTGCATTTTTATGCATGTTCTCATTGTTGCCCAACCATCCATAAATCCAGAAGGTATAAAGATAAACATTATGATTTTGACCCTTCAACTTCTGAAAGCTTTCAATTACTCCTGGTTCAACTGTGGGGACAGCCCATTTTATGTCAAGATCATCATAATAAATCATAAAATTTTCAGCTAGCTTATCCTGGATAATATTATCAAATTCTGAATCAATACCCTCTTTAGTATGGAGGGCATCAGAAAAAATAAAATCGTACTTAAACTCTAAAGAGCTTGAAAACTCTTTTGTATCTTCCTTATTCAGTACATCACCTTGAAAATAAAATAAGTTATTATCAAATTTGGTTGATATGTGTAGTTTTGAAGAAGTGTTCTTTACTAAAAATTCATTAGCATATTTATTAACTATAGGATTAATATCATATGCAACCATGTTGTAATTTATAAAACTATTTTCAATAGACATAAAAGTTTTGAGAACGGATGCTCCAATTTCAAGATAATTTAATTTTTCTTTTTTTAGAGAAGAGATTAAGTAGATTATCATATCAATATTTGTTAAATCGTTAGTAAGTGGAGAATTTATGTACTTATAGTTCTTTTTAGGAATACCATAATTGTTTGATTGATATTCACTATCAGAAATCAAAGAAGAAGTCTTTTCTAAAAATGTTCTGTTTTTTGCAATAATATCTTCAACAGATATATTCTTTCTATTGTTGTGAGTCAGAGCAACTAATTTCCAGAAAATTTTTCCAATTAGAGCATTAATTTTAGAAAAATAGTAACTAATTTGTTTTGTCATACATTGAGTTTAGAAAACTAATAAATTAATGTGTTAGTTTGATAAATGAGACAATACCCATCTTTTTTGATACAGTAATTATTGATGAAAACATTGATAAAAAAATTATTGAAAAAATTGTCTCCCAAAAAAAATCATTTACAATTTGATGGCCCATATGAAACATGGGAGGAAGCAAAAAAGAAATCTGTCGGATATTCTTCGAATGTTGTAATTACAAAAGTTGAGTCTGCAATAAAGAATGTACTAAATGGGAAGTTTTTATATGAACGAGATGGTGTCAATTTTGATGATTTTCCTAAACAAAATACCCTTATAAATAAGCTTAAGGATTTGGAACTAGAGGAAAAAACAATCCTAGACATTGGAGGAGGCTTGGGGAGTTTATATGTAAATTATGAAAATATTTTTCAGAATTTAAAGCAATATTTAGTTTTAGAACAAGAACAATTTTGTAGTGTTGGAAACCGTATTGCAAATGAATATGATTTAAAAATTTCATACCATGAAAATATTCAAACTGTTCCTAATTTTAATATCTCAATAATTTCCAGCTCTTTGCAATACTTTGAGGATTGGAATGGAATGGTCAACAAAATTATCAGTAAGTCACCTGACCATATCTTTATAGACAGACACCCCTTAACAGATGAAGACACTAAAATCTTTATTCAATTAAACACAAATTTTTACTCTGAACAAGTCACTTATCCACTGCATATAATCAACAAATCTGAATTTATTAATTCTTTTATCAATTATAAAGTTATTGATACTTGGAGTTCAGACTTTGATCCAGATTATTTTAAAGGGTTTCATTTAGTAAAGAATGATACTTAAATTATTTTTTTTATTCTTTCAATGTAATTACTTGAAGCCAGCGTATTAGGGTCATCATAAATTGTTTTCAATGTTTCCATGTGTTGGGGACAATCTCTAAAATATTGTGATTTTTTATTTAAATATAAATCTAAAAAATATTTAATTTCAGGTTGATCAACTTTTTTACCGAATTTTAAAATTTCTTCTTTAAAGGTACCAAGTGAAAATGATGAAGGAGTATTTAAAAATAGGACAGGCCTATTTAGAAGAATATAATCTAAAGAAATTGAAGAATAGTCTGTTATCAAAATATCAGAGATGGTTAATATTTCTTCAATTTCACCATAATCACTTTGAGGCATAAATTTAAGACTCTTAAAACTTCTTAGCTCAGAAACCTCCCTAGAGGAAAAATTAGTGTTCAAGTGAGGGCGAAATATTAAGTCTATAGAGAGCTCTTCAGATATTGAGTTCAGATAGCTTAAAAAATTTAAATTTTTAGGATTCATCGTCTCTTTTTGTTCAAAACTATTATTGTGTATCCAAGTTGGCGCATATATCACTGTTTTTTTCCCAAGATCTAATTTGTATTTAGTTTTAATATTTTTTATGAGCTCATACTTATTATCAAGAGAATTAAAGCTTTTTATATAATCCAGCCTTCCATAACCAGTGATTATTAAGTTTTCTGGTTTACTATAACCAAAATCATTGATATAAATCTCTTTATGCATTTCAGAAAATAGCCAGACCTCATCAAACCTGTACCATTGTTTCATAATTTTTTCATTCCATTTTTGAAATGGAAGACCATGGTTGACATCTATAAAAAATTGGGAAGAGTTGTTTAATAATTTTTTAAAATAATGTAATCCATGGTCTGTTACAAAAATTTTACTGTTAATTGCTGTTATTAAATCTTTTGGAAAAAACCCAAAAAGTACTCTAATTTTTTTACTTTTTAATTTTCTGTATTCTTTATAGTCCAAAGTTAGCATGTGAACATCATATTTATCATTTGTAGCGTCGTATAAACTTTTTAAGTTTCCGTAAAACTTATGTCCGTATAAAATTATTCTTTTTTCTAATTCAGGATTTTTTAAAATATTTAAATAATAAATAAATTTAAAAAGTACATAACCGTATCCATACAAAAAGTAGTGCGTAATTTTGAACTTGTTAAATTTCATGTACAAAAAACAGCATATCAATATTTAAATATAAAATATAAGTTGAAAAATAATATTCTTATAATAAAAAATTCTTAAAGATAACTCAATTGGATAATTTACTGTGTATTTAGAGTATAATTTTAAGATTATGAAAAAAGTATTAGTAACAGGTTCAGAGGGCTTTATCGGGGGATATATAGTTAAAGAACTTCTTTCTCAGGGCTATATGGTGTACGGAATTGATAACTTATCTAAATATGGTGAGATTATTCGAAATCATAGTGAGAATGAAAATTATAAATTCTTCAACAGTGATGTAAAAAACAAATCTTTTTTAACAGAGATCATGTCAGAGTGTGATTATTTAATTGCTGGTGCAGCCATGATTGGTGGAATATCATATTTTCACGAATTTGAGTATGACTTACTGAGTGAAAACGAAAAAATAATATCAACAACAACAGATGTAGCTATAGAGTGCTATGAAAAACATAATCTTAAAAGGGCTGTATTCCTGAGTTCATCCATGGTGTTTGAATCATCAGACGTTTTTCCAACAAAAGAAGATGATTTATTTAAAATACCACCACCAATAAGTTCTTATGGGTTTCAAAAATTGGCAGTAGAATATTTTGCACGTTCAGCAAATTCTCAATATGGTTTGGAATACTCTATTGCACGACCATTTAATTGTGTTGGTATTGGAGAAGTGAAAACAAAAACATCTAAAAAATTAAGTGATAGCAGTTCAAAGCTCGCATTAAGCCACGTTGTTCCAGATTTAATTCTCAAAACTTTAGAAGGAAAAGACACAATAGAAATACTTGGAAGTGGTAATCAAATTAGACATTATACCTATGGGGAAGATCTTGCTAAAGGTATATGTTTACTTTTAGAACACCCAAATGCTAAAAATGAAGACTTCAATCTTTCAACAGCTCAATCAACAACTGTTTTAGAATTAGCTGAAATTATTTGGAAAAAAATAAGAGTTGATGAAGAGTTTAGTTATAAATCTGTTGAATCCTTTGAATTTGATGTTCAAAAAAGAATACCATCAACCTTGAAAGCTAAGGAGTTGTTAGGTTATGAAGCAAATACCTCAATAGAAGACATGCTAGATATTGTCATCCCCTGGATAATTGAAGCAAAAAAAAATGATTTATTTTAAAACTAAATTAAATTTAAGATATTTCTAAATTAAATCTACTCGTATTAAACATT
>MDTC01269831.1_pt1 | contig 14557 bp, 15 predicted proteins | sample 811181 | NCBI WGS metagenome assembly MDTC01 (sample SAMN05326644, study PRJNA326480) | marine metagenome | isolation source: seawater | place: Pacific Ocean: North | collected 2011 | reverse complement strand
GATATAGTTAAATTAAATTCGATGCATGCACACGAAACAGTTATAAATTCTGCTTGGTTTACTGGTAGTTATCTAGATGAAATGCATGAAGATATTCAATATCTTTTGAAAAAGGCAAAAAATCTTGATAAAGATAATAAATTTAATAATGCTGAGAAGATTTATTCACAAATATCTTTATTAATAAATGAGTTATCTGATAGAGCTAAAACAAGGATTAATGATGAAAAAATCTCTTAAATATGCACTAATCGGTCCTGGTAGAATGGGCATTAATTATGCATTAACTATTCAAAAACAATCTAATAATAGCCTTGTAGCGATATGTGGTAACAGAAAAAAAAGTACAATAAAGAGAGCTTCAGACTTTTCGGTACCTCTATATTTTAATGGAGATTGGAAGAGTATGTTTGACGAACATCCTGAAATAGATTGTGTAATCATAGCTTCTCCGGAATGGGAGCATTTTGAACCCTTTGATTATTGTATAGCTAACAATAAAAAAGTAATTTTAGAAAAACCTGTAGCGATAAACTCTAATCAGATTCAATCAATGAAGAAATTAGCATTTTCTAAAAATCAGAATTCAATTGCTGTTTGTTTTACATCCCGTTTTGATCCTAGGTTAAACTTTGTTAAGAATAGAATTAATTCAGGTGACTTGGGTAAGATTGGATATATTTACTCTAGAAGAAATGCTGATGTTAAAACTATAGATCGAATATATTCTAAAATGCCTATTCCGTTTTGGTTAATAGTTCATGATATAGATATAATGCGTTTTTTAACAAATTCTGAAGTAATATCTGTTTCTGCTTCACAAAAAGAAATAGATAAAAAAAGAGTTGTTTTAACAGCTTCTTTATCATTCAAAAATGGAACAGAAGGCGTCATTGAATCGACGTGCTTTACTGATGATGCATCAAATTCAAAAGCAACAGCTTTGGACATTGATCTTGAAAAAGGAAAATTTGAAATTAATTTCAGCCAAAGCGGGGTTGAGCTTTTTAAAGCTAATAACTCTTATGAAAGACCAGATTTAAGTGATTTTCAAATCATTCATGACGAAATTATTGGAAATACTCCAGCTATGATTAATCACTTTGCAAATTGTTTCGAATTAAATAAAACGCCTGCAACAACATTTTATGACGGATGGATGGCAGCAAAAGTAAGTGAAGCTATAGATGAATCTATCAAAAAACAAAAAAAGATTGAGATCACTTATGAGTAATTCTAAAGATGAAATAGAGATATATTTAGATGAAAATTCTTTTTGCAGTTTTCCTTCTGTTGTATTAGTTGATGACAATCATGTCTTAGTAGCTTTCAGAAAAGCTGGCAATTTTAGCCTAAAAGCTGGATCAAATAATAATCCTACTCATCATGATAATGATTCATGCATATGTTTAATTTCATCAACCGATGGCGGCCAATCCTATAATAAGGATGACGTTAAAATTGTCACGAGATTTAAAGAATTCGGAGTTAGTGATCCAGGAATTAGCATATTAAAAAATGGGAGAATGCTTTTAAGAAGTAATGTTATTCAAACTGAAAAATCTTCAAATAGAAATAAAATATCTGCAAAAATTACCGCTCATAGACCTGATTTGAAAACTATTTCTGCAGTGGTTGGACAATGTATTCAATATTCTGATGATTTAGGTAAGACTTGGAGTGATCCGGAGATTATTAACGTTTCAGAATCTGAAGATCATTTTGTTAGCAGGGAACAGATAATTCAACTGGAAGATGATTCATTAATTTGTTCTGCTTATACCGGTTATGCACACCAAGCAGATAATTGTTACCTATTAAGGTCATGGGATAACGGTTTAAATTGGTCAGATTCATCCCTTATAGCATCAGATGGAGAAATAAATTCTTCATTATTTCAAGCAATAAGTTTTAATGAAACTTCTATTGTAAATATCGGAAAAGGTGAACTTTTGGCACTTATTAGAGGAGATAGCTCATATAAGTCTGATGATAATTACATGGCTATAGGAGGAATAGGTAATATTTATTCATCCAGATCTTTTAATGCTGGATTTAGTTGGACAAAACCGGAATCAATAGATATTTTTGGACAACCTCCAAATGTAATTAAACTAAAAAATGGTAATCTTCTTTGCACATATGGATATAGAAAAGAGCCATATTCAATAAAAGCTATAATTTCAAATGACAATGGGTTGTCATGGAATAAAAATGAAATTATCACAATAAGAGATAATGCTAACTTTTGGGATATGGGTTACCCAGTATCTGCTGAGCTTCCTGATGGAAATATTTTAACTGTATATTATTGGATTGATAAGAACTCAGTAAGATATATAACCTCAAATATCTGGAAAATTCAATAGTGATTAGAATAGCCATGCTTGGAAGTGATAGTAGTCACACAGATGCATATTGCGAACTTACAAATTTAGGTAAATCAAATATATCCGATAAGGCAAATGTAGAAATTTTATGGGGCGAGAGCTTTGATGATACAAAAGAAAAAGCCAAGAAATATAACATTAAATCAGTATCAAAAAAGCTAGAGGATATAAATTTTGAAAACATAGATCTTGCAATGGTTGTAGGTCGTTTTGGCAATTCACATTTAGAACCAGCAAAGTTAGCCATAAAAAATAAAATCCCAACTTTCATAGATAAGCCATTTACGAATAATCTTTTAGAAGCAATAGAATTAGCAGAATATGCAAATAAAAATAACTCAAAGCTTATATCATTTTCCCCATTAAGATTTGCAGATGAGATAATCTTACTTAGAAAAAATTATATAAAAAAACTAAGACCATTAAATCTAGTAGTTACAAGTCCTCTAATTACTAAAACAGTTCCGGGAGAGGGCACAAAATCAATTTATTTTTATTCAATTCATGCTGTAGATATTTGCCTTAGTTTAATAAAATCAAAGCCAGAAGGCCTGATTGCTAGAAGAGTAAATGATGCTGTTATGGCAGATTTAGTCTTTAAAAATGGATCTTCAGCTACACTAAATCTTACATATAATCAAAAAGAAATTTATCATGTTATTTCATTTGAAGATGGTTTTGTAAATTCAGTAAATGTCGATCCATATGGTAAATATTACGCAAATACATTAGATTATCTCTTAAACTATTTTCACAAAGGGTATAAAGAAGAATTTAATATTGACCAAGCTGTTGATTCAATTGCAATTATAAATGCAATTGAAAGATCTCTTGATCAATCAAAAAAGGTTGGATTTAATTAGATGAAAAAATTTTCTGTTGCTTTAATAGGGTGTGGTTGGATTGGCGTCGGAGCTCAACTTGATCCATCAAGACCAGCTCCTGCAAGTCATTCAGCTGCAATCAATGAAAATAAAGACCTCGAATTAGTTGCACTTGTTGATTCAAGTACATCTGCACTAGAAACTGCTGGTAAACTTTATCCCTCAATAGCTCAATATAATTCGGTTGATGTGTTATTTGAAAACTTATTACCTGATGTGGTTGTAATCGCTACTGAAGATAGCTCACATGCTGAAAATATTATTTTATCTTCAAATGCTGGAGTAAAAATTATTCTGTGTGAGAAGCCAATTTCTAATGACATAAAAAATGCTGAGATTGCAATAAATACATGTGCTAAAAATGATACCTGTTTGATCATTAATCACATGCGCAGATTTGATACTTTAATTCAAAAGTTTCATAGTTATATTTCTGGAGATTATGTTAAAGACACTTCAATTGGTGAACCAAGAAAAGTCATAGCTTCATATGATAGTACTTTATATCATGGAGGCACACATACAATCGATCTACTTCAGAAATTTTTTGGAGATGTTATCTCAGTTAAATCGGTTCTCCCTAGAAATAAAGATGGAACAGAAAATATTGAAAGTCCAGATGCATTAATACAATTCAAAAATTTAAATGTTTTGTTATATCAAATTGATTCAAGAGAAGTTGCAATTTGTGAAGTAACAATTATTGGTGAAAAAGGAATAATTAGGATTAGAGACATGATGGGAGGAGCTATTGATGTAATCAATACAAGAACTAGCCCTGATTTTACAAATCATAAAATGCCAGACTACTCAAACTCAAAAACTTTTTCAAATGAAAGCAACAGTTATATGAAAGGTACATATAAACATTTACTAAATTGCCTTAAAAATAAAATCACTACATGTGAATCTAGTGACTCAGCTCTCAAAACTATTAAGATTATTGAGGCTATTAAGGAAAGTTCCAAAGATAGCGCAACTAAATTAATAGAATAATCATTACATGAATAAAGTAATACATTTAATCCCATACGATGGAATTGGTGGAGTTGAATCAGCAGCAAATACCATAAAAAACTTCAAAATAAGGAATATTGATTTTGAAATCCTATATATTTTTAACAATAAAAGTAATAAGTTTTTAAATTTTTTTAATTATTTTGTAAAAAGTTATAGATTGATAAAAGCTAATCCAGATTTGGTAATTATATCTCTATGGAGATCGTGCATTGTTGGAATTATTTTTAAGATACTTAAACCTAAAACAAAATTAGTTTTATTCCTTCATTATCCTCATCATTATCATTTTGCAGATATGATTTTTACAAATTTGATGGCAAAAATGTGTACTTCCATTTGGGCTGATTCAAATGATACTCTTGAATCTAGATTGCCAAATTTTCCAGAGGATAGGTCAGATGTAATATCATTTGTCGCAAGAAGACTTAAGCCTGTAACTAATGATTTACCTAAACCTAATTTTATTTTTTGGGGAAGGCTTCACGAGCAAAAATCAATTCATATCGCTTTAAATATATTTGCAAGGATCAAAAAACAATATAGTGAAGCTTCTTATACAATCATTGGTCCTGATGGGGGCGAGATGATCAGGTTAAAGAGGCTTTCAAAAAAATTAAGTATAGAAAAAAATGTTAATTTCTTAGGACCTAAGGATTTTGATTCTATAATAAACCTATCAAAGCTTGCATCTTTTTACCTTCAAACAAGCAAATTAGAGGGAATGGCAATGTCAGTTGTAGAGGCAATGCAGCTTGGCTTAGTTCCACTAGCAACACCTGTAGGAGAAATTAAGAATTATTGTACAGACAGAGTTAATGCAATTTTGATATCAGATGAAGATAGAGCAGCAGAATCCATTTTGGATTTATTGGATAATAAAATGACTTTCAAAAAAATAAGAAAAAATACAATAAGTTATTGGAATGATTCAGAAATATATTCTGAATCAATTGAAAGAGCATCTTTGAGAATGCTTAATATTGAAAATGTTAAAAGAAATATAAATATTTAAGTCTTATGTGCGGAATTACTGGATTTGTATCAACGAAAGATCTTTCAGAAGAAGATTTGAAAATGTATATAAATAAAATGTCTTCAGTTCTTTCACATCGAGGACCTGATGATACTGGTTCGTGGATAGATAAAGAACAAAATATATCACTAGGACACAAAAGATTATCTATTCTTGACTTATCAGCAGCTGGACATCAACCAATGATATCAGATAGCAATAGATATATTATTGTATTTAATGGTGAAATTTATAATCACTTAATGCTCAGAAAAGAGATTGATAAATTTTCTTCAGAAATTATTAATTGGTCAGGAACTTCAGATACAGAAACATTATTAAAATGTTTTGATATCTATGGTGTTGAAAACTCAATCAATAAATTAATTGGTATGTTCTCAATTGCTGTATATGACAAGAAAAACAATGACATTACGCTTATAAGAGATAGACTTGGCGAAAAGCCCCTCTATTACGGAATCGTTGCTGGATCATTTGTATTTGGTTCTGAATTAAAAGCTTTAAAGCAGTTTCCAAACTTTAATAATCCTATTGATAGATTTGCATTGAAAAAGTATTTTCAATATATGTATATACCTGCACCATATAGTATTTATAAGGGAATATTTAAGTTAGAGCCTGGCCATATTTTGAGACTAAACCTTAATGATATAAAGAATAATGTAGATTTGGTGGATTTAAGAAAAAATATAACTGAGTACTGGAACTTAGAAGAAAAAATTAAAAAACAATCTCGAAATGAACAAAAAAATATAGACGATAATTCAATAACAGAGCTTGAAGGAATCTTAAAAAACTCTGTTGATACACAAATGATATCTGATGTTCCAATAGGCGCCTTTCTAAGCGGGGGAATAGATTCTTCTTTAATCACATCTTTAATGCAAAGAAATTCATCTAAACCAATCCAAACTTTTACAATTGGGTTTGAAGAGTCATCATTTGATGAATCAGAGCATGCCAAAAAAGTAGCAAATCATTTAGGAACAGATCACTTTGAATTATTTGTAACCAGCAATCAGGCGAAAGAGTTAATTCCTAAATTGCCATTAATTTATGACGAGCCATTCGCTGATTCATCTCAAATTCCAACATTCTTTGTATGTGCTTCCGCCGCACAAAAGGTAAAAGTATCTTTATCTGGAGATGGAGGCGATGAATTATTTGGTGGCTATAATAGATACCTTTGGGGTCCAAGATTATGGAAAAATTTTTCATGGATGCCATTCATTTGCAGAACTTTTATAGGCAAGTCTATAGGAATGGTTTCAGATTCTTCATGGAAAAAACTCGAGAATTCTTTATCATATTCATACAGATCAAAAAGTAATTTTTCAAATATCGGAAATAAAGCAAAAAAATTATCGAAAGCATTAGTAAATTCAAATGACATAAATGATATTTACATTAGTCTAATTTCGGAATGGTGTTCCTCTGAAGATATTGTGTTAAATGTTGAGGATAGTCAAATTAATCAATTTGGAGACCCTCTATTTGATAAAAATATCAGTAAAGATTTTTCTTTGGAAATGATGTTTAGAGACACGGTATCATATTTACCTGATGATATTTTATGCAAGGTTGATAGAGCTGCTATGGCTAATAGCTTAGAAACAAGAGTACCTTTCTTGGATCACAGAGTTGTAGAATATGCATGGAATTTACCAATTGAAATGAAAATAAATAACAATATTGGAAAATGGAGTCTAAGAAAAATTTTGAGTAAGTATGTTCCGCTCGAGATTATTGACAGACCTAAAACTGGATTTGCTGTCCCTATTGGTGAATGGTTAAGAGATCCTCTCAAGGAATGGGCAGAAGAATTAATGAGTGAAGAAAAACTAATAAAGCAAGGGTATATTAACCATAATAAAGTTCGAGATTTATGGGAAATGCATCTAAGCAGAAAATATGATCATACGCCAATACTATGGAGTATATTGATGTTTCAATCATGGTTAGAGGCTGAATAATATGGTTGTTTACTGGTTTTATTATGTATTTGCAGCTTTTTTTGCTTTAGTTGGTAAAAGAAGATTGGCTAATCCTATTACAAATCAACAATCAAAAAATATTAATGGTCTTTGGTGGTTATTTATTTTTTTTCTAACACTTTTAATAGGTTTTCGTTATGAAGTTGGAGGAGATTGGGATAATTATATTAGAATTTTTGGAGATATATCTCTTATAGATGGATTGAAAGATATTTCTCTTAGCGGCGATCCTGGCTATCAGATCTTAAATTATTTTTCATATAAATTAGGCTTTGGTATTTATGGTGTAAATGTTATTTGTGCTTTGATTTTTTCAATTGGGTTGACGATGTTCTGTAGAAATCTACCAAGACCTTTTCTGGCATTAACAGTTGCAATTCCATATTTAATAATCGTAGTCTCAATGGGTTATTCTAGACAAGCTGTGGCGCTAGGCATTGCAATGATAGGTTTGGTTAATCTTGGAAGAAACGAAAAACTTAGTTTTATTTTTCTAATATTTATAGCAACTACAATCCATAAATCAGCTATTTTGCTTCTTCCCATATATGTTCTTTCCTCAACAAAAAATAAATTTTGGAGCATAATATGGCTTGGTATCGTTGCCATTTCATTTTTTTTAGTTTTTGTAGCTGATACCTTATCAATAATATATTCAAACTATACAAATCTTGAAGATATAGCCAGTCAATCGGATGGAGCTTTTATAAGACTTGCTATGAATCTAGTGCCTGCTTGTATCTATCTACTATTTTATAAAAGATTTAATTTATCTAAAATTGAGAAACCTTTGTGGAGATGGTTTTCAATAATCTCTATTAGCTTGATGGCTTTATATTTTGTAATACCTGCATCATCAGCATTAGATAGAATTGCTTTATATATGATTCCTTTGCAGCTTGTTATATTTTCTTATTTACCAGATATATTTGGTCACAAATATGCTATTCATAGATGGATCATATTATCTATTTTGTTTTACTACAGTCTTGTTCTATTTGTATGGTTAAACTTTGCCACTCATTCACACTTTTGGTTGCCATATCAAAATTTGATCTTTTTATGGTAGAGAAAAAAAAAATAGCTGTCTCTCTTTCAGCAAATACCTCTTGGTACTTATATAACTTTAGACAATCAACCATTAAAGCTTTTTTAAATTTGAATTATGAAGTCATATGTATATCTCCGACAGATGAATTTACCATTGATTTAGAAAATTTAGGATGTAAATGCATTAATCTTAAAATGAATAGTAAAGGCACGAATCCATTCCAAGATATTTTAATTGTATGTAGACTAATTTATTTATATCTTAAATATAAACCAAAGGCAGCTTTTCATTTCACAATTAAAAATAATATTTTTGGAACATGGGCTGCATTAATCTCAAATACTCCTACAATAAATAATGTTTCTGGATTAGGCACAGCATTTATTAGAGAGGGATTAATTTCTAAAATTGTTAGGCTTTTGTATAAATGCAGCCAACCATTTGCACACAGAGTGTATTGTCAAAATCCTGAAGATTTTGATTTATTGATTGATAAAAAGTTAGTAAATCAAGATAAGTTATTTTTATTGCCTGGATCTGGCGTAGACTTAAAAAGATTTAATTCAGACCCTGTCAATCATTCTAAAAATGATAAATTTACTTTTTTATATGTTGGAAGGATTCTAGCTGATAAAGGATTATTTGAATTAATAGAGGCATATAAAAATCTAAAAACAAAAAAAATTAATTGCGAACTTTGGATTTGCGGCATTTTAAATACAGAAAACATTTCATCAATATCTAAAACCCAAATAGAGGATTGGAAAGATATTGATGATATAAAATGGTTAGATCCTCAGAAAGATATTGAAAATATATATAAACAGGTTGATTGTGTTGTTCTGCCTTCATATAGAGAAGGTATGCCAAAAACATTGCTAGAAGCAGGTTCGATGGGATTGCCATCAGTTGCAACAAATGTTCCTGGTTGTAGAAATATTATTCAAGATAATGTTAATGGATTTCTATGTCGAGTCAAAGATTCAAAAGATCTTGAGGAAGCAATGAGAAAGGTATTAAACCTATCAAAAGATGAAATTAAAGAAATGGGTAAAAATGCAAGGAATATCGTAAAAGATAATTTTGATGAAAAAATTGTCATTGATTCTGCATTAGATGCTTTAGATTCGCTTTTAAAAAATAATTAAAATAATTCTCTAATGCTATAATTAGCTAAAAATTATAAGGCATTTGTTTTAAAAAAATGAAAATATTAGTAACAGGAGCAGCTGGCTTTATCGGCTATCATCTAATTGAATCATTATTAAAAGATGGCCATGAAATAATCGGCCTAGATAACTTCAACAGTTACTATGATGTTAGTTTAAAAAGAGCAAGAATTAATAACATTCATCATACCCAATTCTCTTTACTTGAAATAGATCTTGTTGATAAAAAAAGTTTAATTTCTTTATTTGAGAAAAATAATTTTGATGTTGTGGTTAATCTTGCTGCACAAGCAGGCGTCAGGTATTCGCTTACAAATCCTGAAAAGTATATTGAATCAAATATTATAGGATTTACAAATATTCTTGAAACATGCAGGCATAATGAAATTGCTAATTTAGTTTATGCCTCAAGTAGTTCTGTATATGGAATGAATTTTGAAGTGCCTTTTGATGAAGATCACTCAGTAGATCATCCAGTATCATTATACGCGGCAACAAAAAGATCTAATGAGTTAATGGCTCATACTTATTCGCATTTATTTAACCTTCCAACAACTGGCTTAAGGTTTTTTACAGTTTATGGACCGTGGGGCAGACCAGATATGGCACTTTTTTTATTTACAAAAGCTATTCTCGATGGAAAACCCATCCAAGTTTTTAATGATGGAAAAATGATAAGAGATTTTACATACATTGATGATATTGTGAGTGGTATAAAGGGAGCTATTTTAAATCCTTCTAAAGCTACCGAACGCAATAATGACAAATTAAAATCTAGCACATCATCTGCACCATATAGAATTTTTAATTTGGGTAATAATCAACCTGTGACTCTTGAAAATTTTATAAATGCGATTGAAGTATCAACGGGCAAAAAAGCTATAAAAGAATATTTACCCATGCAGCCTGGTGATGTACAAAAAACTTTTGCAAATATAGATAAAGCTGCAAAATGCTTAGGATTTGTTCCATCTACCTCTATAGAGGAGGGTGTTAAAAAGTTTGTGGATTGGTACATGAAATATTATGAAAGATAATTTATGTCTTGTTACAGGGGGCTTTGATCCAATTCATCAGGGGCATATCGAATATATAAAATCAGCAAAAGAAATATCTTCTTATCTAGTAATTGGTTTAAATTCAGATGACTGGTTATTGCGAAAAAAGAATTATGTTTTTATGCCATGGAAACAAAGAGCAGAAGTTTTAAAATCAATTTCATATGTTGACGAAGTTATTTCTTTCGATGATTCAGATGATTCTGCTTATGATGCAATAAATATTTGTTTAAAAAAATCTCAAAAAGTAATTTTTGCAAATGGTGGAGATAGAAACAAAATGAATATCCCAGAATTAGAACTTTTCAAAAATAATAACAATGTTGATTTTAATTTCAGCGTGGGTGGAGATTTAAAAATTGAAAGCAGTTCAAGTTTGACTAGCAATTTTTATAATAATTTTACAAAAATACTTAATTCTGAAAAGGGCACAATTAATTTTAATGATATCTCAAGTCCATGGGGATTCCATAATTTAGTTATCGATAATAAATCTTATAAAGTAAAAATCTTATCAATAAATCCAAAGAGCCAATTAAGCATGCAGAAACATCAGTATAGAGAAGAGCACTGGATTGTTGTCAAAGGAAACGGTGAGGTTGTAATCGATGGCAAGATTAATAAACTAAACGCAGGTGAATATATAAAAATACCAAAACAATCATTGCATTGTGTAAAGAATACATCCCCTGAAAATATGGTTATTATTGAAATTCAGCTCGGAGAGATCCTTAAGGAATCTGATATAGAGAGGATTTCAGACATTTATGGAAGAGTTGGTGAGTAAAAAACAATTAATTACAATTATTGGCTCTGGATATGTAGGTATGTCATTAAGTGTCCTCTTAGGTAAGGGTAATAATCATGTCAAAATCTTAGAGATTGATAAAGATAAAGTAAAAAAAATAAATGATGGGTTGTCAACTGTAAAGGATGAATTAATTGAGAAGCATCTTGCAAGAGACAAATTAAGTATTTCCGCAACCTTGGATCCTAGGGAGGCATTAACTGATGCAGATTATTTTATAGTAGCTACTCCAACAAATTATGATGAAGAAACTAATAAGTTTGATACTGAATCAGTAAAGTCTTCTATTGAGAAAATACTAAAATTCTCAAAAAAAGGAACTATCATCATTAAATCAACAATACCTATTGGCTATACAGAATATTTAAAAGAAGAATTTAGAACAGATAGAATTATATTTTCACCGGAATTTTTAAGAGAGGGAAATGCTCTTTATGATAACTTGTATCCGTCAAGAATTATCATAGGAGATAATACACAAACCGCAGTAAGCTTTGCTGAGATGCTTAAAAATCTATCATTAAAAAAGTCTACAAAGATTATTTATATGAGCTCAAGAGAGGCTGAGGCAGTTAAGTTATTTTCCAACACATACTTAGCTATGAGAGTAGCATTTTTTAACGAATTAGATAGCTTTGCTATGGAAAATAAGCTAGAAACTTTTAATTTAATTTCTGGAATATCAGAAGATCCCAGAATTGGAAATTTTTACAATAATCCTTCTTTTGGTTATGGAGGATATTGTCTTCCGAAAGACACAAGACAACTTTTAGCAAATTATAAAAACATACCTCAGAATATTATTCAGGCTATAGTTGACTCTAATTCAACAAGAAAAGATTATATAGTCAAAGAGATTCTTAAATATAAACCAAAAATAGTTGGCATTTATCAGCTTGCAATGAAATCAGGTTCAGATAATTTTAGGTCATCTTCTATATTAAGTATTATAGAAAGAATTAAAAAACACAATATACCGATGATTATTTATGAAGACCAAATATCAGATAAATCATTTAATGGAGTAAATATCGAAAAAGATCTACAAATTTTTAAAGAATCTTGTGATTTGATTATAACTAATAGAATAACCGATGATTTGTCTGATGTTATAGATAAAGTCTTTTCTAGGGATTTATTTGGCTATGATTAATCTTGATAATATGTATGTTTCTGAACCTTATGATATTTTTAGAAAATACTATGAGGAAGCTAGAAAAAAAGAACAAAAGATTATTGAAGCAATTTCTATAAGCTCATATGATAAAAAAAATAGTATTGTGGATTCAAGATTCGTTAATTTAAAATATGTCATAAACGATGAGTGGATATTTTTTTCAAACTATAATTCACCAAAATCAATACAGTTCAAATCACATGAACAAATCTCAGCAGTTATTTTTTGGAATTCTATAAACGTTCAGATTCGAATGAAAGCAAAGATTCAAAAGACTAATTCAGAATTTTCCAATAAACATTTTCAATCTAGAGAAGCGACTAAGAATTTACTAGCAATATTATCTCAACAATCGGAGCCATTATCTTCTTATGATGATTTTTTAAAAAACTATCAAAAAAACCTATCTATAAAACAGAAGACTATAACTAGGCCGGAATATTGGGGAGGTTTTTCTTTTTCTCCATATTATTTTGAATTTTGGGAAGGCCACAACTCAAGGATAAATAAAAGAAAATTTTATGAGATTGAAAATCAAGAATGGAAGAGTGGATTTTTACAACCATAATTATTGTTTTAAATTTTTAAAATTTAGTATAGAATCACCACCATATGGTTATAAATTTTCACTAATTCAATATTCATTTTGGATAATTTCATTAAATCACTTTTTTTTTCTGGTAAATAAAAATAGCTACCTCAAGTAATAAAAGGAAGTCAGTTCCTATAAACAATAACATCAAAGCGGAGATGGTTATGCTTATTGACGAAAATGGCAACAAGCTTGGTCTAAAAGCAAAAGAGGAAGCATTAAAAAGTTCATCAGATTTAAATTTAGATCTAGTTCAAGTATCACCCTCTGATGCAGAACCAGTTGTTTGTAAAATTATGGATTTTGGTAAGCATATTTTTACGAAAAAAAAGAATAACTCTGCATCAAAATCTGGATCAAGAAGAGCTTCTACGAAAGAGATTAAATTTAGGCCTTCAACAGATATTGGTGACTATAATATAAAATTAAAAAAGATAAAAAGCTTTATTCTTAGCGGAGATAAGACTAAAATTAGCGTCCGTTTTAGAGGTAGAGAGATTCTCAACAGTAATATTGGTTTAGAACTCTTAGATAGACTAAGAGATGAGTTGAAAGAAATATCTCAAGTTGACCAAGAACCTTCTTTAGAAGGTAGACAACTTTTGATGGTACTTTCTCCTCTCAAACGAAATAAATAAAAAGTTATAATGATATGGGATATAAATTAAAAACACATTCTGGAGCCGCAAAGAGGTTTAAAAAAACTGGATCTTCTATAAAAAGTAAAAGCGCGAATAGAAATCACATCCTCACTAAACAGTCTACTAAAAGAAAAAGACACAACAGAGGCCTAAACAAATTAACAGGAACTGTTCTTAAAATGGCTTCAAGATTAATAAATAGGTAAATATTATGCCAAGAGCGACAAAATCATTAACAGCTAAAGCAAAACATAAGAAGATTCTTAGCACCACAAAGGGGCATTATGGAGCAAGAAGTAGATTATTCAAAACTGCTAAGCAATCCAACATTAAAGCATTGCAATATGCATTTAGGGATAGAAAAAATAAAAAAAGGGCATTTAGGTCATTATGGATAGCAAGAATTAACGCTGGAGCCAGAGAACTTAATACTTCATATTCTGTATTAATTAATTCAATGTCTAAAAAAAATATCAATTTAGATAGAAAAATATTATCTGACATTGCTGTCTCAGACACTACTGCATTTGAGAAAATTGTAAAAACAGCGACTAGCTAAATATGTATCCAGAAAATGTCATCTAATAAAGACATTTTACCTCCTAAAGTAATTAAGGATAAGGGCGCGGTTCATCCAATAAATCATATGAAAGATTCGATAATGAATCTTCTTGTTTCATTTGGCTTTGAAATAATAGATGGCCCTGAGATTGAAACAGAAGAGTTTAATTTTGATATGT
>MDTC01248399.1_pt1 | contig 14558 bp, 12 predicted proteins | sample 811181 | NCBI WGS metagenome assembly MDTC01 (sample SAMN05326644, study PRJNA326480) | marine metagenome | isolation source: seawater | place: Pacific Ocean: North | collected 2011 | reverse complement strand
GCGGACGCTACCGAGCTGCCCTATGCGGTGGGTGTGCAGTGGCATCCAGAGTTTCATCAGCCGGGTGTGACGTCACTACTCGAACCTGACCTGCTGATGAATGATTTCTTAGCTGAGGTTAGACGACGTAGCTAAGAGCTGAATTTTTCTCTTCTAGAGGAGCTTTGCAATCATGTTGCGAATCATCAATCCCGCCACGGAAGAACTCGTGAGCGAAGTTGAGACCGATACACCCGAGACTGTAGCGACCAAATACCGAGAGGCCCGCCTTGCTCAGCCAGCCTGGGCTGCTCGACCGTTCGAGGAAAAAGTCGGGATCATCGAGCGTTTTGGCGAGCTGTTAGCAGAGCGGCGCTCAGAGCTCGCTGCTATTCTCACCTCTGAGATGGGAAAGCCACTCGACCAGGCTTCTGGTGAAGTACGAGGGGTTCAAGGTCGAATTGATTTCTTCATCAAAGAGATTGAGGAAACCATCGGTAGAAAGGAAATGCATCGCGCCGCCGATGAGTCGATGATTGAAGCGGTGAGTTACGAACCGCTGGGGGTCATTGGTAATATTTCCGCTTGGAACTATCCCTACTTTGTTGGCTCAAACGTATTTATTCCAGCTCTCCTGGTTGGCAATACGATGCTCTACAAACCATCCGAATTTGCGACTTTGACGGGCCTAGAGATGGCACGGGCTCTCCATGAAGCAGGTGTGCCTAAGGACGTGTTTGTGCCAGTCGTAGGTGATGGAGCTATCGGTAAGGCGCTTCTCGATCAGCCTCTCGATGGTATGTTTTTCACAGGTTCTCATGCCACGGGAGTCAAGATTGCGGAGGCGGCTTCTCGCAAGATGATGCGCGTACAGCTCGAGCTGGGAGGCAAGGACCCCTCTTATGTTGCAGAGGACGTTGTTGATGTAGCGGGCGCGGCTGACGCGGTTGCAGGAGGCGTTTTCTACAATGCGGGTCAGAGCTGCTGTTCGATTGAGCGGGTCTATGTGCATGAGGCCGTTTACGAGCAATTTGTGGAATCTTTCCTGAAGGTGGTGGGTGACTACGGTGTTGGAAGCCCCGTTGAGGAGGGGATTTTTGTTGGACCCCTCACACGCGAGCCCCAGAGAGCCATCTTAGCGGAGCAGGTTCGGGATGCAGTCTCGAAAGGTGCGACCTTGCGTATGGGCGGCAAGTCTATCGACGGCCCAGGTTATTTCTTTGAGCCGACAGTCCTCACAGAGGTCAGCCACGAGATGTTGGTCATGCAAGAAGAGAGCTTTGGCCCGGTTATTGGAATCCAGAGAGTTACGGGCGATGACGAAGCACTCCAGCTGATGAATGATACACGCTACGGATTGACCGCCAGTGTTTATACTGCCGATGGTGAGCGTGCTCGCACGATAATGGGCCAGCTCAATGCAGGATCAGTGTACTGGAATTGTTGTGACCGTGTGAGTCCACGGTTGCCGTGGACAGGGTGGGGAGATTCCGGTGTAGGCTCCACGCTCGGGTATGACGGAATTCGAGCTTTTGTGCAGCCTAAGGCCTGGCACTTACGTCAAGGCTAATATTCAAGTGGCGAACGTTCGGCCGTTCCATCCCCAGAGGTGTCGCTGCGCATCAGCGAACTCGATGTAGATTCGGTCGCTCTTCACTGCCGTGCACGCTTCGATTGCTTTGCAGATCTTTCCACTGAGTTCTCCAGTCTGAGTAGGAGTCAGAGTACCGATGTTTTTTACCTCTACATAAGCAGCCGGTTCGGTGCTCCGTCCAAAGCTAATTGCCTGGTTGGCGGCAACCCGTGTCATCACATAGTTCTCAGATTTGTCTACACCCGTGGCGACCACTTCTGAGAGGGTGTTTTGAAACTCTGATAGGTTTTCAGGTGCGTTGGTGTTGAGGTGGACTTGGATCAGAGGCATCAGCGGGCTCCTAGGTTGCCCGGACTTACCATGGAGTCTGTGGGCGGGTCGACCCGTGAGCTCAAGGCGTGGCTTCGACGGTTGCCGTGAGCTTTGGTATCAGAATGATTTCGATGCGCCGGTTTGTCGCTCGTCCGTCTTTGGTTTCGTTATCTCCAATCGGGAAGTGCTCGCCGAGTCCAACCGGTGCGATGATGGTGGGTTCGACACCATTAGCAACGAGGTGAGAGACGACTCGACTGGCACGCATGGCGGAGAGACCGAGATTATCGACAAATGATGCGCCTGCGTTGACGGGAATGTTGTCGGTGTGTCCGTATACGCGAATGACCCTGTTTGACACACCCGAGAGCACTTCTGCAATTTCTTGAAGGGCTTGCTGACCGCGTCGGCTGAGTTCTTTCGTGCCACTCGGGAAGAGAATAGCGGTTGGTAAATCGACTTGAACGCGCCCAGAGAGAGAGCGGATTTTCACCTTGCTGTTACCGATCTCTTTGTTGAGTTTCTTGACCAGCTTATTGTTTTCGCGAGTTGTCTTGGCCAGAAGCTCGTTGTCGGCTAGCAGCTTTTCTTTCTCGTGCTTCAGCAGTGTTGCTGATTGTTGGATGTCTTCGAGGCTACTTTGGGCCTGACCGAGCTCCTTATTTAGGCGCTTGATTTTCTTGAGCGCTTTGTCGAGGGCAGCCTTGCTTTGCTCGAGCTCTTTCGTGGCGCCCGAGTGTTTCTCTGAGGCGATAGTGATGTTACTTCGTACCTGAGCGAGGCTTGCGGTGAGGCGGTTATTTTCGCTGGAGAGTTTCTCTCCTCGGGTCTGGGCCGTCGCTAAATTTGCTCGAGTCTCATTGAGAGTACGGGCCGTCTTGGTGAGTTTTTGGGAAAGTCGTGCTCTTTCGGCATTGCTGGTTTGTGTCTGACTTTCAATTTCCTTTAGCTGGTCTAGAAGAACTGTGATGGCTGTGGCGATTTGGGTCGTCATCGCAATCTGCGCGTCGCGTGATTGCGCGTCGCTGGCTTTGAGTTTTGTGAGCTCGACATTGAGACTTTCGATGGCGTTTTGTCGTTCTTCGAGCTGCGTCTCGACATCACGAACCCGGATGTTCGCAGACTCGAGTAGCACACCGAGTTCATTGCGCTCGCCGGTGAGCTCATCGACATCGTTTGTGGCGTCGCTCAGGTCGGTGCGAGCGACATGTAGGTCGCGCTCGGTCCCTGTTCGGCTGGCTACGGCTGCATCAAACTGGGTCCGGGACACACATCCACCGACGAGGGTCGTCGTGATCAGAACGAAGAGGATTTGAGCTTGGATGATGTTGCGCATGTGGCTGGTTCCATCCCCAACGGGTAGCGGTCCGACAGTCGACTCTACTGGAGCGGGGGCTCGAGCGGCAAGAGAAAGGAGAGGCTACCAGGCAGCTCATTGTCGAGAGTGCTCGTTGGGGCAATGTTCGTATGGAGGGGCGGCTCGGATGCGACGAAATCTCCAATGGGCATAGATGGGGTAACGATCCATAGAGCCCAGAGGCACAAGCCTACGAGCGTGAGCTGGAGTCCTGCCAAGAGGATGTGGGCTGATCGCCACGCGACCAGTAGCGATGCCGCACCCAGTGCTATGGTTGCAGCGAAGTCCCACGGGCTGAGTTCGAAGATCGAGGATGCCATGGGGGGAGTGTACTGCCGAGAATTGGGTTCGGCAAAAAACGGGCTTTTCCAGAGGACCTCAGTGCATGATGTCGTCGGCTGGTAGCTCATCGTCGGGATGTTCGGAATCTTCGTGGAGATCCTCTTCGAGCACTTGGATGATTGGACTTGCGTGGTGATGCATCAAGAGCCATGCGCCTCCAATCTGAAGGAAGATATTGGTGGCGATGAGCTGAGGTGGATCGCCGTCCACAGCCTCATGACAGAGAACAAACGCGGTGGTACCCATGACGTGAATAGTCTCGTCCGTTCCGGTGATCTGGGGCGACTCCATACTACTGAGGATGGCCGTCCAGCTTCCGAGGACGTATTCTCTGCCTCGCAGAGCGCCCCAGCCAGGATGAATACATGCAATATCGTCACGATCTGCCCAGAGTGCTTCCATAGCGGGGACATTGCGTTGATTGAATGCGTCATAGAAAGCGCGATTGGCTGTTAAGACGTCTTTTTCGCAAGGGCTCATCGAGCGCTCCGTAGTTATCGTGGTCCGACCCAGAGGGTTCGGCCTTTGAGGCGGTCATGATGCATTCGAGCGGCTTTGTCTAACCGTCGGATCTCATCGGGAAGGTCGAGTGGTATCTGCCAGGTGGCTTCGTGCCCACCGTGCTCGGTGATGACTTCGGCCCACTCAGTCCACCATGGTACTGGCGATTTGGCAATGGGCTCGATGATGAGCAGGCTCATGCCCGAGTTGACGGCCTCACAAATCCGGCGCAGGAGGCTGGCACGCGTCTTATCTGGTAGCTCGTTGATCGTGTAGCTTGCAACCAGTGCCCCGCCTCGGCCCGGGAGTGTGACTTTTCGAGCGTCGGATTCCTTGGCTGTGCCTTGAAGTCCGAGGGTCCGATAGGTCCATCGGGCTTCGGACACAGCCCAGCGGTTGAGATCGAATCCCTGAATCGTTGGATGGGCGAGGGTATGCATGGCCCAGGCCGCGCCAGCGACCCCGGTACCGCAGCCGAGGTCGACGATGGTATCGATGGGGCTCTGGTTGGGGTCTAATTCCGTAAGGAGGGCTTCTACAAAGAGATAGTGAATGGGGGCGTAGAAGAGTGAGAATGCCGTTCGCTTACCGCGTGTGTCGAGGGCTGCACCGCGCGAGAGCTTGTCTCGTCGTTGGACATAGACTTGGGAGAGGGCCTGAAGGGATTTGCGGATCTCGCGGAAGGTCAAGTCTTGGTTGCAGCGTTTCGAGAGTGCATCGAACCAAGTCTCAAATTTTGGGGCGGTGCTTTCGGTCACGAGGCTCTTTTATAGGGCCTTCCGTGCTTTTGCCAGAGGCTGCAGCGGTGGATTTTGGCCCTCTGATCTGATAGCAGGGCGTCTCGATAGGGCATGTCTGGAGGTGAGATATGAAGATTGGTGGACGGCATTACAGAAGCATTTGGGTTGCCGATGATGGTCATACTGTTGAGGTCATCAACCAACCCCTCTTACCCCACCGGTTTGAGGTTGCTCAGATCACCAGTTTCGAAGAAGCCGCCCATGCGATCTCATCGATGCTCGTGCGCGGAGCACCCTTGATTGGTGCTACGGGGGCTTACGGTATGGGGCTGGCCATGCGTGAGGACCCATCGGACAAGATGTTAGAGTACGCCCATGGTGAGCTGATGAAGACCCGCCCAACCGCAGTGAACCTTCGCTGGGCCCTCGACAAAATGTTTGGGCATCTCAAGAATGTCGATTTAGAAGACCGGGCCGCGATTGCATACAAGCGTGCAGGTGAGATCTGCGATGAGGATGTGTCCGTTTGTCATGGTATCGGGCAGAACGGGTTGAAGATCATCAAAGAGTTGGTTGAGAGCCGCAGCTCGGCCGAGCCACTCAATATTCTGACCCACTGCAATGCGGGTTGGCTCGCCACGGTCGATTGGGGCACGGCGCTTGCTCCCATCTACATGGCCCACGATTTGGGTATCAGTCTTCATGTCTGGGTCGACGAGACACGCCCGCGTAATCAAGGTGCTAGACTGACCGCATGGGAGCTGGCCGCTCATGGGGTTCCCCATACGGTCATCGTGGACAATGTCGGCGGTCATCTCATGCAGCACGGTATGGTCGATATGTGTATCGTGGGAACCGATCGCACCACACGGCGTGGAGATGTGTGCAATAAGATTGGAACATACCTCAAGGCATTAGCGGCTAAGGACAACGACGTACCCTTCTATGTGGCATTGCCGTATCCCACCATTGATTGGCGAATCGACAATGGACTGACTCAGGTTCCCATCGAGCAGCGCTCTGGCGATGAGGTGCACGAGATTCAAGGTCTTACGAATAATGGAGAGGTCGAACGCGTAAGGCTCACCCCACGTGATAGCGATGCGGCGAATTATGCGTTTGACGTGACGCCTGCTCGTCTCGTGACAGGGCTCATCACTGAGCGGGGGATCTGCCCTGCATCTGAGGATGGGTTACTCGAACTCTATCCAGAACAACGCGTAGACCACCAACATGATATCCACTGAGCCTCTAGAAGGCGTCACCAAGTTCGAAGCGGATCATCGGAGCGGCGTGCTACCGGGGAGCCGATTCGGCCAGCTCTTTGCCGAGCTTCAGGCCTGGCGCCAGATCCTCTTTCAGCTCAACCTCATCGGTCAGGATCCGAGCCGGTACGAGGGAGCGGGCTATGGCAATGTCAGTGCTCGAGTACCCCCACACGGGAGGGGCCGTGGTCAGCGTGCATTCTTGGTGACCGGTACGCAGACGGGCGGTCGAGGTGAACTCAGCCTCAATGATTATTGTGTGGTGGAGCGCTACGATGTTGTAGCCAATCGTGTGGTCAGTTCAGGCCAGGCCAGCCCATCTTCCGAATCGATGACCCATGGCTCCCTCTACGATGCTAACCCGGGCATTCGGTTCGTCTTTCACGGGCACATACCCTTGATCTGGCGCAACGCGAAGCGGCTCAAGCTTCCCTGTACTCAGCCTACGACAGCCTATGGCACGGTGGAGATGGCTCGTGAAGTCTCTGACCTCTACCGTAGCTCGACGCTTCACGAGAAGCGGGTGCTGGCCATGCTCGGACACGAGGATGGCATCGTTTCGTTTGGGAGAACGGCGAGCGAGGCAGGGGGAGTGTTGGTGAATACGCTGGCCGAAGCACTTGCCCTCGAGCAATGCCAGACCATTCCTGCTCTCGGCTGCCGGTTTGATTGAAGAGATGTCTAGAGCTTGACCTCAACGGTCGAGGCAGCCTTTTGGGCTTTCTCCCGGGCTTGCTCGAGTGATTCTCCGAGTGCCAGTGCTACACCGAGTCGTCTCTCACCACGAACCTCGGGTTTACCAAAGAGTCGGATGGCGGTGTCGGGCTCGGCCAGGGCTTCAGCCACTTTCTCAAATGCCGGTGCATTCGATTCACCTTCACCCAGAATGACGTAGGATGCAGCAGGACCATACTGGCGAATATTAGGCACTGGAAGTCCCAAAATAGCACGTGCATGAAGTGCAAATTCCGAGAGATTCTGGGAGATCATCGTGACCATTCCCGTGTCGTGGGGCCGTGGTGAGACCTCACTGAACCAGACGTCATCGCCTTTGATGAAGAACTCAACGCCGAAGATGCCGTAGCCGCCGAGGCCACCGGTGACTGTCTTGGCCATGTGCTGTGCTTTCTCGAGAGCAGCTGGGCTCATGGGTTGGGGTTGCCACGACTCATGGTAGTCACCTTCGACCTGACGGTGTCCGATGGGGTCGACAAAGCTGGTGCCACCACTGTGACGAAGCGTGAGGAGGGTAATCTCATAATCAAAATCCACAAAGCCCTCGACGATGACTCGGCCTTCTCCGCCGCGGGCACCCGCTTGGGCAACGCTCCAGCCTTTGTCGATGTCGGCATCGCTTCGAAGTACGCTCTGACCTCGGCCCGAGGAACTCATGACGGGTTTGAGCACGCATGGAAAGCCAATCTTGGTACAGGCCGCTCGATACTCTTCCTCAGTGTCGGCAAAGGCATAAGGAGAAGTCTTGAGATCGAGCTCTTCGGCGGCAAAGCGTCGAATGCCTTCGCGGTCCATGGTGAGTCTGGCTGCGCGCGCTGTGGGAATGACGTTGAATCCCTCGGACTCGAGCTCGATGAGGGTGTCGGTAGCGATGGCCTCAATCTCTGGGACGATGAGGTTAGGCTTTTCTTCTTCGATGATGGCGCGAAGCTTCTCTCCATCGAGCATGGGGATGACATGTGAGCGATGGGCAACCTGCATCGCGGGTGCATTTGCATAGCGGTCCACAGCGATGACTTCGATGCCAAAGCGCTGAGCTTCGAGAGCAACCTCTTTGCCGAGCTCGCCTGAGCCGAGGAGAACGATTTTTGTCGCTGTTTCTGTATTTGGCGTGCCAAAGGTCTTCATGAGATCTCCTAGGATGGTGCGGGGCCGGCAACAGACAAGATGATCTTGCCGAAGTGGCTACTCGTTTTCATGATGGTGTGAGCCTCTTGGGCCTCGTCGAGAGGAAGGGTCGTATGGGTGATGGGGGAGAGCCTACCGGCCTGAAGCGAGTCCCCAAAGCGGGCCATAAAGGATGCGATGATGTCTCGCTTTCGCTCGAGCGGAAGGTTTCTCAAGGTTGAGCCTATGATCTGAATGCGCTTGCCGAGGAGCTGAGCGAGGTTGAGCTCTGCTTTGCTTCCACCCATGAGTCCAATGACCACGAGGCGACCATCTTGATTGAGGCAGCGCATGTTCTGACTCAAATAGCTTCCGCCAATGCAGTCGAGTACGAGGTCCACGCCGCGTCCGTCGGTGAGGTCGCGCGTGACCTCGGAAAAGTTTTGAGTGTGGTAGTTGATGGCGTGCGTTGCCCCGAGCTCGAGGCACCGGTTGCATTTTTCTTCAGTGCCAGTGGTGACAACCACGTCGACACCCGCCTCACGGCATAGCTGAATGGCCGAAGTACCGATGCCACTTCCACCACCATGGACCAAGATACGTTGTCCGGAGCTGATGGCTCCGAGTTCAAAGATGTTGAGGTAGGTGGTGATGAAGGTTTCCATGAATCCGGCAGCTGATTCGATGGAGAGGTTATCGGGGACTTCCACCAGACATCCTTCGTCGACGGCGCAATACTCGGCGTATCCTCCGCCTGGTAGAAGCGCCATGACAGCCTGGTTGGTATCTTCCCGCCAGCCTGAGCACTCGAGTCCGAGGGTGGTACTGGCTGCGGCAGGTGGTGGGTAGAGGCCTTGCGCTTGCAGGAGATCGGCGCGATTCACGCCGGCGTAGGCAATCCGAATGAGGACCTCACCGGCTCGTAGCTGGGGTCGGTCTGCATCGGCAATCGTGAGCGAATAGCCGGTGGTACCGGGGCTGACTCCAATCACCTTCATGATTAGGCTCCGGCCCTGAGGACTCTTTTGATTCGCTCGAGTCCTTCTTCGAGAGTCTCTTGAGATGGGCCGAAGGAAAAGCGGGCATGCGAGCGAAAGCGAGAGGTGCGGCCCGGGCGGCGCTTACCGGGATTGACGTCGAAGAATTCACCGGGAACGACGATGACTTTCTCCTCGAGTATGCGTTTGAAAAAGTTCATGCCGTCTGCGAGCTCACCTGGCAACTTGCTCAAGTCGCCCCAGATGTAAAACGTGCCGCCGGGTTCTCCGTTGGTCTCAATACCCAACTCCCGGAGACCGTTGAGGAGGAGGCGACGCTTTGCTCCGAATCGCCTGTGGATGGCGGCAGTTTCACGACGGACCGCATCGGGGGCAAGTAGGGGAAGGGCTGCTCGCTGAAGTGGACGTGAGCCGCCACCGTCTAGAAAGCTGCCAGCACTCGATACCGCTGAGATGACGTCCTTAGGGCCAACGACCCAACCGACGCGCCATCCGGGATAGCGGAAATTCTTAGTTAGGCCGTTGAGGACGACCACTGGATCACGGTTGACATCGTCGACGAATTCGCAGGCGCTCACCGTTGAGGGCTGGTCTGAGAGCCAGATGTAGTTGCTGTAGAACTCGTCGAAGAGCATCGTACAGTCGAGGTCGCGGGCGGTATCGACCCATCCCTCGAGGACCTCTCCGTGTAAGAGCTTACCAGTCGGATTACAGGGGTTGGAGACGAGAAGGCCGCCGAGCCCGCGTCCCAAGATTTCTCTCTGGAGTTCTTCGATGGTGAACTCGTAATTACGCTTGGGATCGAGAAGGATGGGAATGGAGGTAAAACTCCTAAAGATATCTAGGAGTTCCTCGTACGCCGTATAGTCGGGCAGGAAGTGTCCGAGGTTGATGTGACCGAGTGAGGCCACGACCCTGGTCAGGGCGAGGCGTCCGCCACCGCAGATGGCGACGTTCTCAGCCGTGTATTTCGAGGCTTTTCCTTGGCGGTAGAGCTCGTTGTAGAGATCGGCTACCGCTTGTCGTACTTCATCGAGGCCGGCTACGGGGGCGTATTCGTGGTCGTCCAAGTCGATGGTGACCTGTCGTACGCGAGGCGGTGCACCCTCGAGCTCACCTGCTTCCGGCTGTCCTTGCCCCAGGTTGCACCAGTCGGTGCTCTCGGGGCTAAACCCGCGCTTTCGCGCTTCGGTGGTCACGTAAATCACACCCGTTCTGGGCACAGGACGAAACGAGCTGATTCGCTCATCAGTTTCCGACATTGTGGAGCTCCCTCGTGCTCTTACAAAAGGTCCTCATAGCAGACCTCGTGGCGGTATCAAGGGCCGTTGCGCATGGCGGGTTCGTTGGGTAGAAGGCCTCGGAAATGACGATTCAAGACACAGCATGGGCAGTAGATGCAGACGTTCTCACGCAGCTCGGCTGGCCAGAGATCATCTCGGCCATCACCGAGCAGGCACGAACCGAGAGAGGGCGAGCCCAGGCTGGCGCTCTTTCGTTTCTGAGCGAGCAGCGCGCGGTTGAGCGTTCTCTCAGTAGTATCGAGGAATATCGCGTCCTCAAGGGCGAAGAGCTCGAGCTGCCGCTCGGTCTCCTCGATGATATCGGGGAGGTGCTCTCGAGAGCCCGAAAGGGCGGCATTCTCGAGGGGCTCGAGGTCTTGGGCTGTGCTCGGGTGATGCGTACGGCATCGGAGGTACGCCAGTTCTTGGTTTCAGTTGCCTCTCGTGCTCCACTTCTCGCCGGTATTGCCGGGGCTCTTCCTGCAGGGCGTGGGCTTGCGGCTCGGATCGAGGATTCGTTTGAGCCCGATGGTCGTCTACGCGACGACGCCAGTTTTGAGCTCGAACAATATCGAAACAAAGTTCGTAGCCTGCATCGCCGAATGCGCAGTGAGATCGAAGGGTATCTCAAGGACGATGATTTTGGAGAGAACCTGCAGGACGACTTTTTCTCGGTGCGTGGTGAGCGCTATGTCTTGCCCATCAAATCGTCTATGCGTTCCCGTGTCCCAGGTATCATTCACAATGCGTCCAATTCAGGCGAGACGGTTTTCATCGAGCCCCAGGCGCTCGTGGGGCTCGGCAACGAGCTGACCATTGCTCAGTCGCAAGTCGACGAGGAAGAGCGTCGTATTCTCGCCGAATTCTCTACCGAGCTCGGCGGCATGTCTGAAGAGCTAGATGGAGCGCTGGAAGTCCTGGCTAAGATCGACGTGGTACGTGCTTGCGGTGAGCTCTCCGAGCGATTGGGAGCATGTTCACCGACCCTGGGGCAGGGGGCATGTTTTGAACTCTTCCAGGCCCGCCACCCTCTCTTGGTCTTGCAGGACAAGCACGTGGTGGCCAATGATATACGGCTGACTGAAAGTCAGAGCGTCTTGGTCATCTCGGGCCCCAATGCAGGGGGCAAGACCGTTGCCATGACCACGATTGGGTTGATGGGACTCATGCTGCGGGCGGGGCTTCCCGTGCCTGCGGCCCCTGGCTCGACGATGCCGATCTTCGGCGCGGTGGTGTCGACCATAGGTGACCTTCAGAGTCTATCGGAAGACCTCTCAACTTTTTCAGCTCATCTGGCTTCTCTCGCGAAGATGCTCGAGCAGGCGGGTGACTCATCGCTCGTACTCATTGACGAGATTGCTTCGGGCACGGACCCGCTGGAGGGAGCCGCTCTCGGCCAGGCTGTCCTCGAAGGGCTCGTGGATCGCGGCGCTAAGGTCCTCGTGACGACGCATCTCGAAGCCATCAAAGCGCTCGGCATGACCGATGAGCGCTTTGTCAATGCACGTGTCGCATACGATGCGCAGTCTATGAAGCCGACCTATCGTCTCGAACTCGATGTTGCCGGCGTCTCCAATGCCCTCAGTGTGGCATCGCATTCTGGGATCCCTAGCGATATCATCGAGCGTGCCGAGGGATACCTCGAAGGCAGTGGTGCTCTCTCGCTAGCCCTCAAGCGCTTGCAGGATGGGCAGCGAGAACTCCAAGAGCTCAAGGTTGTGGCTGAGCGGCAGAAGACTCGCTTGCAGGCCGAGAGAGAAGAGGCCCGAGTGCTCAAAGCGAGTCTCGAAGAGGAGCGCCTCGCTCTCGAAGAAAAGGTTCGTGAAGAAATCGAAGTGGAGTTTGGCGCCGCCCGTGATGAGGTTGGCAAAATGATTGCCGAGCTTCAAGCAGAGAAGACGATGGCTGCGGCTCAAAAGGCACAGCGGACCATCGAGGCTACGCGTCAGCAAGCTCGAACCGAGCGAACCCGTCTCGCCGGTGAGCGTGAGGCGCGTAAGGCTCCGGATCGAGAGGCACTACCAGACCAGCTTCAGCCCGGCATGCGCGTGTTTCTCACGACCATGAAGAAAGAAGCCGAGGTCATTTCGGTGAGTGGATCGAAAGTGCAGGTCGCCGTGGGCGCCATGAAGATGCGGGTACGCCGCGATGACCTACTCGGGGGTAGGCCCTCGAGCGAGCAGGCGCCCGAGCCGAGTCACAAGCGACGTGAGGTACGTCCTTCCACTGAGGGGGAAGCTGAGGGTCGCTTGGATCTGCGTGGGCTACGTGCCGATGATGTGGCTGATAAGCTCAGTGCTTTTCTAGACCAAGCGTATTTCAAGAGTTGTCCACGGGTGACCATCGTTCATGGGCATGGCAGTGGGGCGATTCGTCGTACGGTTCGTGAGGCGCTGGAGTGTTCACCCTATGTGAAGTCGTTTCGTCCTGGCGATCGACATGAAGGTGGGGAAGGGGCAACCATCGTCGAGCTCGATGGATAGGATATGCTCAAGTCGTAGCGAGCGTCTCGATTCCCTCGATAGGGAGTCTAATCACAAATGTGGTGCCTTTGCCTTCTTCGGTTTCGAAGTCGAGCGTGCCCTTGTGTTTTTCAACGACCATCGAGTGTGCGATGGCAAGTCCTTGGCCAGTGCCCTTACCCACTTCTTTGGTGGTAAAGAATGGCTCGAAGATACGCTTTTGAACGCCCGAGGGAATACCCGTTCCAGTATCTGAGATCTGAATCTTAACCCAGTCACTGCCTTCACGTTCAGTCCGAACGGTGATTAGGCCTCGTCCATCGGAGCCATTGTTGGCAGCGGAGATGGCGTGGCTGGCATTGACGATGAGGTTTAGAAAGACCTGATTGAGGTCGCCGAGATTACACTGTACCGGTGGAAGGTCGTTGAGCTGTAGCTCAATGTCCGCAATATAGCGATATTCGTTTTGAGCCACGGTGAGTGTGCTCTCGATGGCCCGGTTCAGATCTGCCGGCTCCATCCCGAGGGTTGCATCCTTGCGCGAGAACTCCTTCATGGCACGCACGATACGGGTCACCCGGTCGAGTCCCTCTTGGGTTCTTCCAAAGGCTCTCGGTACTTGGGTGCGCTGATACTCGAGGTCGGCTTCTTCGCGAGCATCTTCGAGGTCATCGAGTTGGTCCGTGCTCAGAGTTCCCTCGGGCAAAGCCTCGATGGTTGTCTCGTAGGTTTTGACCAGTAAATCGATGTCCTCAAAAGACTGCTGAAGATAGGTGATGCTGTCGCCGACAAACTGAATCGGTGTGTTGATCTCGTGTGCAATACCGGCAGCGAGCTGACCAACTGCTTCGAGCTTCTGGGCGTGTTGAAGCTGGACCTCCAGGCGTCGTTGCTCTGAAATGTCCGTCATGAAGATACTGATGGCCTGAGTCTGAGCATTGCGAAGAGGGGCTGCACCGAGAGATACCGTCGACATATGACCGTCGGCACCACGCAGATTGAGCTCGAAGCGACCACCTGATCCAGGGCTCCCACCATCGTTGATGAGTTGCTGGAGCTTTTGCTGGGCCTCGTGCTGTTCTTCGGGACTGGCCAAGTAGTCGTAGAAGCTGGTTTCGAGTGGTGATGTTCCTACTTGGCAGAGTAAGGCTTCAGCTTGTGGGTTGGCGTAGTTGATGAGACCCTCTGGGCTGATCAAAATCACCGCATCGCCCGCAGAGTCTAGAATGGAGCGCGTTTTCTTTTCGGAGTCGGCAATGGACGACCAGGCCTCGAGAAGTCGCTCGGCTGCTCTGAGTCGAACCTTGAGCTCGCCGCTGTGCACTGGCTTGGTGATGTAGTCGTCAGCACCGGAGCGAAGTCCCTCGATGATATCTTCTTTGCTTCCGAGGGAGGTGACTAGGATGCAATAGACGTAGTCATCCTTCATCTTCTTGCGGATGTATTGCACGACTTCTGGGCCTGTTAGCCCGGGCATGACCCAGTCGAGAATGGCGAGTTTCGGATGCCCCGGAGAGAGCATGATCTTGAGTGCTTCCTCACCGCTACTCGCGAGGACGAACTCATAGCCCCATTTACGCAGCTGAGCGGATAGAATGAGCCGCTCGGTTCGGGAATCATCTGCAATTAGTATTTTCATGGACGTACCAGGGCCCACGCGTGGTTGGGCTGCCCTCCTGCCGAGAGGCTAACTGGAGTGTGACTCTCGGTCGAGGGGTTTATTGAGCTGCTACTGCTTTGCAGCACTCGGCTCTCATTTAGTCGACAAATGCTGAGAGACTCTTTGCCCGAGATGGGTGTCGGAGTTTCCGAAGTGCCTTGGCTTCAATTTGGCGAATTCGCTCGCGGGTGACGTTGAAGTCTTGGCCAACTTCTTCGAGCGT
>MDTC01181045.1_pt1 | contig 14560 bp, 13 predicted proteins | sample 811181 | NCBI WGS metagenome assembly MDTC01 (sample SAMN05326644, study PRJNA326480) | marine metagenome | isolation source: seawater | place: Pacific Ocean: North | collected 2011 | reverse complement strand
GCCCGGCGAGCCCCTGCCTGCCGAGGACGAGCCGGGAGATCGCCTGCTCAAGGGCGGGTGCTGGCACTTCCCGGGCTCGGCCGCCCAGGCGAGCACGCGCGCTCGCTACTTCCAGGGGCGGGTGAGCGATCTGGCCGGATTCCGATTGGTCGTGGAGCCGAGATGGGACCTGCTACCCACCGAGCACGAGTGAGCCTGGTCCTGGATGACGGGAGCGAGGCGGACCTGCACCCTGGCGACTTCATCGGACGGGCAGGCACCGCTACCCTCCGGCTCGACGACCAGCGGGTCAGCGAGGCGCACGCGATGGTGAGCCTCCGGGACGGCCGCCTGTGGCTCATCAGCCTCCGCGGCCTGCTCCTGGTGGACGGGGAGACCACCTCGGCCGTCGTGCTCGAGCCGGGCCTGGACGTGTGGCTCGCCGATGGGGTCTGTCTCGGCGTGAGCGGCGTCGACGTGCCGGACCGCATCCTGGCCATCGAGGGCGACGGCCTCGAGCGTCAGGTGCTCACGGGGCAGTCCAGCTCGCTCCTGGTCGAGCCCGCCGTCGTCGTGCGCGCCGGGTACGTGCCCGACGCCGCCGCAGCGCTGTGGAGCGACGGCGAGGCCTGGCGGGTACGGGTCGGTGAGGGCGAGGTGCAGGTCCTGGACGAGGGCGTGCACTGGGACGTCGGAGCCAGACGCTTCCGCGCCGTGACCGTACCCCTCGCGGCTGCCGGGGTGCAGCCCACGCGCCTGCGGGGCCGCCTGCACGGTCCCCTGCGCATCGTGGCGCGCTTCGACGCCGTGACCCTGTTCCGTGACGGGCTGCCTCCGATCGCGCTGTCCGGCGTGCTCGCGCGGATCGTCAGCGAGCTCGCGACCCTCGGCGGGCCGACCCACTGGTCCGTCGTCGCCGCGGAGCTCTGGCGCGACCCCAACGAGGTCGCCGTGCGGCGGCGCTGGGACAAGAACCTGTCCCGCCTCCGCCGGGTGCTCCGGGAGCACGGCGTCCGGCCGGACCTGATCCGGCCCGACGGCAACGGGTTGATCGAGCTGTTCCTCTACGAGCACGACGAGGTGGTGGACGAGACGTGAGGGGTGCGCCGCGGACGCTGCGTTAGTCCTCCCCATGACCTACGATCCCGACCAGCAGCCCGACGCCGCCTGGTGGCTCGAACTCGACGAGTCCGAGCGCATCGAGCAGGTTCACAGCGCACTCTCAGCCCGCGGTGAAGAGCCTCCTCCGGTGCGCGCCACGGTGCAGGCGGTCGTCGAGACCCAGATCGCCGCGTACGAGCCTCCCGCGGTGCGCCGCGCCGCCGAGCGCCTCACCGACGAGGGACTGCGCCGGAACATCGTCCTGCGCACCCTGACCGTGAAGCTCATCCAGCACATGCACCGCGCCATGCAGCAGGGCGGCTTCGACCATGCCGCCTACGAGCGCGATCTCGACAGCCTGACCGGCGCCGCCATCCTGGCCGGTGCGCTGGGGCTGAAGGACTGACGGGCGACGGGCCTTCGGGTCGGGCCCGGGCCCCATCACCAGCGCTCGGGCACCGTGTTCAGCACGCAGTAGAAGTTGCAGCCGCCGGTGCCGTTCGGCACCCAGTTCGCACACGAGGCGTTGGGGCCGCACGCCTCGCTGCAGCCGGTCGCGTTGCACGCGTAGCGGGCGGTGTCCCAGACCGAGCCCACACACTCGGCGTCTGCGAGCTCGTGGTAGTCGAGCCCTTCGTCCGCGAGGGCGTCCGCGCAGGCGACGTCCGCCGGAGACTCCAGGTCCACGGGGCCGCAGGCAACGAGGGTCAGGGCGAGCAGGAGATGGCGGAACATGGGAACTCCAGACTGGGTGGTTGATGTCTGGAGTGTTTGTACGACGTCACATCGGGTACCACATCCCACGCGGATCCCACACGGGTGGCGCTGGCGAGCGCCACAGGACCTCGCGCCCGACCTCATTCCCGGAGGGGCGGCCTGGGCGGAACGGGCGGGTTCCACGCCGTGTCGTCGCAGTAGGACAGCTCGTCGACGTTCCAGGCGGACTCCACGTCGGCGTGGAAGTCGATCCAGCCGGTGGTGCGGACCAGGTCCACCCAGGTGCCGTTGATGAACGCCCGGTTGTCCGCCGGTTGGGCCATGATCTCGTCGTAGAGGTTGTCGACACACTCCTCGGCCGAGAAGCCGTAGGTGACGTGGGTCGTGGTCAGGAAGCCCTCCTGGTAGTAGGGCGCGTGGCCGACGGTCATCTCGCACCTCCAGCAGTGGACGATCTCGTCGGGAAGCTCACCGATCGCGCCATCGTCGCCACCGGCAAAGGCGGGGACCGAGGCCACGATCACAGCGAACAGCGCAGTCAAGCGGGTCATGGAGGCTCCTTTCGCTCCGGCGGGCATCGCCGGCTTGCCTCCAAAGAGTCGCCCGCGGCCCGCCGCTCGGGTGCCCCGCTCGCCCCCCCAGGGCCGGATGTCCGATCCGGGGGGGAGCGCGGGGGGATGACCTGCGTCTGCGTCTACGACGCGCGTTCCGGAGCGGAGGGTCCCGAGGCCCGCCTGCGCCGACCCACCAGGGGAATGACGCCGAGCATCAGCCACCCCAGGCTGCCCACCGAGCCCACCGTGCTGCAGGAAGACCTCCCGTCACAGTCGGAGTCGATGCCGTCCCCGACCGCATCGGGCGCGCCCGGGTGGATGGTCGGGTCGGAGTCGTCGCAGTCCCCGTCGGGCACGGTCGCGCTGGCCTCGCCCGCGTCCAGGCAGTCCACATCGGTGCTGGTGGTGGTGCTGGAGGTGCGGAAGCCGTCGGCGTCGGCGTCGGCGTAGCACAGCTCGACGCCGTCACAGTCCGAGTCCACGCCGTCGCTGATCCCCTCGGTCGCACCTGGATTCACGGCGGCATCGCCGTCATCGCAGTCCCCGCCGGGCGCGGTGTCGTCCAGCTCCCTGGCGTCCGAGCAGTCCAGGTCGGCGCTGGCGATCACGCCGCCGCCGGTCCAGCCGTCGGAGTCCAGATCGGCGAAGCAGTCCTCGGTCCCGTCGCAGTCCTGATCGACCAGATCCCCGGCGATCTCGGACACGCCCGGGTTGCGCCACGGGTCGGTGTCTGCGCAGTCGGTGCCCCCGTGGGCGACGCTGTCGTAGGTGTCCCCGTCCTGGTCGTAGTCGGAGTCACCCGCACAGTCGCTGTCGACGCCGTCGTACCAGGTCTCGGTCGCCCCCGGGTAGACGCCGGGTTCGGAGTCGTCGCAGTCCGTCCCGCCGTAGGCGTCGCTGTCGAAGCCGTCCAAGTCCTGGTCGTAGTCCGAGCCGCCCGCGCAGTCGTTGTCGACCCCGTTGTACCAGATCTCCGGTGCCCCGGGATGGGCCAGCGCGTTGCCGTCCTCGCAGTCGTCCCCACCGTACGCGTCGCTGTCGTGCCCGTCTCCGTCGGCGTCGTAGTCCGACCCACCGGAGCAGTTGCTGTCGATGCCGTCGTACCACCGCTCCGACGTGCCGGGGTGGATGTCGGAGTCCAGGTCGTCACAGTCGTCCCCGCCATGGGTATCGATGTCGTGGCCGTCCCTGTCCCGATCGTAGTCGGAATTGCCCGCGCAGTCGCTGTCCACCCCGTCGTACCAGGTGTCGCCGGCGCCCGGGTAGGTGGACGGCTCCCCGTCGTCGCAGTCGCTGCCCCCATGGGCGTCGCTGTCGTAGCCGTCCTTGTCCTTGTCGTAGTCGGACAGCCCGTCGCAGTCGCTGTCCACCCCGTCGTACCAGGTCTCGGTCGCCCCCGGATGGATCGTCGCGTCGGTGTCGTCGCAGTCGGTCCCGCCCTTGGCCAGGTCCCCATAGCCGTCACCATCCACGTCGGGGATGACCGTGCCCGAGAGGATCTCGGAGCCCATCACCACGTCGTCCGCACCGTCCCCATCGAAGTCGATGGCCGACGTCGTCCCCACGGACGGCTCGTACAGGCTGCCGACATTCGAGAACTTGTAGGTGTTGCCGTCCTGATCGTAGACGATGTAGTCGTAGGTCTTCCGGTAGGCCAGCGGGTTCTGGGTCACGATCTCCTGCCGCCCGTCCCCGTCGAAGTCCGCATTGATCGCCTCACCTTCCATGGACAGCCCGATGGTGCCCTCGAGGTTGACCGCCTCGCCCGAATACGTTCGGCCGTACGAACCCGAGTCGTAGTGGTGCTCGGCAAACAGGTAGTCCTGCCCCTTCCAGTCACGCAGGATCCTCGTGCCCACGTAGTCGGAGGTGAAGTCGGTGTACCAGGCGTCCAGCTCCCGCTCGTACACCAGCTTTCCTGTCTGCGACCACGAACCGGAGCTGTCTTCGTCGAAGAAGTAGCTGTTGTATCCCTCATCCCGGGAGACCTTGTCGCCGCCGGACGTGTAGTAGTCGGCGTTGTAGTAGTACCGACCCCACGCGACCAGCTCGGGATCGCTGTCGGAGTCGAAGTTGCCCACCGCCGCCCCGGTGGTCGTTCTGTAGAGGAAGGAGGAGCTGGCCGGGGTGAAGGTCTTCCACGGGCTCGTGCCCAGGCCCGAGGACGTGCCGGCAAACACGTGCACATCGAGATCATCCTCGATGGCCACCACGTCCACCTTGCCGTCGCCGGTCAGGTCGCCTGCGGTCCCCAGGAACGCGTCGGCGTAGGTCCAGTCGGCCTTGGACGGCAGGCCCGAGGAGGTGCCGAAGCGCACCTCGATCCCGCTGGAGGTGCAGGTTCCAACGTCATCGTAGCCGTCTCCGTCGACGTCGCCGAGGAGCTGGGGCACGCAGGTGGACGAGAGCATGGACGTGGTCGAGGGACCCGACGAGCCCCCCGGATACACCAGCCAGCTGCCCGAGGAGTCCCCCAGGGCCAGCTCGTCGTAGCCGTCACCGTCCAGGTCACCGACCACCTCGGCGAGGCTCCCCGGCGCCGTCCTGGACCAGGTGGAGTACGAGCTCGGGTAGGTGGACTGGCCGTAGTAGATGAACTTGCTGCTCCCGAGCTGGATCACGTCGCCGTAGCCGTCCCCGTCGACGTCGCCGATCGGTCGCGCGATCTCGGGATAGCCGAGCCAGGTGGTCCGGGTGATCTTCAGGGTGCGCTCGGTGGCTCCGTCCAGGTCGGGCAGATCGGGTGCCTCCGCCGGCTCGGGCCGGGCGCAGGACAGAGCCAGGACAACGAGGAGCAGACGGCGCACGGTACCTCCGGATCCATCGGAATGTATCGGGCGGCCCAGCGCCTTCACCGCATGATCATGCGAGGCCGGGACCCCGTCACCGGGTTGCACCGTGTATCCACCCCCCTCGCGGGGCGCCTCGCGCAATAGGTGTGGGCCGCCAGCCCGGAGTCCCCATGCGCCGCCCGCTCTTCCTCGCCCTGCTGCCCCTCGCCGCCGCGTGCGGCCCCTCCGTGGAGCTGCGCCAGGTCCCCTCGAACCGTCCGTGGGTCCAGATCAGCTCCTACGACCTCGAGCCCGGGGACGTCGTCTCGGCGGGCGGGATCACGAGCACGGTCGGCGACGACAGCTTCGACTTCAACCTCGATGTGCCCGCGGACTCGCTGGGCGTGGGCGAGCACACCCTGTCGGTGACCGTCGATCGCAACGGCTCCGTCGCCACCCGCGATGTCGTCGTGGAGGTCCGGCCCCGGCAGCTCGAACCCTACCTCCGCATCGGCCCCTGCCCCCTGAGCCCCGCGGATCGCGCCACCGCGCTGCCCATGACCCTCGCCGGAGACGTCTTCGTGGAGACCGGGAGCGTCGACACGGTGGCCGCCAAGCCGGTGCGGTGCAGCCTGGACCAGGGCGCGAGCCTGCCGGTGGCGGCCAACCCGGGCGCCACCGTCACCATCGGCGGCCAGGACATCGCGCTTCAGAACGGCCGCGGCACCTGGAGCCTGGACCGAGGCGCCGTGCTGCGGGCGCTCACCCTGAAGCAGCTGCAGAGCCGCGGCGAGGCCGCGGTGGAGATCCCCGCAGTGCTCACCCGTCCCGGCGCCGCTCCGGACACCCACACGCTCGCGGTGACCGTCAACGGCTTCGCGCTCCAGCTGGCCCTGGTGGACGGACTGCGCGCCGTCAGCCCCGGCAAGCCCGTGCCCTACCCCCGGTCCGAGCACGACGGGCCACCCCGCGGCCTGCTCCTCACGAGCCAGCTGGTCAAGGCGAAGGTGGGCGGCGCGGAAAAGGAGGAACAACCAAGATTCTACAGCGGAGTCCGCGCGGTCGGCCCCAGTGAGCTGACCGCGGACGCCGTCGACCTGTTCGCCGTCGCCACGCCGACCGACGTCACCCCCGCCGGAAGCTGTCACTTCGACCTGGGCTCCGGCGTGGGCGTGGTCGGCAACCGCATCGTCAAGTTCGGTCTGGACGTCGTCGTGGTCGATGCCGGCGGCAACGAGGTCGCGCGGCGCGCCTTCCCCACCGCCAGCAAGGCGAGCTGCCCCGAAGCCATCGCCGGCGAGCGCGGTGAGACGGTCATGATCACGAGTGGACCCGAGTCGGCGGAGGTGTACGGCTGGCTGGAGCAGGTCCGCTCCACGGCGGGCGCGCCATAGCCTCGCCCGCCCCTCCTTCAGGTGGCCGCCCATGCGTGCATGGCCTCCTCCAACCTGGCGATCGCCCGATCGACCAGGGTGCCCGCGGGGTCTGGCACCGCACCCTGCTCCGCGGCCCTGGCGAGCAGGTCCCGGGCCTCGTCGAGCGGCGGTGAGCCGGACAAGGCGCGCAGCAGCAGCAGCTCGACCTCCGGCACCAGCCCGTAGTACCGGTCCCCGCTGATCTCGCCGAGCTCGAGCGCGCGCACGAGCGAGGGGCGGATGCGCTCAGGGGGCTCGCCGCACAGCCGGCGGGCGCGGGCCCACTGCCCCAGGAAGTACGCCTCCGCCCGGAGCTGTCCGCCCTTGCGGAACGCGCGGACCGACGCCTCGAGTCGGTCGCGGGCGTCCTGGACCCGACCCTCGCGCAGGTCCACCTCGGCCAGGTTTCCGCTGTGGCGGGCGGTGGCGTAGGCCAGGCGAAGCCGGCTGGTGACCGCCAGGGCGGCCTCGAACGCGGCCCTCGCCTGGACCAGATCCTCGCGGGCCAGGTGGATGAGCCCCAGGTTGCCCCAGGCCAGCTCGTGGGAGTCCAGGTCGGAGCACGCATGGATGGCCAGGTCGTACCAACGCACGGCGTCGTCGGGTCGGCGCTGACGCTCGGCGACCAGGCCCAGGGCCACCGAACACAGGCCCAGCTCTCGCTCCGCCTCATGGGTGCGGGCCGCGGCGACCCCGCGCTCCAGCACCTGCCGCGCCTCGTCGACCCGCCCCTGGTTGAGCAACAACGTCCCGAGCACCTGCATGGCCATGGGGAGCAGGTCGGGCTCCACGCCCGCGTCGATGTCCGCGAGCGCCTCGCGCACCCGCGCCTCGCCCTCGGCCAGGCTGCCCGACAGCGTGCTGTTGCGTCCCATGCTGAGCAGCGCCCGAAGGCGCACCCGGCGCTGTCCCCTTGCCGTGGCCAGGCGGATCGCGTGTTCGTAGTGCTCGTCCGCCACCCGATCCTGATCCGCACGCCGACACCGGTTGGCGTAGTCGAAGTGCTCCTTCGCCAGCTCCGGACTGTCCTGGGGGGTGAGTCGCACGACGCCCCAGGACGCCGCGAGCATGCCGTCGAGATCTCCGGCCTGCTCACGCTGGACCCGCTCGGCGCGGTAGATCGCGAGCGCCTCGGAGCCGCGCCCGGCCAGCTCGAGGTGTCGCGCGACATCCAGCTTCGAAGCCGACTCTCCCTGCGCGGCGAGCGCGTCGGCGGCACGGCTGTGGGCGGCCTGCGCCTCGGTGCCGACAAGCGCGCTCGCGACCTCCCGGAGCATGTCGTGGGTGAAGCGCATCCGCCCGGCGTCGCTCTCCAGGATCCGGGCGCGGAGGAGCTCGGCCAGGGCGAGGGTGCGATCGGCCACGGGCAGGACCTGCTCGGCGATCGCGGGCTCGAAGGTCCGTCCGAGCAGGGCCCCGGCGACCGCGAGACGGCGCGCGTCGGCGGGCAGGGCGTCGAGTCGCTGGGCCAGCAGCTCGCGGACCGAGGACGGCACCGCGGGCAGCGCCACGTCCAGGGCGACGGGACCGTCGGGGGCCTCGACCCGCCAGACCCCCTCGCTGCGGGTGAGGCTCCCCGCCTCGACCGCGGCACGGAGCATCTCGCCCACGAAGAGCGGGTTGCCCTCCGTGTGCTCGAACAGTCGCCGGGAGAAGCGACGGGCGGGCTCGGGGAGCGCGAGCATGTGCTGGACCAGGTCGCAGACGTGATCGGGCAGCAGGCGCCCCAGCCGAAGCGGCTCGGTGAGCGCGGCGAGCGCCGTGACCCGTGGACTCATCTCCTCGATGCGCGCAGTGCCGACGAGCAACAGCCCCGCAGGCTGGCGCTCCACCAGCTCCTTGGCGAGGTCCATGGACAGGCCATCCGCCCACTGCAGATCGTCGAGCAACACGACCAGCGGCGAGCGGCCGACCCGCTCCACCAGCGCAGCCGCGAGCCCCTCCACCCGATGGCGCCGCCGAGCCTTGGGGGGAAGATCCGCCGGCGGCTCCGGCTGCTCCACGCCCAGCTGGCCCAGGATCGGCTCCCACACGTGCAGCAGGCCCCCGTCCGGCCGGGCCACCCCGGTGACGTGGGCCAGCCCCCGCCGACGGGCATCGCGGCAGAGCTCCAGGGCCAGGCGGGTCTTGCCCGAGCCCGACTCACCCAGGATCAGGCGGAAGCCAGCGACCGGATCGGCGCGGAGGGGCTCGGTGAGCGCCGCCCACTCCGCACGGCGTCCCGCCAGCGCCGCCCGATGCACGTACGGGCGGGGCGCCGGCCGGGGCTCGGTGTCGGGACGCGCCCCCGCAGCGACCAGGGCACGGGCGACGTCGGTCGCGTAGGGGATCCTCTTTGTAGGCTCCTTCTCGAGCAGCGCACCGATCAGCGCCTCGAGCGCGGGCGGGGCGCCGTCGACCAGGCTCGACACCGCCGGGGGGAGCTGGTGGCAGTGTCCGTGCAGGACCGCGTGCACGCTGCCCACGAACGGTCCCCGTCCGGTCAGCATCATGAACAGCACGCACCCGAGCGCGTACAGGTCGGTGCGCGCATCGACGAGCTCGCCGCGGATCTGCTCCGGGGCCATGGTCGCAGACGTGCCCGCCGACGTGCCCCGGCCCAGGATCAGCTCGTCCCGACCGTGCCGGTCGCGCACCACCGACGCGATGCCGAAGTCGAGCAGCACCGGCCGGCCCTGGGGCGAGACCAGCACGTTGCCCGGCTTGAGATCGCGGTGGACCTGTCCCTGGCCGTGCAGCCAGGCGAGCGGGGTGCACAGGCGACACGCGAGATCGAGCACCTCCTGGACGCGCTCCCGACTCAGCGAGGTTCTCCCTCCAGATTCTCCAGGCGAACCCAGGCTCGTTCCCCTGGGGACCGGCGCGGCCGGGAGGGTGGCCTCCCCGTCCCAGGTCTGCTGCGCCGGCGTCGCCGCGTCCGACACCCGCGATACCAGCGCCGTCCCCTCCACCCAGCTCATCGCGATCCAGGGCGTCTGTGCGTCCAGGTCGGCGTCCAGGAGACGCACGATGTCCGGGTGGTGCAGACGCTCCAGCAGCTCCAGCTCCCGCCTCAGCCCCGCGCGCAGGCTCGATGCCGTCAGGCGCAGGGTCTTGAGCGCCGCGAGCTCCCCGGTCCGGGTGTGCCGGGCCTTCCACACGACCCCCATGCCACCCGATCCCGCGGGAGCGAGGAGCTGCCACGGACCGTGCGTTCGAGCGCCGCTGTCGTCCGAGCCTTCGGGGTCGTGGGGCCTGCGCATCGACACTCCCGCCACGCCGCGGCGCGAGACACACCGCGGGGCGGACTATGCCATGGGGTGCCGGGCTGCCCCCACCGCCTCAGTCGGTCGAGAAGCCTTGGGACTGGCGCACGGGCAGGTCGAAGCAGTCCACGGACTCGCCGCGCACCACCGGATCTTCGCCATCGATGACGAACGAGAAGTGGTGCACGGTGTCGCGGCCGACCAGAGCCAGGGTGTGCCCGTTGCCAGACAGCACCAGCTCACCGGTGGTGGTGGGGACCCGCGTCGACGAGCGGCGCGCTCCGCTGGGTCCGTCGATGCGCTCGATGTTGCCGAGATCGTCCGACACACTGGCGAACACCACCAGGTCCTGCTTGTCCCCGCGCACCTCGATGTCCACGACCGGGCCGCTGGCCTCGGTGGTCCACAGCACGGCCCCGGCATCGTCCAGCGCGGTCAGGGTCCGCTCGCCGCGGCGCGCGACGTAGGTCCGACCACCGACGGCGTCGACTGCGGCCAGATCGGCGTCTTCGTGCACCGTGCGAACCCCCTCACCGTCGACCGCGAACACCCCGTCGGGCGTGGCCGCGACCAGGCCGCCCCGTCGGTCGACGCCCACCGTGGTGCCGTCCGCACACAGCGACGCCGGCACCTCGCTCTTCATGCCGTCCTGGTGGTACCAGCAGGCCTCTGCCGAACCGCCCAGCGCAAGCACACCCGCATCGGTGAGCTTGGCCGTGCGCACCTGGGCCAGCGCGCTGGTCTCCCCGTCCCAGACGGCACCACGAAGCAGGTGCACGCCCTCGTCGGAGACGGCCAGGGTGGTGCCTCGGTAGTGATCGGTGACGCGCTCGTCTTCGGTCGGCAGGTCCTCGTCCGCGGTCGGGCAGCCCCACGCGGTGTCGATGGTGCACGTGGTGCCGACCATCGCGGCGTAGCTGTCGAGACCGTCGTGCGACAGGGCCACGCCGTGGGTCTCGGCGTCCAGGCTCGAGCGGTACTGCAGCTCGTTCTCGGTGCCGCAGCCCACGGCCACGGCGGTCACGGTGAGCATCAGGGGAATCAGTCGCATGGTCCTCTCCTTGGTGAAGGCGCAGCTCGAGTGTGCAACCTCGAATGAGGCGCATTGAAACAGGGTTCTGGCGGAGACTCACTCGTCGAGCGAGGAGCACCCTCCGATGCCGTCGATCTCGTCATCGACGTAGATCGCGTGGTCGATGGGGGGCAAGGCGCCCCACCACACACAGTCCGTGAGCGTGCCGACTGCCGAGCGCACACGCAGGACGTACAGCAGCTCGCTGGCATCCAGCTGGCAGTCGAAGGCCGACGAGACACCTTCGTTCTGCTCCTCTTCGGGCACCCCGCCTTCGAGCGGGCCCAGGCGGTACTCGGCTCCTCGGTCCGCGCTGGTGGACTGGGGCATGGGGTGCAGCTCGGTCCAGTCGTCACGGGTCAGCTCGAGAACCACGATGTCGTCCCAGCTCAAGACCTCGACCGACCCGCTCCAGTGCGGGGTCTCTCCGTGGCAGCCGATGTCGATCGTATCCCGGTCGGCGCGACCGAAGTCCCGATCGTCGGGCCACATGTCTGGTGGGAACCGAATGGTCTGCACACACCCACCCAGCATCAGCGAAGACAGCAGGAGCAGACGGGCGTTCATGGCGCGGCCTCCAGCAGCTGGGAGAGTGCGCGGGTGGCGCGCTCGTTCCACTCGCCTTCGAGCACGGGCAAGGCCCCCACCAGCAGGCGACGCGCGCGCTCGGGATCGTCTGCAGCGATGCACTCGGCGAGCAGCACGCTCTCGGGCGCAGACCCTGCCTCGTGCAGCTCGGTCAGCCAGGGCAAGGCCCGCTCGCACCCGAGCTCGGAGAGCGCGAGCCACGACGCGAATCGGCGGACCTCGAAGGCCCGGTCGGCCGCGTCGGTGGCCAGGTAGAGCTCGGCGTCTGCGAGGGCCCCGTCCACGTCCAGCGGGGCGCGCTGACGCATGCGCCGCACCAGCAGCTCGCCCATCACCGGCGTGCCGGGTGCCGCCACGGCGATCCCGCGGTCGAGTGTGTCCAGCACCGTCTGGTCGCCAGCACCCTGATCGAGAAGTGCGTCCGCGCGACCGAGCAGGCCCGCCGGGGTGACCGGCTGACAGGTGTGCGGACCGCTCTCGGCGGTCACGTCTCCGGACCACCCGTCGCGGCAGGTGACCCGCACCCGTCCCTTCTCCACCCCCACGGCCACGCCCAGCGCACCGCGGTCCACCGAGAGCACGGTGCCGATGACCTGCACCCGCGCCTCGTCGGTGTGCACCTGAAGCCGGGTGCCCGTGTTCGGCTCCACCTCGATGCGCAGGTGTCCGGACAGCCACCGGATCTGCACGTCCTGGTCGGTGCCGCGGACCGTGCCGCGCCCGGTCACGTCCAGGGAGACCTGCTCGCTCCAGGTGTGGGTGCGGGTGGCGAGGGACTCGAGCTGCAGGGTGCGCTCCGCCGACGGCCACGACAGCGCGACGACGGCCGCGGCGACCGCAGCTCCGGCAAGGCCCAGGCCGCCTGCCCCCGCGAGCGTCCAGGCCGGCCAGCGACGGCGGGCGCGGCTGTCCTCGAAGCGGCGCCAGATGCGGTCGACCGCCCGGGGATCCGGCTCTTCCATGTGCTCGATGGCGTCACGCAGGTCCATCAGGTGCCTACCAGGGGATGCGCGTGGGGGGCGAGCTCGCCGTCCTCGTCTTCCAGCGCGCGTTTGAAGGTGGAGCGGGCGACGCGGAGCCGGCTCTTGACCGTGCCCACGGGAATACCGAGGAGTGATGCCGCTTCTGCGTTGGTGCGCTCCTCCAGCAGACACATGACGATCACCTCGCGGTGGGCCTGATCGAGGGTCGACAGGGCATCCCAGACGCGCTCCCGGGCCCGCTTGGCCGTGAGCTCCTGCTCGGGATCCGAGGCCGCCACGGCACCGGTCCTGTGCTTGGGCATGGGCGCCCAGCGCCTCCACCACGCGCGGCGTCGATGGTTGGCCAGCACCTTGCGGGTGATGCCCATCAGCCAGCCCGGAAAGCGGGCCGGATCCCGGAGCGTGTGCAGGCGGCGACACATCAGGATCAGCACCTCATGGGCCGCATCCTCCGCATCGAAGCCAGGACCGCCGAGACGATGGCACCAGCGGTAGACATGGGGAAGCCACGCGCGAGCGAGCACGTCCACCGCCACCTCATCGCCGTCGAGCGCAGCCTGGGCGAGCTCCTCGGGCGGCAGCCGCGCGGTCATCATCCAGGGCGTGCTCATCGATCCCCCTCATCGTCGACGGGCTCACCCTCGGCAGCGGGTGGCGGCAGGCGACCGTGCCCCAGGTTGAACCGCAGGCCCACCTGACCCTCGACCGGGATCAGCCTGCGGACCTCGGCCGACTCGCGGGCGAGGTCGATCGGCGAGAGATCCAGCCCGACCTTGGTGGTCAGCTGGGTCGACCACGTGCGCGTCCGCAGCAACGTCGCGTTCAGCCGCCAGCCGGCGACCGGCACGGGCCGCAGATCGATGTGCACGTCCTGCGAGAACGCACGAAGAGAGAGCGCGGCCCACGGCCCGGTGTCGAGCCACGGTCCGATCTCACCCAAGAGCTCGACGCCGAGGTCCACCGTCGTCATGCGGCGCAGGGGCCCGGTCAGGCCGAGGGCGCGCGGCATGACGAAGGTGACGGTGCCATCCAGCTTGAGTCGGCGCGACCTGAACGTCTGCACCCCGACATCGAACGCCGGGGTGGGGTTCGTCTCCGGGCGCACGACCAGCTGCGAGCCCACACGCACCGGGGGTGGGCGGTACTCCTCGGCGATTGCCGGGGAAGACAGCGCGACAAGCGCGGCAGCGATGGTGGGGACTCGCATCATCGCCGGGGTAGTGTAGGGACGGTCGTTTCTGGATCGCCCCGGGCCGACATTCTCACCACCAGGTCCACCCCGAGATCGAGAGGATGGAGGTTCGAAGCCACTCCTCGGTCGTTGACGAGCTTGATCGCCATCAGGTCCGAGCGCACCCGAACCCGAAGACCGATGCCCGCGAAGCGACCGGTCGTGTGCAGCTCCATCGCGCCCCCAGCGAAGGGCACCAGGAGCTCGTCGATGGGCACGCCCTGCTGCCGGAAGCCCATGAAGGTGGCCCCGACCTGGGCGTCCAGGCGCACCAGCGGATCGGGGGTCCACCCCAGGCTGGCTCCGGCGTGCACGTCCCAGAGGGTGCGAAAGAACTCCATCTCCATGCGGTGCGCCGGGCTTCCTCCCACGTCCAGTCCGAACACGGTCGAGTCAGAGAGCGGCACCAGGTCGACGAGCAGGGCCCCGCGGACGCCGAACGACATCGCCAGGCGGGAGGTCGGGCCCACCGCGAGGCCGAGCGGAGGTGACGCGGCGTAGACCCGCCGCCGCCGTCGGGGGGGTGGCGCTTCGGGCTCCACCCAGTCGGAGAGGTCCGGCTCGGTTCCGGGAGTCGGCGGCAGGCGCCACCGCCCGGGGCTGCGCTCCACCGGCCCGTCAGGAAGGTCGTCGGTGACGGTGGCCAGGAGATCCTCGACCGGACGCCCTGCCGCACGCTCCACGACACGCCTTGACTCCGGCTGGGACGGGTCGGTCCCGTCAGCCACTGCATCATCGAGCTCGGAAGGGACCGCAGACGACGCCTCGGCCACCGGGACGGGCTCGGCCGGTGCCACGGATCCGGTCGGCGCACGGTCGGAGGTGGGTGGTGCTGACGGTGGTGGCGCCGGTGGTGTCGATGGTGTCGGTGCCGGTGTCGTCGGCTCGACAGGCGGCGCGGTCG
>MDTC01194854.1_pt1 | contig 14562 bp, 13 predicted proteins | sample 811181 | NCBI WGS metagenome assembly MDTC01 (sample SAMN05326644, study PRJNA326480) | marine metagenome | isolation source: seawater | place: Pacific Ocean: North | collected 2011 | reverse complement strand
TACAGAGAAAACATTAATTGGATTGGTTTTGCAACAAAACAAGGGGTTAATGATGTTAATTTTCCTATAATTTCAGGGTTGTATGCAGGTGCACTTAGAAATAATGGAGATTTAGAAAAAGCTATTATAATTTCTAAAGAAAATGGGGCTAAAGGTGTGTCCATATTTACAGCTGATGGGCTAAACAATGAACAACAAGCAACTTTAGTTAGATTAAAAGGTCAACTATAAAAAAACCCAGTTAATAAAATTAACTGAGTTTTCTAAAAATAAATAATCAAGAATTAATTTAGAATAGTAATTGATTATACAAATATAAATAAAAAATACCGTATGGTATGTTATTTTATAAAGATTTTAAAAGTCCACCATCAATTGGAATATTAACTCCATTTATGTAGGATGCATGATTTGAGGCTAAAAATGTAATTAAGTAACCAAATTCTTCAGGATTTCCAATACGTTTTGCGGGAATTAAATCTGTCATTTCTTTATAGATATTATTGATATCTAAACTTAATTTTTTTGCTTTCTCTTCATTTAATTCTTTAATTCTCTCCGTATCAAAATAACCTGTTAAAATATTATTCACTGTGATGCCATGGGTAGCAACTTGGGTAGCTAAAGTTTTTGACCAAGTTGTAACTGCAGATCTAATAGTATTGGATAATGCTAGGTAACTCAAAGGTTCTTTTACTGATATTGATGCCATATTTATTACTCTCCCCCATCGCATTTTTTTCATGTGATCTAAAGACAACATTGTTGTGTGAGCCACACTTTTAAATAGTAAATCAAAAGATTTTTGATAATCATCTATGCTAACACTTTCAACATCCCCAGCCTTAGGCCCTTGGGTGTTATTAACTAAAATGTCAATTGGATTTTTAGAAATATATTCTTGAATTTTAATTTTATATTTTTCCCAGTCATTATAATCAACAACTAAAAAATCATGTTTTTTTGAAGTTAATTTATTTAATTCATCAACAGTAGCTCGGAGCAAATCTTCATTTCTTGCCATCAGTGTAACATAAGCACCTGAAATAGCCAATTGTTTTGCAACAGCGTTTCCAAGTCCCTTGCTGCTTCCCCCAATCAAAGCTCTTTTATTTGAAAGTGATATTTTCATTACATGTAATCTTCCCTTGCAGGTGAAAAAACATCCATCAATTTACAATTTGAAAGTGCAGTGCCCTCATGTGGAACATTTGATGGTAAAACGATATAATCACCTTTATCAAAAATTTTATTTACTCCATCAACAATAAGTTGGAATTTTCCCTCAATAACGTACATTATTTGCTCATGAATGTGTGAATGTAATGGAACAATAGCTCCTTTTTCTACATTCCAAAATGCCCACGTAATATTTTTACCATGTATCAATCTTCCATGCAATCCAGGAAAAAACTCTTTTTCTTCAATTTCAGAAATATTCATATGTTTAAATTAATATATAATTATTGGTTAAGATAAACATTCTTCTTGGAATTTTTATATATCTTTGAGTCTTAACTTTTTAAGAAAAAAAAATGAAAAAAATATTATTATTATCTGTATTAGGACTTTTTATTTCATGTGCAGATCAATGCCCTCCATGTGATGCAGTTTCAAATGGGTTTACATCAACTGAGGGAGAACAAGTCACCATGGGAAGTCAAGAATCAGTTGACATTGTTCTAAAAATTGATCAAGCGTGGAAAGACAGAGACTATAATGCAATTAAAGAATTGGTTAGCGAGGATGCGCAATTTGTAAATGGGGATGGAGATTCATTTTCAGGTCCTCAAGGATTCATTGATTACATCGAAAAAGATTATCAAGAAACTATTGTTGAAGGTGGGCAAGAATGGGGATGGACAATTGATTATGCTTTTGCTGTCAAACCCACAAATTCAGATAGAGGGGAATATGTGAATGCAAGATTTACAGGAAACTATGTTGCTGAAGAGTGGTATCAAATAAAAGATGGGAAATTAGTTTCTTGGCATCAAACCAAAAGAGTGGTTAAAGAATAATTTAAAAAAATAACTATGAAAAAATATATGTTAATATTACTAAGTTTCGCAGTTTTTTTTAGTTGTGACACCAAAACTATTGAAATAAATAAAGAATCTGGCTTTGATTATGGACTTGATGCCAAATATATTTTAGGTTCTGATGATGATGCTCAAATGGCAGTTGATCTAGTCTTAGCATTTGCTGATAAAGATTCTGAGACCATGGCTGGGTTTATGGGAGATACCGTAAGTTATATGCCTCCACAAGGCGGTAAAATGATTACAACATTAAAACCAGAAATTCATAATGTTGTTAAAATGTTGCATGAACCTTACGATTCTATAAAAAGAACTGTATGGAATGCTGTTCCGTTAAAGTCAACAAAACGAAATTTTACCAGAGTTACGGTGGCTTTTAAAGAGGATAGATTTTATAAAGATGGATCTCAAGAAACTGTCGGTCTAGTTGATCGTATTTTTATAAGTGCTGATGAAAGAAAAATTTTCAGAATTCATCAGTGGATGATGGAGATGGAATAAAATTTTAAAACTATTATTATTTAAAAATTAAATTATTATGAAAAATTACATACTACTTACCATTAGCTTTTTATTTATCTCATCTTGTGAAAACCCCAACTCTGTACAAGTTGATAGTGCTGAATGGTCTGGAACAATTTCAGCATCAGATGAAAGAAATACAATTATGAACTCATTCGCAGACGCGTATGAAAACCAAGATAATGATAAAGCATTATCTATATTCGCTGATGATGCTGTTTTTTATGTTAACGATACTAAATTAACACCACAAGATGTTGTAAATGCATTTGCAACTGGTCACGAATATTTCGATGATATCAAACATGTTGAAAGTAATACAACCACCATGTTTTATAATAATGGTGAGATTTTTACCAATTATTGGTATACTTGGAATGGAACAAATAAAAAAACGGGAGAATTATTAGAGTTGAGAGGCTATGCTTGGTTTAAATGGGATGGTCTAAAAGTTGTTGAAGCATACAATGCCTTTGACCCAACAGAGTACAATAAAGCTTTTGTTGAATAACAATTAATACTAAAAACTATGAAAAATATATTATTATTATTTTCAACTGCAATTCTCTTATGTAGTTGTAATACTAACCCCAATTATGAGAAAAACTTAGAAACCGCAAAATTATTGTTTGAACTTCACGGAGAAGAAAATATTGATGCCCAATTAGAACTTGTTAGTAAGGATGTTGAAGTTAATACATCGATTTATGGATCCGAACCTTTTGGATATGACCAATACGTTGCAATGTTAAAAGGCTACCAGGATGCTTTTGACAATATTAAATATACTGCTCAAAATTGGTTACCTGGAACAAATGAGGAGGGTCAACTTGATGGAAGTGTTAGGACTTATGGAACTTGGACTGGGACAAATATTTCAACCGGAAAAGAATTAAATCTTAAAGGTTATTGGTACATGAATTTTGATACAGATGGTAAGATCATTGCTCAGGGAGATTTCTTTGATTTTGGAGGAATGTATGATGCTGTTTATCCTAAAACTAAAATATTTGCTAAAATTAATGTTAAAAAAGGTAAAGCTCAAGAAATGTTGGACGTTTTAAATAGTGAAAATGGTTTACCGGCAACTAGAGCTTACGATGGATGTAATTCTGCTGAAATGATTTATAATAAAGAAACAAACTCTGTGTGGGTTATTTCTGATTGGGTAAGTAACGATCATTACTTAACTTACTTAGATTGGAGAATGAATGAAGATGATTTTGTTCCTACTAAAATGGTTCCCTTGATGTTAGGGGGAGAAAAAGGTTTATCAATTGCTCATACAAACAGCAATTACACTATTTTCTAAAATATTTGCATACATTAAAAAAAGGGTTGAAATAATTCAACCCTTTTTTTTTGACTTAAAATGAATTTTTACATATATCTTTTTAAGACTTGAATCATTACACTCCCAGTAATTTCAACTTCTCCTCTAGCCTCAACATGTTTTTGTATTTTTTTGGCATAAGTAGTTTGAATTTCATTTATTAAATTAACATGGTCTTCTGAACTATTAGAGCCAGAAATACCAACCCAATGTGAAGCACCTTTTTGCTTATTTATATCAAATGTACCAAAACCAACTGTTCTTGCTTGATCTACAAAGATTTCAGGAAGGGCATCTACAATTTTATCATGTCCTTTTTTAAAAGCATCAGGATCTGCTGGATTGATTAGCCAAATGTGAAAGTAAGGTGTTTTTGATGTGTCAACCTCTTGCCAACTTTGGATTCTTCCAGAATATTGTTCACCCCAACTTTCAACTAAATTTCTAAAACCTCTTCTAAAGTTTCTTCTTTCTTCAGGTGTTTCAGAAACTAATCCCCTATTTCCAAGTTCATAAATCCAAACCACTCTATGGGTACTTCCATTTTGTCTTCCTGCTCCTAGTCTTTCTAGTGATACTCCACCAGATTTAAATTCCTTATTTAAATATCGAGAATCAAAAAGTTCAGCAATTTGATCCTGAGCATTTTCTTCAGCTGTGAATTCCAAGGCGGAATATGCCATTTGTTGGGAATAAGCCACCCCAGAAATTAGAATAGCAATAAATAATAATATTTTTTTATGAAAAATATATTAGAATTGAAATAACAATAAAAACTAATAGTATTGATAGTCCAATATCAGCATTGGAATATGAATTTTTAAAATCTTCTTTATTTTCTTTAGTTAGTGTTCCAAAAGATAACCCTTTAATTCTCTGATAGTCAGGCTCTGAGGTCATTAGACTTACAGAAACACACAATATTACAGAAAAGAAAAACATATAAATAGCCATTACTGAAAAATTTACCTTGGCAAAAGCAAATAGGAAACCAGGTACTATTGATCCACTTGCAATTTCAGGTTGGAAATATATTTCAGTTCCCAACCTTAGTATAAGTAGGATTAAACCAAAAAACAGTGTGGTTATGGCAGCAGTTGAATTAACTCTTTTCCATAAAATACCCAATAAAAAAACTGCTGTTACTGGTGGAGCAATATACGATTGTACATTTTGTAAATATTGATACATAACACCTCCACCAATTTTTTCCATAATTGGTATCCAAATAATTCCAAGTACTACAATTATTCCAGTTGCAATTTTTCCAATATTAATTAGCTCATTTTCAGATTTTTTTGGTCTAAGTTTTTTGTAAATATCAATCGTAAATATTGTTGAACAAGAATTAAATACCGATGCCAATGAACTCATTAATGCAGCCATTAAACCACCAGCAACAAGGCCTTTTAGTCCAAGTGGAAGTAGTGTTTTTACTAACATTGGAAATGCTCTATCAGCTTTATCCACAAAATAAATTTCAGGGTTTTGAATTGTCAGGGCAAAAGCAATTATTCCAGGAACCAGAAAAATTAGGATAGGAAGTAATTTTAAATATGCTCCAAAAATAGCACCCCTTCTACCAATTTTGATATTATTGGCAGCTAATGTTCTTTGAACTATATATTGATCTGTACACCAATACCAAATACCAACTATTGAACCTCCAAATAACAATCCGTGCCATGGGAAATCGGGATCAGACATAGGTCTCCACATATTGAAATGGTCAGGGCTGACCTGTGTTACAGTATCTTTTAATTCACTCCATCCCCCAACTTCCTGAAGACCGAGATAAGTAATTATAACAGATCCTAAAATTAATACAACAGTTTGTAAAGTTTCTGTATAAATTACTGCTTTCATTCCACCAACTATTGTGTATGCACCTGTAAATAAAACAATACCAATTGCACCATACCAAAATGGTATTGCTAATAATTCTGAAACAACTATTCCACCAGCGTATATAGTTACTGATACTTTAGTTAGAACATAAGCAAATAATGAAAATACAGATAGAAACCATCTGGATCTACTGTCAAATCGTTTTTCTAGGAACTCAGGCATTGTAAATGCACCACTTCTTATGTAAAATGGTAAAAACAACCAACCCAATAAAAGAACAATCCAAGCGTGAAGTTCGTAATGTGCCATTGGTGCACCAGATGCAAATCCAGTTCCAGCTAAACCTACAACATGTTCAGATCCTATATTAGAAGCAAAAATTGAGGCACCAATAACAAACCATCCAGCATTTCTTCCCGCTAAAAAATAGTCTTCAGTATTTTTATTTTTTTGAGATACTACCCACCAGGCAACTCCAATTAATAGAGCAAAATAAATTCCCAGAACTATCCAATCTAAACCCTCTAACACTGATTCCATAAAACTATCTTACGTAATTAAATAATATATTTTCAAATAATTCTTGCTTTCCACTTGTTGGTTTAATATCACCAACTTTTATCGCAATTTCATAAAGATCTTCAAGTTTCAAGTTTCCTTTTTCAAAATCTTTTCCTTTACCACTATCAAAAGACTCGTATCGTTTTTTCAACATATTCGAAATTGGAGATTCAGACAATAATTTATCGGATATTTGTAGTGCTCTTGCAAAAGTATCCGCTCCACCAATATGAGCTAAAAAAAGATCTTCTCTGTCCGTGGAATTTCTTCTCAATTTAGCATCAAAATTTACTCCCCCGCCCTTAAGACCACCTGACTTAAGAAAAACCAACATAGCTTCAGTTGTTTCTTGAATATTTGTTGGAAATTGATCTGTATCCCATCCATTTTGATAATCACCTCGATTTGCATCAATACTACCCAACATTCCAGATTTTGCAGCTACCGTTAATTCATGTTGAAATGTGTGTTGTGCTAAAGTAGCGTGATTAACTTCAATATTAATTTTAAAATCTTTATCTAAATCGTATTCTTTTAAAAAACCAATAGCAGTTGCAGAATCAAAATCATATTGGTGTTTTGATGGTTCGCTTGGCTTTGGTTCAATAAAAAAATTACCATTGAAACCTTTTGATCTGGCATAATCTCTACACATAGTTAAAAACTGTGCCATATGATCAAGTTCTCTGGACATATCAGTATTCAACAGAGACATATAGCCTTCTCTTCCTCCCCAGAAAACATAGTTTTCCCCCTCTAAAGCAATTGTAGTATCAAGAGCTAGTTTAATTTGTCCACCAGCTCTTGCAACGATATTAAAATCAGGATTTGTTGAAGCTCCGTTCATGTATCTTGGATGTGAGAAGCAGTTTGCTGTACCCCATAAAAGTTTAATTCCAGACTTTTTCTTTTTCTCTTTTATATAATCAGTAATTGAAATTAATCTTTGCTCCGATTCCTCTAGCGTATCTGCTTCCTTAATTAAATCAAAATCATGAAAACAGAAATATTCAAAACCCATTTTAGATATGAATTCAAATGCAGCATCAGCCTTATCTTTAGCAGCCTGCAAAGGATCTTTTGAAGAGTCCCATGGATATTTCTGGGTTCCACTTCCAAAAGGATCCGAACCATCTCCACAGAAAGAGTGCCAATAAGCGATAGCAAACTTAAAATGATCTCTCATTGTTTTTCCAGCCACCATTTTATCAGGATCATAATATTTAAAAGCAAAAGGGTTTTTTGAATCCCTTCCCTCGAACTTGATTTCATCAATTCCTTTAAAATATTCAGTATTTCCAATTATTTTCATAGTATTAATTTAAAATCGAATTTAATTTAATTTTCCAATGATTGTAAGCATCAATATACTTACTTTTTTCTTTTGACGGAGTGAAAGATTTATGATAATCATTTTTACTAATTTTTTGAGAAAAAGACTCAAAATCGTTTATTGAACAACCGACAGCGCGAGCAGCACCATATGCACCTGAAACATCATGAATTTCAATTTGTTGATCTAAAACTGTACTAATTGTATTTGAAAATAAATCAGATTGAAATAAATTATCGTTTCCAGCTCGAATTAATCTAGGTTGAAAATTATCATTCATAAGAATTTCCATTGCATAGATAAATGAAAAAGCAATACCCTCCAAGCTAGCCCTAATTAAATGTTGGTTGGTATGTATATTAAAATTGAGATTGTGTGTACTAGCTCCAATATTTCTGTTTTCAAACATTCTTTCAGAGCTGTTCCCAAATGGTAAAACAATTAAACCATTGGATCCAACATCTATTTGTGAAGCTTGTTGGTTCATTTTTTCATATGTGGAATCAATTAAGTTTTTCAACCATTTGTACTGAATTCCTGCAGCGTTTATACACAATAATTTTCCGATTAACTGATTTTTTAATGTATAATTTACGTGAGCAAAATTGTTTATTCTGAGAGATTCCTTTGAAATTAAATTATCGGATAGTGCATAAAGCACACCGGAAGTTCCCCCTGTTGCAGCAACCTCTCCTACTTTTAATACATTTAATGACATTGCATTATTAGGTTGATCTCCAGCTCGATACTTAATCGGGATACCTTGTGGGAGATTTGTTTCTCCAGATGCCTTTTTAGAAACTATGCCTTGATTTTCAAAATTTTGAACAATTTCTGGAATTAATGATTGGCTAATTCCATAATAGTCCATTATAGTTGTATTTATATTTCCTTTTTTAAAATCCCAAAACATCCCCTCAGATAGACCGTTGGTTGTGGTAAGAATTTCACCTGTTAATTTATAAGCAATAAAATCTCCAGGAAGCATAAATTTAAATGTCTTGTAAAAAATTTCAGGTTCATTTTTTTTAACCCAAGCTAATTTAGATGCAGTAAAATTACCAGGGGAATTAAGCAATTCCTCATTACATTTTTTATCTCCAATTTCCCTGTAGGCCTTATTTCCAATTTCAACAGCCCTATCATCACACCATATAATAGAATTTCTTAAAGTGTTCCCATTTTTATCAACTAAAACTAAACCATGCATTTGATATGAAATCCCAATTCCAAGGATTTTTTTAGGATCTATATTTGATTGCTTAATTATCTTTTTAGTTCCAATGCATATATAACTCCACCACAAGTTTGGGTCTTGTTCAGCCCAACCATTTTTGATGGATATTATATCCATTTCCTGACTTGGCTCTTGGATAATTAGAATTTTCTTTCCTGTTTTTGCTTCTGTTAATGCAATTTTGATATTTGAACTTCCTAAATCGTAGCCGAGATAATACATTGTTACAGAGGTTGTAGCTTTTGAATTTATAAAAATATTCTTTTTTTTTTAGTATATTAGCATCACTAACTAAAGTAGTTAGACTTTGACAACAGTTTATGTTGTTTGGGAAATAATTAATAAATAATAATAATTATGAGTAAACACACAAACAAAGTCCATGGTAAATTAAATGTCATAATCGTGGCGGTTGTGCTAATCATTGGTGTTTTAGGATACCTTTTAGTTCAATCTGACTCTATAGACTTTAATCCTGCTGATCTTTCTGGATCAGGGAATAAAGCAATAAAAGGAGCCAAAAAGGCTGAAAAATACGACAACAGAAGTGAAGTCGTAGTTGATCTTGATGGAGAAGAAGTTCAAGAATTTCTTAACAATCAAGACTTCCAAAAGATGGTAGCAAATCCTGAATTTGCTAAATTAGTTTCTGCACCGGATTTCCAAAAAATGATGGCTTCGCCTGAATTCCAAAAAATGATGGCTTCACCTGACTTTTTGAAAACTATGGTTTCTGCAGATTTCCAAAAAATGATTGCTAGCCCTGAGTTTGCTAAGTGGAATAGCAGAGTTTTTGCACCTGCATCTGGTCGTAGTGGTGGTGGCGCTAGCGCTAATACAGCAAGAAGATCATGGAAATCCAATAGTGGACGTGGTGGCGGAGGATCAGCTAGAGCAGGTAATTCAAGTTTTGCTTTCATGAAAATGGCTGCAGAACCAGAATTCCAAAAAATGCTGGCTGCACCTGATTTCCAAAAAATGCTTGCTGCGCCTGAATTCCAAAAAATGATGGCTTCACCTGATTTCCAAAAAATGATGGCTTCACCCGATTTTGAAAAACTTTCTGCTTCAGCAGACTTTCAAAAAATGGTAGCTTCTCCAGAATTTCAAAAATGGGGTTCTGTATTTGGATTAACTCCACCTAGACGTGGTAGTGGTGGTGGTGCTGGAGTATCGCCAAGATCATCTAGAAGAGCCTGGGCCTCCAGATCTTTTGCTGGTGGTGGTACCAGAGGTTTAGCATTCGCAAAGATGTTAGCTGCTCCTGACTTCCAAAAGATGTTAGCTGCTCCTGACTTCCAAAAAATGATGGCTGCTCCTGAATTTCAAAAGATGTTAGCTGCTCCTGAATTCCAAAAAATGTTAGCTGCTCCTGATTTCCAAAAGATGTTAGCTGCTCCTGATTTCCAAAAAATGATGGCTGCTCCTGATTTCCAAAAAATGATGGCTGCTCCTGATTTCCAAAAGATGATGGCTGCTCCTGACTTCCAAAAGATGTTAGCTGCTCCTGATTTCCAAAAAATGATGGCTGCTCCTGATTTCCAAAAAATGATGGCTGCACCTGAATTTCAAAAAATGTTAGCTGCTCCTGATTTTCAAAAAAGGATGAGCTTAGGAGATTTCTAAAAAGAAATCATTCAAATACAAAAAAGGAGAAAATATTATTTTCTCCTTTTTTTTTTGGATAAAAACTCATAAATTCAATTATGAAAAAATTTCTTACAACACTAGCTCTCACATTATTTTTTATAAATACATCACAATCCCAGTTCAATAAAATTCAAACAAATGATTTTGATATCATAAGTACAAGTATGCAACTTGACTATGTTTTAGGTCATGCTATCAGATGTTCACATAACGCTCTTGATTTTCACAGAAGATTGTTTGAATATGACCCCAAAGAAAAGATTTTTGTAATGTTTCAGGATTTTGGTGATTATGGAAACGGAGGGGCCACATCTCTTCCTAATAATTTAATTTCTACATGTATATCTCCAATGAACTATTCTTTTGAATCCAGTGTTGCTGGAGAAAGAGTCTTTTCAATTATGAATCATGAATTGGTTCATATTGCTGCACTAGATAACGCATCGAAAAGTGACTTGTCCTATCAAAAATTTTTTGGTGGTAAAGTTAAAAGTTCAAATGATCACCCAATATCCATGTTTTACAGCTACTTGACTAGTCCAAGATATTATTCCCCCAGATGGTTACATGAGGGAATTGCTGTTTTTGTTGAAACTTGGATGGATGGGGGAAAAGGGAACGCGCTTGGAAATTATGATGAAATGTTTTTTAGAACAAGAGTTTTAGAAAATAGTAGGATATATTCTGCCCAAGGTTTAGCAGCAGCAGGAACATCTGCAGATTTTATGTCCAAAGCTAATTACTATTACTATGGAACCAGATTTGTAAGTTACTTAGCCTATTTGCAAGGGCCAACTAAATTACTTGATTGGATTAAAAGAAAAGATGGAACAAAAAGAGGTTTTGCAGCTGATTTCAAAAGAGTTTATGGAAAACCAATTTCACGAGCATGGGCTGATTGGATAGAGTTTGAAAAGAAATTTCAAGCAGGTAATATTGAAAAATTGAACGAGAGTCCATTAACTGTCGAAGAATCTATTTCTGACAGAGTGTTGGGAGGAGTATCACATGCTTATCATAACAAAGAAAGAAATGTTGTATACGCTGCTGTAAATTATCCAGGAAAAATTCCTCACATTGCTGAAATAAGTTTAGAAACTGGAAAAATAAAAAGACTAATTGATGTTAAAGGACCCACCCTATTCAATGTAACTTCTTTAACATATGATAAAAAGAATGACGTATTGTTTTACACAACAGATAATGATGATAAAAGAGACATAAATTCTTTTGATGTGAAAACTGGAAAATTAAAATTATTACAGAAAGATGCAAGAATTGGAGATTTAGCATTTAATGATGTCGATGAATCTCTTTGGGGAGTTAGACACCTAAATGGAATAAGCACTTTAGTTCAAATCCAAAAAAATGATCCCGACAATCCAAGCAAACAATATTCAAGATGGGAACAGAGATATACTTTACCCTTTGGCCATGATATGTTTGATATGGATGTATCCCCAGATGGGTTAAGCCTTAGTGCTGCAGTTACCGATATTAATGGGAATCAATATTTAAATATCTATGATATAAAATCTTTAAGTTCTTCAGACAAAAATGATATAAAATTTGATGAAGTCTTCAATTTTGATGTGTCATCCCCTCAAAGTTTTAAGTACTCAGATGATGGAAAATATTTGTATGGATCTTCTTACTATACCGGTGTAAGTAATATATATAAAGTAGACGCCTCTAATTTAGATATTGAAATTGTGAGTAATGCATCAACAGGTTATTTTAGACCTATTCCAATAGATGAGGACAATATATTTTCATTTAAATACACAAGTAATGGTTTTACTCCAGTTATGATACCAAATGAAGGAACAGAAGTTTCTTCAATTGACTTTCTTGGTAACATAACAATTGCAAAATATCCTGAACTTAAAGACTGGCAAACTGAAGTTCCAAACTCATCCAACTTTGATGATAGTAAAATGAATAAAACTGAAGGAGTATATATTCCTAAAAAAGAAGTTAAACTAACCTATGCTTATCCTACAATTGTTGGATACAAAAATAATATTGGAATTGGTTATAAGTTTAAATTTCAAGATCCAATAGGTTTAAAATCTTTTGATTTTTCACTATCCTACACTCCTGAAAACTGGAAAAATAGTATTAATGATACAGGCCAGGAAATTGAAAGCGATGAAAAATGGCATGCTTCTTTTAATTATAGTACAGCTGTTTCGGGTGGTATCTTACCTGGAAAATATGATGTATACGCTTCATATAACAAAGCTGATTTTTATGACTTGTTTGGACCAACAAAAAGATCTAGAAAAGGATTAAATTTTGGTTTAAGTATTAACAGATCATTAGTTTCTGATGCCCCTAAAAACTTAGATTTGAATTTAGGTTTTAGCGGATATTATGGACTTAATCAATCACCAGAATTTCAACAGATAAATTTTGAAAATAAAGATTTTAACACGAATCTTTTCTATAATGTTTATACATCATTGGCTTATAGAAACTTAAAAGGATCTGTTGGAGCCGTCGATGCAGAAAAAGGTTTCAAAACCTCTTTGACACTTTCTTCAGCTTATACTGAGGGTAACTTGTTTCCTAAAGTTCAAGGTAATTTAGATTTAGGTTTCCAATTACCTGTAAAACATACTGCTCTTTGGTTCAGAAATGCTTTTGGAAATTCCTTTACTAAAGGTGTTAATCCTTTTACAAGATTTGGATTTGCTTCATTTGGAAACAACTATATTGATAATGGCGCTTCAAAAATGTATAGGAATACTTTTGCATTCGCTGGTTTAACATATGATTCAGATGTTAGTATAATAGCAAAAACTTTCTACAAAACAATGTTAGAACTGAGTTTACCTCCACTTAGATATAGAAAATTTGGATTTTTTAATTTATTTGCAACTTATTCTCATCCAACAATTTTTGCAGGCAGTTTATTTACAAAAAACAATTATCAATACATTGATAACAATAAAACAGTAGATGAAGATTACAGTGAAACATTTAGAAACATTGGATTTCAGGTTGACACAAAACTTGTAATGTTTTCGCATCTATCCTCTACACTTTCATTTGGTTGGGCACGAGCATTTGCAATTGGAAAAGATTCCCGTCAATTTAACGAGTGGATGGTATCATTAAAATTTTAATATAAATGGGTAATTTAATTAAAAATAGTTTTGGAGCATCTGTAATTATCACAGCATTATACCTATCGTTATTTTATCCATTAATATTAATAAATAAATTTGATTTGTTTGATTTGGTCCTAGTGACCCTTTCAATTAGTCCTGGTATTTTTATCATGGTCCTGATTTATAATTTGGATGAATACGATAAAGAACCTCTATGGCTTCTAGCATTAGCATTTATTTTTGGTGCAATGAATTTGCACTTGGATGTGGATATTCTTGATTATTTATACAGTATGATAAATACTGAAAATAATCTTTTAAGAGTTGGTGAAGAGGCATTATCAGTTGGTATAACTGAGGAAGTCTTGAAGTTTATTGTAGTTATGCTTATTATATACCCAAACAAAAATTTTGATGAACCTTTTGATGGTATTGTATATGCGGTATTTGTAGGAATGGGATTTGCAACAGCTGAAAATTTAGCTTTCGTTATGAACGGAACTGCATCACTAGCTATCATGAGAATGCTTTCTGCTGTACCAGCACATTTTGTTTTTGCTGTTATAATGGGTTATTATTTAGGAAAAGCTAAAACAAACAAAAAATCACAGTTCTTATATCTTGTAATGTCCCTATTAGTTCCTATATTTTTCCACTCTCTTTATGACTATTTTCTATTCTTAGATTCAGTTCCAGGAATTTGGGTGGGTGGATTTGTTACTTTAATTGTAGCATTTTATATAGCTAGAAATTCAATTGCAGAACATTTAAAAGCATCTCCCTATAAGAAAAAAGATAAGAAATAACTTTACTTTCTTATTATTTTAAATGTTTTTCTTACTGTTGGACCATCCAACGTTATTAAATATGTACCTGCGGGTACACCGCTCAAGTCTAATTGAGTCTTTCTAGATTCTTGG
>MDTC01144673.1_pt1 | contig 14563 bp, 9 predicted proteins | sample 811181 | NCBI WGS metagenome assembly MDTC01 (sample SAMN05326644, study PRJNA326480) | marine metagenome | isolation source: seawater | place: Pacific Ocean: North | collected 2011 | reverse complement strand
TTCCACCAAGAGCTACATTAAGAAGCTGCATCCCGCCACAAATCCCTAAGATTTTCTTTTTTTTCTTTCTTGCTAAACTGATAAGTAAAAGCTCACTTAATGTTCGATTTTTATCTAAGGGATTAATAAACTTTGACTTTCGTTCACCATAAAAAGCAGGGTCAATATCTCTGCTACCTGTAATTAGCAAAGAATCAATGGAAGATATAATCTTTGATGCGGCATATTTGTCTGTTGTCATAGGTAGATAAAATGGAATTCCACCTGATTTTATTATCATTTCAGAATATGCAATCTCGGATTCATAAAATTTTCCTTTAATATCACAAGTAATTCCAATAATTTTTTTCTTCATAACAATATTATCAAGTATTTTTTGGCTTTTTAAAATTCTTTTATTTTTAAAATTTTCATATAAGATTTACAAACTATGGGTTTAAACGAATTTCAAGTTATTGTCATTGGTGGAGGGCATGCTGGATGTGAAGCGGCTCTAGCTAGTGCAAGAACAGGAAGCAAAACCTTGCTTTTAACTGCCAATATAGACACGATAGGTATAATGTCATGCAATCCATCCATTGGTGGCGTTGGAAAAGGTCACCTAGTAAGAGAAATAGATGCTCTTGGCGGTGAGATGGGTAAAGCAGCTGATTTCTCATCGATACAATACAGAAGATTAAATACTAGAAAAGGGCCTGCGGTCCAAGCAACGCGAATTCAAGCAGATAGAAGTCTTTATAGGCTACACATGAAAAAAACTGTTGAAAATGAAAAAAATTTATTTGTAAAACAAAGATTGATTCATTCTTTGCTAGTTAAAAATGGCGAAATCCAAGGGGCAAAAACATCAATTGGGGAAAGTTTTTATTGCCAATGTTTAATTATTACTCCTGGGACATTTCCTAATGGCTTAATTCATGTTGGTAATGAAAAAACAAATGCGGGTCGAGCTGGTGAAGCTCCAACCAAGGAAATTTCTGATTCTTTCAAAAATTTAGGATTAAATGTTGGAAGACTTAAAACTGGGACACCACCAAGGTTAGATGGAAAAACAATTGACTGGTCACAAACAATAATTCAACCAGGCGATAAAAATCCATTATTATTTTCGTTCGAAAATTCTAAAGTAAAAAATGAGCAGCTTCCCTGTCATATAACTTACACAAACGAAGTAACACATAATATTATTAAAGAAAATATTCATAGGTCACCTATGTATTCAGGGGAAATTGAAGGAGTAGGACCACGATATTGTCCTTCAATTGAAGACAAAATTGTAAAATTTCATGATAAGGAAAGACATCAAGTTTTTCTAGAACCCGAAGGCTTACATACTAATGAAATTTATCCGAATGGAATATCAACCAGCTTACCTATTGATGTACAAATCAAAATAATTAATAGCATTAAGGGTTTAGAGAATGCTGAAATATTAAGACCAGGATATGCTGTAGAATATGATTATTGTGATCCTAGAGATTTGAAAAATTCTCTTGAATCAAAAAAAATTAAAAATCTTTATATGGCAGGACAAATAAATGGAACAACAGGCTATGAAGAGGCTGCTGCTCAAGGATTACTTGCGGGAATCAATGCTTCATTAAAAATAAAACATTTGGAACCCTTAATATTAAAAAGATCTGAATCATATATAGGAATACTTATCGATGATTTAACAACTTTAGGGGTTGATGAGCCATACAGAATGTTTACATCTAGAGCTGAACATAGACTTTTGCTCCGAGATGATAATGCTGACCTTAGACTAACTCCTATAGGTTATAAAATAGGCTTAATTAATCAAAAAAGGTACGATTTATTTACAGAAAAGAAAAACTCATTTAATAATATTATGGATGAATTATCCACTTCGAAAATTCTACCTAATAAATCCAACAATCTCTTTCTAAATAAAATTGGAACTTCATCATTAAAAAAACCAACTTCCTATAAAGAAATTCTTCGTAGACCTGAGGTGTTTTATGACACAATAATCGAACTTGATTCAAAGTTTAATAAGATAGACGATAAGATAGTACAATCTTTAATAGAAAATGAAATTAAATATGAAGGATACATCTCGAGACAAAATGCATCGATTGAACAAATAGAAAAACTGCAAGAAATTAAAATTCCTAGAAATTTAAATATTAATGTTATTCCAGGACTTTCCAATGAGTTAAAACAAAAACTAAAAAAAATACAGCCTGAAACTATTGGTCAAGCATCAAGGATTTCCGGAATAACTCCAGCTGCACTTAATATATTAATGATATATATTAAAAAGGATTCATCAGAAGCATCAGCGAGAACTATTTAATCAAGCAAGTCTTTTATATCTGACAATGTATCAACAGGAAGACTACAAGAAAAATCTTTGCATATATAAACTTCAAATTTATCATTTATTTCAGGGAAAAAATCAAAAGAGCCTTTTAAAATTTTCTTATATCTATCTAAATCATCTTTACATGAAATGTAATAAGTGGATTTGTTTTCATGATTAAAATTCATTAAATAATTTATAATTTCGCTAGTATCATCTAACTCTTTATCTGGATTCACAATAATAATTTGAATTGGTTCAGTCAAGAGAATTAGATGATTTGCTAAAAATTGAGCAAGATTAATTGGAAACTTTTTTGCCATTTCCCCGAGCTGTAAAGAAAGCTTATTTGATTTTTCTAGAATTGATTCATCTTTTATATATCCTCCTATTTTTTTTAAAGAGAAAAGTGCAATAGAGTTTCCAGAAGGAATAGCGCCATCCAATAAATTTTTTTGTCTAACAATTACATCCTTAGCGTTTAAGGAAGTTGCATAAAAAAGCCCTTTTTTTTGATCCCAAAACAAGTCTATCATTTTGTCGCAGATCTTTGAACCAATTTCTAAAATTGAAATATCCAAAGTTGCTTCATATAAATCAATGCATGCTTTAGTAAAAAATGCATAGTCATCAATCATTCCTTCGACAGAAACACTGTTGTTCCTATAACAGTGAAACAAAGAATAGTCATCTTTTAACATATTTTCTTTGATAAAATAAAATGATTTCAAGGCTAGTGATAAATAATCTTTATTTCTAAATACAACTGACGATTTAGCAAGGGCAGAAATCATTAAACTATTCCAATCAGTTAATATTTTATCATCAAGTCCAGGCCTAACTCTTTTATCTCTTATGGACTTTATCTTCATTTTGATTCTATTTGATTCTTCTAAAATCGAATCATGATCTATAGAAAAAACTTTGGAAAAGGTTTGTAGTTCATCTTTCAAATATATAATATTTTTTCCAGTTTTTTGTTTAGTTACTTCTTCGTTAAAATTTCCTTCGTTTTCAATATTATAAAGGTGCTCAAAAAAAGCGGACTCATCTTTAGTTAAAACACTTCTTATTTCATCTAACTTCCAAGTATAAAAAGCCCCTTCCTCACCCTCACTATCAGCATCTTCTGCAGAGTAGAAGCCTCCCTCATCAGACTTTAAAATTTCCTGCACATATAAAAAAATTTCTTCTACTGTAGAAACATAAAGATCCTTCTTGGATACTTTATATGTCTCTGCTATTGATTCCATTATCATAGCTTGGTCGTAGAGCATTTTTTCAAAATGTGGGACTAACCATTTAACATCCGTTGAATACCTATGAAAACCAAAGCCAATATGGTCGAAAATTCCTCCTAGTCGCATGCCAATTAAAGTTTGATCAACCATCCTTAAAGCGTCTTTTTCACCAAAAATTTTGTAAAATTTTGAAAGAAAAATCATATTTTGAGGGCTAGGAAACTTAGGGGCTTCTCCGAAGCCACCAAATTTTTCATCATAAAAATCCTTAATACTCTCAAAAATTTCTTTCATATCATCTTCTTTTACAAAACTGTCGGGAACACTTGGATTAGAAACCTCCTTAAGAGACGTGTAAATTGAATCACAAGATGTTAATACATCTTGACGTTTCTCATCCCAGACTTCTTTAACCTTAGGAAGAAACTCACAAAGACCGACTGAACCTTTTGTAGAATTTTTTGGGAAATAAGTTCCAGCAAAAAAAGGTAATTTATCTGGAGTTAAAATAACTGTAAGTGGCCATCCCCCTCGTTTTGTCATCATCTGACAAACTGCCATATAAATGCTGTCTAAGTCAGGTCTTTGTTCTCTATCAACTTTTATAGAAACAAAGCTTTTGTTTAAAATTTTTGCAACATCTTCGTCTTCAAAGGATTCTTTTTCCATAACATGACACCAATGACAAGTTGAATATCCTATGGATAGAAAAATTGGCAAATCTTTTTCTTTTGCAAGAGCAAAAGCTTCATCACCCCAAGGGAACCAGTTCACAGGATTTGTTGAATGCTGAAGGAGATAGGGACTATTTTCCTCGGATAATTTATTTTTCACTTGAAACCTCATTGTTTACTTTTTGTATATCTTCCCAAACTAATTTCTTTTTTGAGCTATCTTCGATTAATCGCCTAAGACCCAAAGTACACATTAACTTGGTACCATAAAAATTAACAAAACTATTTCTAAGTTCTAAAATAGAATTATTTGAATTTAGAAGAATCTGAGAAATCTTTTCTCCCAAGGCAATGATTACAAAAGGCTTAAACTGGTGAATGCCTTCCAAAAGAATCTGGCTTAAGCCTTTATGTGTTAAAATCATTTCTTTTGTATCTATAGTATGGATATCATCCTTTGACAATTTCATCCCCTTAGTGATTATATTTATAAACAATACTCCCTCTTCAGAATTTTCTTGCGAAATATCATCCCCAATAAATAAAACTTTAATATTTTGATCCTTGTTCTCTAGCGAATTATGATTAATTGTATTTAGCAATTTTGATTTTTTATTTTCAGGGATAAAAAGACCTTGAACGCCCAAAGACCTTAGCATTCTTGCTTGCTTCTTAATATTTTTACTATGTAAATTTTTATCTTGAAGATTCATGGTATATATATAAAACTAAACTATAAATTGTTTTTGGCAAAAAAAGATATGGAATATAAATTTTTAGATATCGAAAGAAAATGGCAAGCAAAATGGGAAAAAGACTCAATGTTTTGCCCTGAAAAAAACAGTAAAAAAACTAAATATTATGTTTTAGAGATGTTCCCATATCCATCTGGAAAAATACATATGGGACATGTAAGAAATTATGCAATTGGGGATGTATCTGCAAGATTTAAGAGGGCGCAAGGATTTAACGTTCTTCATCCGATGGGTTGGGATGCTTTTGGTATGCCCGCCGAAAATGCCGCGATAAAAAACAAAATACACCCAAAAGATTGGACTTACAAAAATATCGACTCTATGAAGTCTCAACTAAAACAAATGGGCCTGTCTTATGATTGGAGTCGAGAAATAAGAACATGTGATAAAGATTATTTTGTTCATGAACAAAAATTTTTTCTTGAACTTTATAAAGCAGGGTTAGCATATAAGAAGGAATCTTTTGTAAATTGGGACCCGGTTGATCTAACAGTACTTGCCAATGAACAAGTAATAGATGGAAAAGGATGGAGGTCCGGCGCACCTATAGAACAAAAGAAATTATCTCAATGGTTCTTAAAAATAACTGATTTTGCAGAAGAATTGCTAGATGGGTTAAATAATTTAAAATCATGGCCTAAGAAAGTTTTATCGATGCAGGAAAATTGGATTGGAAAATCGATTGGTGCAACAATAAAATTTAAAATTGCTCAAAGTGACGAATATATAGAAGTTTTTACAACAAGGCCTGATACAATCTTTGGCGCATCTTTCATAGGATTGTCGGCTGATCATAAAATCAGCATAAAGCTTGCAGAAGAAAATCAAACCATCTCAGATTTTATTAAAGAATGTAAAAAAGCAGGTACTACAAATATAGATTTGGAAAAAGCAGAAAAAATAGGAGCCGATACCAATATTAAAGCCATACATCCCTTTACAAATGTGGAAATTCCAATTTATATAGCCAACTTTATACTAATGAATTATGGAACTGGAGCAATTTTTGGGTGCCCAGGACACGATCAAAGAGATTTTGAATTTGCTAAAAAATATAATTTAAGAATAAAACAAGTTGTTAGCAGGGACGGGAAAGAAGAAGTGTTAAAAGAAGCATTTACCGATTCTGGGGTGATGATTAACTCCGAATTTCTAAATGGTTTAAGTATCGAGGATGCAAAAACTAAGATTATTAATGATCTAGAAAAAAAAGGTATGGCGGAAAAGTCAATAAAATATAAATTAAGAGACTGGGGTGTTTCAAGACAAAGATATTGGGGTACTCCAATTCCAATTTTATATTCTAAAGATGGTCAATCTTTTGCAGTAGAGGACGCAGGTCTTCCTGTTGAACTACCTGAGGATATTGACTTTAACCAAAACGGAAACCCTTTACAATTTCACCCATCATGGAAATATGTTAAAAACAAGAAAGAATCATACATAAGAGAAACTGATACTTTTGATACTTTCTTTGAGTCATCCTGGTATTTTGCAAGATTCTGTTCTCCTAAATCAGATAAAATGTTTGATGACGAATACAATGAATGGATGCCGGTAGATTTATATATCGGTGGCGTTGAGCATGCAATACTTCACTTATTATATGCACGCTTTTTTACTCACGCACTTTTTAGGCTAGGCAAAAGTCCAATTAAAGAACCGTTTAAAAAATTAGTTACGCAGGGAATGGTCTTAAAGGATGGGGCTAAAATGTCAAAATCCCTTGGAAATACTGTTGATCCTGAAGAAATAATTAAAAAATATGGTGCTGACTCAGTAAGGATTTTTATTTTATTCTCAGCTCCAGTAGAAAAAGATCTTGAATGGAATGACAAAGGAATTGAAGGTGCGAACAGGTTTATAAAAAGAGTGTGGAAAATAATGAGCGAGAATCTTGAAGCAATAAATCCTTCATATGACACTGACATTGAAACGCTGAACAAAGAAGAAAAAACTTTTCTAATAAAAATTCATAAAACTACAGAAAAAGTAACTAATGACATTGAGAACCTTCAGTTCAATACATCAATTGCTGCTCTAATGGAACTTTTAAATTCTGCTTATAAATTTAAAGAAAATAATAATAACAGTAATCTTTTTGGTTTTTTTGTATATCAATTCCTTCAACTATCTAATCCTTTTATGCCTCATGTTGCTAATGAGTTGTGGGAAAAAAGTAAAATTAAAAATATAGAAATTAATTCGAACTGGCCTAAATTCAAAAAAGAAATAATTGAAAAAGATCAAATTATAGTTGCTGTACAGATTAATGGAAAAACACGAGGGACTATTCAACTAAAATCTGAAAGTGAAACAGAAGAGGAATTGACTGAAAGAATAATTAAAGAAGAGAACTTTATTAAATTTATTCAAAATAAAAATATAGTTAAAAAAATCTATGTTAAGAGTAGGCTGCTAAATTTAATAGTTAAATAGTTAAATTTTTTATTCGCTCTACTGCTTCATTTAATCTAGAATCATTTAAGGTTACTGATGCTCTAGTATAGCCTTCGCCATATTCTCCAAAACCAGTTCCTGGAGTCATTACAATCCCTGCATCCTCTAAAAGACTATTGGCAAAATCCTTTGACGAAAGACCCTTAGGATTTTTAAACCAAACATAAAATGTTCCTTTTGGTTCGTATACTTCAATCCCTATTGACTTCAAGCCTTCTGATAATAACTTAGATCGATTTTTATAAATTTGAATTCGTTCTGTTAGCCCATCTTCGTAATTTTTTAATGCTTCTATTCCTGCTTCCTGCACAGCCTGAAAAGCCCCGGAGTCAATATTCGTTTTCACTTTCCCTATAGCTGCAACTGCGCTTTCATTTCCAGCAACATGGCCCAGCCTCCAGCCTGTCATACTAAAAGTTTTAGACAAACTATGAAATTCAATTCCCACATCAAGTGCTCCATCATATTCCAGGAAACTTTTAGGTTTATCCTGAAAATAAACTTCGGTATAAGCAGCATCATGACAAATTAAAATATTATTTTTATTTGCAAAATTAATTACTTTTTTAAAAAATTCATCTGTTGCAAAAGCGGACGTTGGATTATTAGGATAATTTAAAAACATTATTTTAGCTTTTTCTATAATATCAGAAGGAATTATATCAAGGTCTGGCATAAATCCGTTTGACTCTAAAAGAGGCATAACATAAGGGGTGCCTCCTGCAAATTCTGTAGCGACACTATATACAGGATATCCAGGGTCTGGAACCAGAGCTATATCTCCTGGGTTAATGAAGGCTAAAGGTGCATGTGCGACTCCCTCCTTAGATCCAATAAGTGCAATAACATTTTTATTTCCTGTAATTTCAACATCAAATCGTCTTTTATACCATGAAGCAACTTCATTCCTAAAAGACATCATTCCAGCATAAGAAGGATATCTGTGATTATCAGGATTCAACGACGAAGCATGAAGAGCATCAATGATTCTTTGTGGGGTTGGTATATCAGGATCTCCTACGCCTAAATCTATTACATCAATACCTTTTTCAATTAAAGAATCTTTTTTAGCATCAATTTCTGCAAACAAGTATGGAGGTAAATTTTTAATTCTATCAGACCAGTCAATTTTCATAATAGAGTTAACTTTAACGTAGAAAAAAATTACTTCAAATTAGATTTAAAATTTAAATGAAATAAACTTAAATCTTTCACCCATAGAATTAGGATGGATAAGCTTATAAGCATTGGTTCGCTCAACTTCAAGAGTAGAAAGCTCATGAAAAGCGGGGGTGCTAGTCCATTCATTATTAAGAAAAAAGCTGGTTTGAGTAGAAAAACCATCTTCTATAAAATTAAATTTTTTAGCGACCAAGGATAAAAGCGAAAAATTTACATCATAGGTTATGTCTTGATTAAAAATATTTTTATAAAAATTTCTATTTACAGAATGATGAAAAAAACATCTACTAGTTCCAAAAGGATCTGGAGAACTATGAAAATAATTAGACTTATCTCCATAGTCATTAATTAAGAAAAATATCTTAGAAAATTTTTGCGATAAAAGATAAAAATATTTTTCATACTCAACAACAGGAAATTCAAAAAAAATATCATTAGCAAAGTTAAGATTATATTCCGCAAATTTTTTATCTATAAAGTCATCTGCTGGATCAACTAACTCAACAAATTCTTTACCTTCGAGTTTAAGGTTAATTTGATATAACTTGTTGTTTTTAATTACACATCTTTCAAAAGGAAGCGCATCAAAAAATTCATTACAAAATATAACTGCATTTTTTGATTCATAGTCAACTGCATCAAGTTTATTCAAAATTATTAATTTGTGCTGATGTTCTTTCAGGTTCTTAAAAATTTTTTTATGTAAGCTAACATTTTTTTCAATAACAACTATTTTAATTTTTTCATATATTTCACTTTCGCAACAAGCTTTAAGAAAATCAACAACATCCTTCATCAATAATCCTTCATTGGAACCTAGTTCAATTAAATTAATTTCATCATTGAACGATTCTAATTTATCGTTTGACAAAATATGGTCCCGAAAGCCTTTGGAAATCAGAAAATTAACAATAGTTTGTGCGTATATCTTTGAAATACCTGGGGACGTCAAAAAGTCTCCTTCTTTAGATATTGTAGAATCTTTATTATAAAACCCTTTTGAACTATACAATGCATAATCAACGAAAGAGGAAAAAGAGACCTTTGTTTTATCTTTAAATAAATCATAAAACATAATAGATATATAAGGGTACCAAATATAGTTAAAATTGTTTACATCTTTACTATGAGTTAAAATACATTATGGGAAAAAAAATGAGGATTACAAAGATTTATACTAGATCTGGTGATAAAGGGAAAACCATGCTTGTTGGTGGAGAAATTGTTTCTAAAGATTCAAATAGAGTAATTTCATATGGGGATATAGACGAACTTAATTCTGCATTAGGGGTTACATTATCAGGAAATATGTCGAAAGACGTGAAAAAAATTATCAACGAAATACAGAATGATCTTTTTATTATTGGTGCAGACCTAGCCGCAACAAAGGAAACCAAAGTTCCGAGAATTAAAAAAACAAAGGTTAATAAATTAGAAAAAATTATTGATTCATATAATGTTAAAGTCGGTCCTTTGAAAGAGTTTATTCTGCCCTCTGGATCACTAGTAGGGTCTTATCTACATCTTTCTCGAACAATATGTAGAAGATGTGAAAGACAAATTGTTGGTCTTAGTAAAACTGAATGGGTTAATCCTAATGTCATGATGTATGTAAATAGGCTTTCTGACTTGCTTTTTGTACTTGCTAGGTATGAAAATAAAATAAGTGATGAAGGCGAGGTTTATGTTAATTTTAAAAAATGACGAGATCTACATTTACGTCAAAATTTGAAGATATTTATAGTGAAATAAAAAACTTTCATTTATCGAAAAAAAACTCTGGAATTCAAATTGTAAATAAATATTCAAATCAAATAGACAAATTAATATCTTCGGAATTAAATTTAAACTACAAAAAAAGAGGAATAGCCCTATTGGCTTTAGGTGGATACGGCAGAAGAGAGCTTAGCTTAAAATCAGACATAGACATTTTAATTTTATTTGAAAAAAGCAAAGAGAGTGAGGCAAAAGAAGTAGCCGAGAAAATATTATACCAACTTTGGGATACAGGTATAGAAGTGGGAAACTCCTTGAGAACAATAGATGATTGTCTTGAATTAGCAAGCTCACAGGATTCAACGATCTTAACTTCGATGTTAGATCTAAGAGCAATAGCTGGGGACTCTGTTTTACAAACTCGTTTGCAAAATGATATAAACAAAAAGCTTCTTCCAAATATCTCACAAAACTTTATAAATGAAAAAATCATCGAAAGAAAGAAAAGACATGAACAATTCAATTCACCAACTTATTTGACAGAGCCAAACATAAAAGAAAGTCAAGGTTGTCTTAGAGATATACATTCTCTTTTTTGGATTTTAAAGGCACATTATTCACAAATTGAAATTAATAAATTTTTAGGCGCTGGTTTTTTAAATAAAAATGAAATTAAAATAATAAATGAGTCATTAAACTTTTTGCTAACAATACGAAACCACCTACACATAAATAAAAAACATGAAATTGATGTTATTGACTTTCAATCTCAGATTAATGTAGCAAATTTTTTTAATATTAAAGATGAAAATTTTCTAAAGAAAGAAACTTTGTTTATGAAAAAGCTTTATTCAACTATTAATAAAGTATATGCAATTACTGATAAAATAATTCAGAAAACTCTTAAAAAGAAAATTTTCACATCAAAACGTATTCAAAATTTAGACGATTTTTTTATTATTCATAGAGGACTACTAAGAGCTATTAACCCACAAGACATATTTGAGAATCCTAGAAATATTCTTAAAGCTTTTGAACATGCAGCTACGCACAACATTGACATATCTGATGATTTAATTAATGAAATAAAAAAAACAGCCACACATAAATTCTCAACAACTGAAATTGAAACTCTTAATAAACAATTTTTAAATATTTTAAAAAAAGGGAAAAATATTTTCGACATTCTATCGAATTTAAATAAAAATGAAATTTTATCATTTCTTATTGATGAATTTAAAATTATAAAAGATTTACCCCTTACAGATCCTTCGCATATTTATACGGTAGATGTTCATTCAATCTTGCTAATTAAAGAATACGAAAAACTTCTTAATGGTGACTATAAAAAAGAGTTTCCTTTTGAAACATCAATAGCCCAAAAACTTAAAAAGAAAGAAGCTTTCTATCTTACATGCCTGTTGCATGACATAGGAAAAGGTTACGGTAACGATCATGCCAAAAGGGGCGCATATATATCAAAAAATATATGTAAAAAATTATCGTGTGAAGACGAGCTTGCTCAATTGGTTGAATTCTTAATAGAAGAACATTTATTAATGTCAACTTACTCACAAAAAAGAGACTTAGACGACCATCAATTAATATTAGAATTCAAAAATAAAATTAAATCTAAGGAGAATTTAGAGTATCTGTTTATATTAACTTTTTGTGATTTAAGAAGTGTGGCTCCTGATGTGTGGTCAACATGGAAAGGGAACCTTCTTTCTTTACTTTTTAAAAAAGCAAATACTTTATTTTTAACAAAACCTATAAAAGAAAAAACATCGTTAGTAAAAAAGACAAAAAAAGATGGTGTTTTTAAAAAAATAGAGGAATCTAAATTTAAAAAAATTGTTGGGTCTTCCTTTTCAACATACTTTAACACCTACAATGAAGAAGAATTAATATATCAGATAGGAATATTGCTGAATCAAACAAAAGACATTTCATTAAAAGTAAAATACAGCCAGAAAAATAGCATTGACCAGCTAACTATATGGTCAAAAAAACAAGAAGTGGGGTTCGCTGAAATCTGTGGAAAACTTTCTTCAGCAAGCATCAATATATACTCAGGAAGAATAACTGTGCTGAAAAAAAACCTCGCGTTATATACATTTGAAGTAAACAGGTTTGGAAAATCAACATTCAATGATAGGGGAATTTGGAGTGTGATTCAAGGCGAGCTAGAAAAAAAAGATTTTGTTATAGAAGACAATAAAATTCCAAAAAATATAACGGCTAATTTAAATGGACCAAAAATTAAAACGAAAATTAAAGTTGATAATAATTCATCAAAAAGTTTCACTATCATCGAGCTTACTTCAATGGACAAGCCTGGATTGCTATATCAAATATCAAAAAATTTAAAAAACCTTGGTTTAATTGTCGGTCTAGTTAAAATTTCAACTAGAAGAGGTTCAGTTGATGATTCCTTTTATGTTAAGAAATCAGACGGTACAAAATTAATTTTAGAAACTGATATTGAATCCGTGAAAAATAATTTGAATAATATATTGTCATGAACAAAAGTAAAATTTTAGAAATAAAAACTGATTTTCTTATTATAGGCTCAGGTCTCTCTGGTCTTTACTCTGCAATTTGTGCTTCAAAATTTGGCAAAGTAACCCTGATAACAAAATCATCAATTCAAGAAAGCAACTCATATTGGGCACAAGGTGGGATTGCTGCCGCTATCAATGATGATGATTCAACGGAAATTCACAAAGAAGACACTTTGTCTGTTGGCTGCGAACTTAACAATATTGAGGCTGTTAATGTTATGGTTTCCGAAGGTACAGAGCGAGTTACGGAGCTAATAAACCAAGGAATGAATTTCGACCGAGCAGAGTCTGGTTTTGACTTCGGAATTGAAGGAGGACACAGCAGAAGAAGAATACTCCATGCTTTAGGAAATGAGACAGGTAAAGCTGTTGTGGATTTTTTATGTAAAGAAGTAGAAAAAAACAATAAAATTAAAATCTATGAAAATTCTTTTGTTATTGATCTTTTTTCAAACTCAAAATCATGCTTTGGATGCTTAGTGTTTTCGGATAAAGAGAAAAGTAAAATTAGTATCCATTCAAAATCAACAATACTGGCAACAGGTGGGGCATGTGGCCTATATTCTCAATCTTCTAATCCATCAAGCACGTCAGGAGACGGAATTGCCTTAGGTCTTAATGCTGGTGCAGTTGTAAGAGATATGGAATTTATACAATTTCATCCAACGGTTTTTTCCAAGGAGGGTTCGAATAATTTTTTAATATCAGAAGCAATAAGAGGTGAAGGCGGAAAGCTGATAAATCATTCAAAGGTCAGATTCATGGAAAATTATTCGAAACAACTCGAACTAGCTCCACGAGACATTGTCGCTAGAGCAATATTTAATGAAATGAGAACAAATGGTGAGAAGAATGTTTTCTTATCCTTAAAACATTTAAAATCAAGTTTGATAAAAAACAGATTTAAAAATACTTTTGAACTATGTCTACGTGAAGGCTTTGATATTACAAAGGATGACATTCCTGTATCTCCGGCAGCACATTATATGATTGGTGGCATTAAAACCAATACTTCATCAGAAACCAATATAGAAAATTTATACGCTTGTGGAGAGGTGGCCTGCGTAGGAGCTCATGGTGCAAATAGATTGGCGAGCAACTCATTGTTAGAATGTCTAGTTTTTGCAAAAAGAGCGGTAGATTCAGCTGTTAGATTATCTAAAAGAGAAAAAAAAATTCCTAAAATTTTAATTGAAAAAGCAAAAAAATGTTCCTTAATTTCATCTGACAAACAAGTAGAAACATACCTAAATTATAGAATATCTCTTTCCCAAATCATTAATAACTATGTTGGAATTTTAAGAAATAAAAAGGACCTTTTGTTGGCCCTTAACGAAATATCATCTATTAAAAGAACAAACCTAGATGAATATGATTTGATAGATAAAAGGCTTATGAATTTAAAAAGCTTAACTTATTTAATAACAAAATCTGCTCTTCTTCGCGAAGAATCAAGAGGGTCCCACATTAGAGAGGATTTTTCTACTCAATCTAGCAAGTGGAAAAAACATATAAATTGGAAGCTAAACAATGGAACATTAAGATTTTCATACTCTAAGAATTAATTTATACTTCATTTTCATTGTATTAAATAAAAAAAATGCTATAATTTTTTGCGGTGCGTTGCAGTTCAGTTTTTACTGAA